>Ga0209593_10000375_pt1 | contig 21953 bp, 16 predicted proteins | sample PPLLaktember2015_3_FD_187260 | JGI IMG/M metagenome (GOLD analysis project Ga0209593, IMG submission 187260) | Freshwater sediment microbial communities from Prairie Pothole Lake near Jamestown, North Dakota, USA - PPLs Lake P7 Core (6) Depth... | ecosystem: Environmental > Aquatic > Freshwater...
GGGAATTGAATCGGCGATTCCCATCTCCATCCTGGCCGTCGGGTTCTCTGTCTTTGCTGTCAAATTCCTGAAGTCACGTTCCTCCACGCTGCTGGAAAACGTGAACGTCCTCGCCGTTGGCGCAACCGCCGGGATCGTGGCGGGCGGCTCTGTGTTCACGATGCCTGCCATCTACATTCTGGGGCTCGAAGGGCGGTCCTCTTTCTTTCAGATCTTTCTGGTCCCGCTCCTGGGCGCCATTCTGGGCGTTTTCTTCCTCGCGCCGTTCCGGCGGTACTTCGTGCGTGATCTTCATGGGAAGTTACCGTACCCGGAAGCGCGTGCCACGACCGAGATCCTGGTCGCCGGGAAGCGGGGCGGCAAGAGTGCGATCGTCCTGACGTATGCGGGCATTGTCGCTGCCATTTTTGATTTCGCCGGGCCTTCCATGCGCGCTTGGGCTGAAAACTTCTCTACGGCGACCATCGGTGCTCTCGAGCCGTTGACGAACCGTGCTAAAGCGGTCTTCACCATGAACACCAGTGCCGCCGTGCTGGGCCTGGGCTACATCATGGGAATCCACTATGCCGCGATCATCATGGCCGGCTCGATGCTTTCTTTCTTCGTCCTTATTCCGCTCTTCGGGTATCTCGGCTCCTACATCCCGAATGAGATAACGGCCGGTGCGGGACCCATCGGCGCGATGTCGGCCGAGGACATCTTCGTGCAGTACGTCAGGCCAATCGGGATCGGGACCATTTTTGCGGCGGGCGTGATCTCTATCCTGAAGATGTCTCCGGTGATCGTCCAGGCCATCGGCCAGGCGGTCAGGGAACTGGTCCGGCTGGCCGGCGGCAAGAGCACCGTGGCGGAGGAGACGCGAACTGAACGCTCGCTTCCCATGGCCGGCATCCTGATTGGCGTCGCCGTAACCGCTCTTGCCATCCTGCTCTATTTCCGCTTTTCCGTTCTCGCGGGTGAACCGTCGGCGACCTATCTCGCGATCGTCGCCGTTCTAATGACGCTGGTTGTAGCCTTCCTGTTCGCCTCAGTGTCTGCGTGGGCGATCGCCATGATTTCCATCACCCCGATCTCGGGCATGACGCTCACGACTCTCATTGTCACAGCGGTTGTGCTGTCGTCCCTCGGGCTGAGCGGGGAGAAGGGAATGTTGCAGACGCTGCTGATTGGCGGAGTCGTCTGCACAGCGCTTTCAATGGCAGGATCGCTGGTCACCCAGTACAAGATTGCCTATTGGCTCGGCGCCACGCCTCGGAGAATCGAGATTTCGAATCTGCTTGGGGTCGTCGTGGCCTCAGCTTCGACGACGGCTGTCATCCTATTGATGGCTCAGGTGTACGGGTTCGCTCCGGGCCCGGGCCATCCCAATCCGCTGCCTGCACCTCAGCCTAACGCGATGGCGGCGGTTCTGTTAGGCGTGATGGGGACGAGCGGTGCTCCTTGGTTCTTCTATGCAATCGGCGCGGTCTTTGCAGTCTCAGCCCTGTTCTGCGGCATATCACCACTGGCCATCGGGCTGGGAATGTACCTTCCCATGGAGCTGAATTCGCCCCTCGTCCTGGGTGCGGCTGTCTCCTGGCTCTTACAGCAATCGTCCAAGGACAAGACCCTTGCCAAGGCGCGGCAGGAAAAAGGGACCCTGATCGCCTCGGGCTTCATTGCCGGTGGCGCGCTCGTCGGAGTTCTGGCCGCGCTGCTCAAATTTTTCGAAGATTCCTGGCAAACGACGCTGATCCCCGACCTGACCCGGATCTCCGCGCTGGGGATAGGAGCGTGGCTGGAATATTGGGGGAACTGGGTAGGTGTGATCGCTTTCCTGGCCCTTGCGGGCGGTCTGCTCTGGGACGGGTGGCGGGAAAAGGCTGACAGCTGACGGCTGACAACTGACGAACTGACGACTGACAAACTGACAGACTGGCAAGCCTAGGCCAACGGCTCCAGGACAATGTCCGGCTGGATGACATCCCCGGCCAGGCGGCCGATGGCGACCATGTGGCCGGCCTCGAAAAGGCGGCAATAAACGACGGAGAGGCTTTCCACGATCGTTATCGCGTTGCCGTGGCGGACACGTGTGGCAGTCGGCTCATCCAGATCGATGCGGGGCAGCTCGGGGAGCAGGCGTTCCATTGGAATCAGGTGATCCTGCCAGGTATCAGGGAGCTCTGACAGAGGGACGGCGTCGGAGCGGCGAAAGGCGCCGGAGCGGGTGCGATCGAGCGCCGTGAGGTAACCTCCACAGCCGATCTTCTGGCCGATGTCGCGGGCGAGGCTCCGTATGTACGTGCCGGCTGAGCATTCAACGCGTAATCGTATTTTCCGCCCGTCCCATTCCAGGAGTTCGAGGGCGTGTACTTGGACTGTCCGTTCGGGTGCGGTCACTTCCACTTGCCGGCGGGCCAGTTCGTAAAGCTTCTTGCCCTGGACCTTGATCGCCGAGTAGATCGGGGGACGTTGTCTGATTTCGCCCTGAAACGACGAGAGAATTCCAGCCAGCTCTATCACGGACAACTCCGGCACCGGGCCTTGCGACACGATCCGTCCTTCGCGATCGCAGGTATCCGTGATGGTTCCAAGCTCGATCTCGGCGACGTATTCCTTGCTTTCGCCCTGAAAGAAACGGGCCAGGCGGGTGGCGCGTCCGACCAACAGGGGAAGAACGCCTGAGGCAAGAGGGTCGAGGGTGCCCGTGTGCCCGACCTTGGTTTTCAGCAGCCGTTTCGTCTTGTAGACGACATCATGCGAAGTCGGTCCGATGGGCTTGTCGATGATCAGCAGACCGTCCATAGCGATTGACAAGGTGACAGGGTGACAAGGTGACCCAGTAGTTGCGAGGTCTCTTTCGGAGTGCGGTGGCGCCTTGGGCCCTGCTCCTTACACGAACTTTTTGATTCCAACGGGCTTAGAACGCGTTACAGAGCCGCGCACGTAGCGGAGGGCCGCGTAGCGCTTTGTGCGGAGCGAGTCCCGGAGCGAAGTAAGCGGGACCACCCAACGTGCCGTTACGGTTCGTTGGGTGGTCCCGCTTACTTCGCTCCAGGCTGCTCCGCTGGAAAACGCTCCGCAGCCCGGGTGGCAAGCCACACACTGCGTGCGCGGCTCCGTAACGCGTTCTAAGCCCGCTGGGTGCAGTACTCCGTTTAGAGCGTTCTTAGGCAAAGTTCGCCCGGCTCTGTTCAAGAGCAAACCCCGGAGTCAGTTTGTCAGTTTGTCAGTTTGTCAGTTCCCCCCTACGCTTCGCTCGACGGATACTTGAACAGCGGCTCAGTTGCCTGCGCCTGCCGCTTGAGTGCTTCTGCCTCTTCCGGCTTGAGCGGGGTGAACTGTGCAGCCAAATCGAGCGCCATTCGGAACAGGTTTTCATCACCGGGCGGAATGGCCGCCGTCACCGGGTGAGAGAGGGTAAACCTGAGCCCGGCAAGCGCCTGTTCCCGATCGGCCAGCGGCTCGTACCAGCATTTTTCGAACTCTTTCTTCTGCCCGCGCGGGATCCGCGTCTTCGCCATCGCTTTTAACGCCAGTATGCCCATCTGCTTGGACTTGGCCTTCTCCAGCACCTGGGGGCCGAAATTGCCCGCATTCCACGTGGCAAAATTGATCGGGAACAGTATGGTGTCGAAGTCGAATCCGTCCATGAGTGCGAGCGCCGCTTCCACGGAGTGGGCGGAAAACCCGAGAAATCGGATCTTGCCGGCTTTTTTCGCGGCAGCGAACGCCTCCAGCGCGCCGCCGGGTCCCAGAATCTGTTTGACGTCCGAGAGCTTCGTTACGGCGTGCAGTTGATAGACGTCGAAGTGATCCGTCTGCAGCTTCTGCAGCGACCGCTCCAGCTCGGTGTTGGCGCCGTCGCGAGTCCGCTCCTGGGTCTTGCAGTTCAGGATAACATCCTTCCGATACGGTTTGAGGGCAGGTCCCAACATGTCTTCGGCGTTGCCGTAGCTGGGGGCGACGTCGAAGTAGTTCACTCCCCGGCCGATCGCTTGGGCGACCCGCTCGGCCGCCTGCTCCGTGGTCGCGTTCATGACCACGATTCCGCCGAAACCGATAATGGATAGTTTCTCGCCGGTTCTCCCCAGCGAACGCCGCTCCAGCTTGCCCGCGCCTGTCTCCCGCTGAAGCGCGGACAGGTCAGCCGAAAAGCACTTCAGCATAGCCGCTCCCGCTGCTGCATCACGTATGAAATCGCGCCGGTTCATAGATCCTCCTCCGGTAGAAGTTATCAGGAGTTCGGGTCGACTTAAAGCTCTCCTCGATTATTGACTGGAGTGTAAATACATTTCCTTATATACTCAAAACTTGGAGATTGGGTTTATGAGTATTGGAAAAAGAGTGCTCCAGCTTCGTCTGCAATCCAAAATGACGCAGCAGGAGATCTCGGAACTGACCGGCCTGGCTGTCTCTTACCTTTCTCGCCTGGAGAACGAGAGAATCACGCCATCGATCAAAACGCTGACCAGGATTGCCGATGCCTTTGGGGTGCCCGTGACCCGTCTCCTTCAGGCAGAGCCCGAACATCGGGGTGGAGAGCATTGTCCTGTCAGTCCTTCGGGCCGTTGCCTGCTGAATCAGCTCTCGGTGGGCAAGGGACGGCGGCCGCGAGTCGAGTTGGAGAGCTATTCGCCTTATCAGCTCGAGGTTCTGCGGATGTGCAATCTGCTCCTCCAGAGCGATGACCGGGAAATCATCGACTCGCTCTCGACGGTTCTGAAGTCGCTCGTCGCGCTGGTCGGGACAAGAGAAAAGGTACCGGTGCACTAAGGCGCACGACACGGACTGATACGGACCAACACGGACTGCCACAGACGGAAACCGATATCATGTCGGTCCGTGGCAGTCTGTGTTGGTCCGTGTCAGTCCGTGTCGTGCGTCAAGAAACGGTTGTCGTGCCCTCCGGCGACAAAAACCTCACCAGGCCGCCCCAGCGGCGGTCGACTTGGAATCCCCGCGGCAGGCAAAACTGGCGCAAGAAGAAGTGAGTTTTGACCACCCGCACGTTCTCCGCGGCCATCCTAAGGCAGAAATCGTCGAGGAGGGCCGTTCCGATTCCCCGTCCTTTGAGAGGCTGGCTGACCACAACGCCGTCCAGGTGGACGACATCCTCATCCTGATGGCGATAGCAGACACCCCCGACGATCTCTCCTTCTCGATCCAGGCAGACCAGGTACCGATCCTGCTCGGAAATGACTTTAGGAAAGTCGGCCTTGAAGAGCAGCCGGTACAGTTGCCCGATTTCAGCCGGTTCGAGCGGCGCCCTGACACTGTAGTTCACCCCGCGCTTGTCGGCGATCAGGGATCTGACGATCACGTGCCTGTGTTCGCTTTCACCGATGGTCAGTACCTCGATCTTCTGGACGGGCTTGGCTTTGGGGAAGACCATGCGGCTGAAGACGGCGCGATCGGTGGGATCATGGAGCGTCGCCTGAAGGTCGGACAGGGCCTGCATCTGGGTTGGCAGAACGTTAGGTCGTGCGAACATCTCCTGGAGCAACTGGTCAAAGGCGTGGACAGCTTCGGCGCCCGCCTGTCCAAAGTAAGTGTGCCGGTAAAGATGATAACGGGCGACATCCGGGAAACGATCGACACGGTACAGCTTCTGCAATTCGTCGACGATCTGTTCACGTGCCTCCGCGGTCGGTTGCGGCGTGGCCTGTTGCCACTCTTGAAACCGGTCGATCGCGGACTGCACGGGTAACGGGAGGTGATACTTTTCGTCGAGGCAGCGGCGGAAGTCATGCAGCCGACTCCTCAGTTCCGCCGTGTACCCCTCTCCCGGCTCGCGGCTCAGCTCGTCATCCAGGCGATCCAGGAATTCCTTGGCTTTTTCGACTCCCAGGGCCTCGACGCACCCGTCGAAAATCCAGCTGTAGTCAAGGTAATCCTTCGTCCAGGGGTAATGCGCGATGGTGTACTCGTAGAAGTTGCGGACGATGGGCTTTACCAGAGACAGGGTGTTCTGATAGGGGGCCCAGCCCGTTAACGAGAGGACCGAAGAACCCTGTCGGAAATCGGGCTCGAGAACCACGATATTGGCCGGGGCCACCGCCCCTGGAACGACCCGGAAATCGCTGTTGCGCCAGGCCCTGAAGATCGCACCGGACGCCCGCACAAACAGTTTCCGCCAGTCTTTGACGCTCACATGCGAACGATTTGGTTGGACGCTGGTAAATTCCCTGATCCGTTCCCAGACGGTGAGATCGCTGACGTAGGCAACGGCCATCGCTCCCAGCTCAGGCCGCGCGCAGCCGAAACGCGGCAAAACCGGCGATCCGTGGGCGTACCCGCCGATCGCGATCATCCAAAACATCGTCTCGCGGACGGACGGCTCATCCAGGTCTTCTCGCAGAATCAGCTGCAGATCGAAGTGCTTTCCTGACGTTGAATTGACCGTGATCCGGTAACGAATGTACTGATGGCGGGAGACGACGCGTGTTACCCAAATGCCCCCGGTCGGAACCTCGCGAATGTCGAAATCGGGTTCGTCGAAGGTCAGCCTGATCGCCTGTTTCAGCATGGTCGTCCCGAACAGAACCCGCTTGAGGATCTCGACTTCCCCGACGGAGAGGCCGTCTTCGAAAGTGACCTTCAGAGCCCAGTTGATATCCTCGCTGTCGCGCGAGAGGAGCATCGTGCACCAGCGGGCCATCTCGTCAAAATACGATTCCGCCGCTGCCGAAAGCTGCGGGTCGACACGGTGGAGCGCCCAGGCCGCGAGCTCTTCCCTGACTGTCCCGTAAGCCTCCGGGTGGTATCGTGCAAAGTTGACCAGGAGCTTGAGCAGATTCTTGAACTGCTCCCTGACCAGGTCGTTGGCGGGCCAGTGCAGCTGCGTCCGGTAGACATGGAGGCGCTGGCGCAACGCCTCAAGACGGCGTTGTTCAAAATGCGCCTTGGCAATGGCTTCGATTGACTCTTCGTCCAGAAAAGGCAGGCCCGACTGGATAAAAGCCGGGAACACGCGACTGTAGTCCTGGATCGGTTCGTCAAGGAGGAGACTGCGGTAGGCGGCTGCCCGGGTTTTGATGTCGGGGTGGCGGGCGAGCGCTTCCAGCCGGCGTTGGATGACTCCCGAGACCCTGTCATCCGAATCCTCGAGCAATTCAGTCAGCTGTCCGACTGCCTGTGCAGAGGCAGGACCGCGTCCGAAGAGGGCCTGCACTGAGAGGGCGTGGACCTTTTTCAGCCTCTGCTTGTGAACGAGCGGGAGGGAAAGCGCTGCCTCGTCCGCAGGGTTTACGGCTTGGGCGCTGTTTTCCGGCAACCCGACCTGAGGCGAAATCGACTGGAGTGGAACGTCCCAGCCCTCCCGGCACGGGCAAAAAGCGGCCAAAGCCGGATTGCCTATCCAGAGGCGGGGCTGTCTGGTGAAAAGTCCTAAATCGATCAAGGCGTCGGGGACGTGGTATTCCAGGTCGCCAATGCGCAACACGGAATCCGTCTCTCCCGGCTCGATGGCCAGAAACAGATTGCGGCGGCGATTAACCAGTCCGCCGTCGGAGACCAAAATATCGTCTTCGACGACGCCCAGGTCGCGGAAAAACCAGCGCGGGATGCGGACCGTAAAGTTTGCGACTTCCAGCTCGACCTCCATCTTCCGGTAGAGGTCGTCGATGATTTTCGCGAAATGCTGCTCAATCGCCCGTCGCCGATAGGACCCTTTGGCCGTCAGCTCCCCCATCGGGACTTCGAAGTCACGCCCGAGGATCGCGAAATTTACAACCCTCTCGTAGGGCGCGAGGTCCTCGTTCACGGCGGTCACGATCTGCCGGAAGTACTCCCGGATGTTTTCCTCAGCAGCTGTGGCCTGAATGACCGGGTCGGAATGATCAGGGACGATAAGGAGCACGTTATAGGCCCGTCCGTCACCGACCAGGAAAGTTCGTTTAATGCCGGGGACATCCGTGAACCGCTGCTCGATCCGGCGCGGCGCGATCGTCTGGCCTTTTGTGTTCTTGTAGATGTCCTTCAGCCGGTCGACGATTTCAAAATGCCCGTTCGGGCGCTTCTCGAAAAGGTCGCCGGTGGGCAGCCAGTATTCTCCGTTGTCGTGGGCCGCAGTCACTTCTTTGTCTTCAGCATCATCGAGGTAACGCCCGACGTACGGCCCGCCGATCAACAGCTCTCCCTCTTCCGAGAATCTGGTCCTGATTCCCGGAAGCGGGATTCCAACGCTGTTATCGAAGTACTCGCCGGGGGGAGTCATGGTGATCCCTCCCGTCGCTTCGGTCATGCCGAACCCGCTGCACAGGTCGACGCCATGTCGGTTAAAAAAATGGAAGACCTTGGGATCGAGATATCCGGCTGCCGACAGACCCCAGTGAAGCCTGTCCCCGACCGTTCGTCGGAAAACCTCGTCCTGCTGACCAAGGCTGGCCGCCTGGCTCATCTTGTCCAGGCAGTGGTCCTTCAGCTGCGCCCACCGGAAAGGAATCCCGATCAACCCGGTCGGCTGGACCTGTCGCAATCGGCTTACGAGGGTCTCGGCCGATGGATTGCCGGCAAAAACGTACGTCCCTTCCCAGTAAATGCTCCCCAGCATCTCCAGGTAACGGCCGAAGGTGTGGTAAAGCGGCAGGTAGCAGAGAAGCGTTTCTCCGTCGCCGACGCGCGGCAAAGCCGCTCCCCGGGCGAAACGCTTGGAAATCAGGTTGAACTCGGTGAAACTGATCCCTTTCGGGGCTCCGGTGCTCCCCGAGGTCAACATGACGGTAGCGACGTCCGACAACGACCGCCTCGGACGGCCGCTCACGATCTGCTGGATCTCTGCGTTTCCCATTCGCGCGCAAGCCGCCCGGAGAAGTGGATTATCTCCGGCTGGTTGCTCGCGCCAATCGCCGATGAGAAAGAGCCTGAAAGGCGCTTTGACCTGGCTCCTGACCGACGACAGCCGACGGAGGTTTTCTTCCGTGTCGGTCAAAACCACGTTGATGTTGAGACGATCGAAGATCCAGGTGAGGTTCTTGGAGTCGAAATGGACGCTGAGCGGTGTCACGAAGATGTCGTAGAAGAGGCAGGCGAGGTCCGTGCAGGCGTTGTCCACGCTGTTCTCGGCGTAGATCGCGACCCGCGGCGCTTGTGTGTTGGCACTGTAGAGCACGGCAGCGATGCTCTCCAGCCGGCGCGCGACCCGTGCGTATGTCCAGAAATGCGCCTCGTTCTCATCAAGTTCCTGGAATAAGGGCCTGTCAGGGTGCTCTTCGACACGTTGACGGAACATGTCCAGTAGGCCGAAATTCGAGTGACGGATGACGTCGAAGGTCACTTCCGCCCACCGGTAGCGGTGTTCACGGCTTGGCAAGCTCAGGAGAAACCGGGGCCGGGAAGTGACTTTCAGGAAATGGTGCCACGTCTCCCGGCTGACTTGCCCGAGCTGGTTTGCGGCTCGGAGTGTGTCAGTGACTTCCAGTACCTCCTCGGCCAGCTGCGGAGGAGGGATTTCTTGGAGCCGTGGTGATCCCCACATGGGCAGCAGCTTCTCGATCAGCTCCCCCGGATTTGTCATCGATGTCGCCACGATGACCATTGTACGTCAGACCGGTTGGCTTCTTTGGAACGGGCGGGGATCTTAGCGTCGGGCCTGGAGTCGCGTTACTGAGCCGCGCACGCAGTGGGTGGCTTGCCACACGGGCTGCGGAGTGCTTTTTGCGGAGCAGCCTGGAGCGGAGTAAGCGGGACCACCCAACGTGCCTTACAGGTTCGTTGGGTGGTCCCGCTTACTCCGCTCCAGGCTGCTCCGCAAAAGGCACTCCGCAGCCCTCCACTGCGTGCGCGGCTCACTAAGGCGACTCCAACGTCGCTGCGTGCGCGCTCCGTGAACTAGGTGGATACCGCCTTCCGGCATTTTGCAGTACACTCCCCATTCGGATGGATCTCGGTGTGGTGATCGTCAACTGGAATAGCGGCGACTACCTGGCTCGCCTTCTCGCCTCGCTCGAGCCGCTGTTCCCGGAGCTCGAGTCCGTCATTGTCGTCGACAATGCATCCGTAGACAGAAGCGCCGAGATCGTCTCGCGCTTTCCCGCCGCGACTCTGCGCCAATTACCTACTAATGCGGGTTTTGCGGCGGCAGCCAATCGGGGGATATCCGAGTGCGGCGCCGGCCAGGTGCTTCTTCTGAACCCGGATGTTGAGGTCCGAGCCGAAACCGTGCGCGAACTTCAGCGGCGGGTGCTGGCGGACCTGGCTATCGCAATCGGATGCGGGCGGCTCGTCAACCCCGATGGTTCCAGCCAGAGCGACTTCCAGCTCCGGCCCCTGCCTCGCTTTTGGGAGATTCTGGCCGATGCCCTGTTCCTCGACGAACTGGTTAAACCGCTCGGTAGGCGCGGCTCGACTCGCGTTGAACCGCTGTCCGGAGGATCAGGCATTCGCGTCGAGCAACCGGCGGCCGCCTGCTGGCTGCTCAGAAAAGAAGCGTGGTCCGAGCTCGGAGGATTTGACGAGTCCTTTGTCCCCGCCTGGTTCGAGGATGTCGATTTCTGCAAGAGGCTCCAGGCAAGCCGATGGGACATTCGCTGGTTTCCCGACCTCGAATTCTCCCACCGGGGCGGCATCTCCCTCGACACGTTGAAATACTCTGATTTCCTACGCTTCTACTACGGAAACCTGTTGCGATATCTGAGGAAACATCACCCGGTCTGGCACCCGGTCCTCTGGCTTCCGGTCATGGCGGGAAGCCGAATTCGAATGCTCTTGGGTAGAAAATGAACGCAAGCCCTCCGGTCCTGGTCAGCATTGTCACTTTTAATGACGCCGCCTGGCTTGCGGCTTGTCTCGAATCGGTCTTCGCTCAATCAGTGCCCGTTCAGGTGACTGTATTCGACAACGACTCCGTCGACAGCAGTCGCGAAGTCGCCCAGCGTTTCCCGGTCAAATTGGTTGCGTCGCCCCAGAACCTCGGTTTCAGCGTGGCGCACAACCGGAACATCCTTTCCGAAGATTCACCATATGTCCTGGTCCTGAACCCCGACACCATCCTGGATTCGTCGTTTGTCGAAGCTCTCCTTGCTGTTTTTCGTGATGTAAGACGTGCGGGCATGGCAGGCGGCAAGCTGCGGCGGCTGGATCCGGCAGGCGGAGTGGCCACAAAGGCCGGGCTTCCTGTCCTCGACAGTACGGGCGTGTACTTTACCCCCGCGCAACGTCACTTCGACCGGGGGAGTGACGAGCCCGACGCCGGACAGTATGAGAAAAGGCAGCTGATGTTCGGGATTACCGGCGCCGCCGTCCTGTATTCGCGGGAGATGGTCGAGGATATCCGCGACGGCGACGAGGTCTTCGACAAGGATTTTTTCGCCTACCGGGAAGATGTCGATCTCGCCTGGCGGGCGCAGCTTCGAGGCTGGAAGGCTGTCTACGAGCCGGCCGCCCGCGGTCTTCACCGGCGTTCGGTTTCACCTGCCAACCGCAGGACGGTCTCGGCTCACCTGAACCGGCATTCTCTGAAGAACCGTTACTTGATGCGGATCAAGAACATGGATGCGGCCGTCCGGCGGCGCTGTTTTCCCTATATGTGGCTGCGCGATTTGGGAATCCTGGCGTACACCCTGGCCATCGAGCGCTCCTCGCTCCCGGCCTACTCGGAAGTCCGCAGAATGCGGCCCAGGTTCGAAAAGAAGCGGGAATTCGTTCAACGCCGGCGAACCGTGCCGCCCGCTGAAATCGCGAAGTGGTTTGCGTTCCAACCGGTGGCGCTAGACATCGATCGCTGAACGACAGAAGGGACAGAAGGGACAGAAGGGACAGAAGGGACAGAAGGGACACAAGCGACTGAGTGACATTGAAGTCGCTTGTGTCGCTTGTGTCCCTTCTGTCCCTTCTGTCCCTTGGTCCCTTGGTCCTTGGCTCCTACGCCACCCGCAGATTCGGATCGGCCGAAATATCCCACGGATCGCGCTCCCCGGCTTTAGCACGAAGATAAGCCGCTGCGGCGATCATCGCGGCGTTGTCGGTTGTTAGAGAGGGCCGGGGGAAATAGACAGGAAGGCCTTTTGCCGAGAAGTGTTCGGTCGCACGCCGGCGTAGCTCGTTATTGCACGAAACGCCGCCTGAGACTTGGATTGATGCGACCTCTCGTTCCTCCAACCCGCGCTCAATGCCGCGCAGGAGCTGATCGATGATGCTGCTTTGATAGCTGGCCAAAAGATCCAGAAGGTCTTTCGGCAGCTTCTCAGGTTGATCGACTTCAACGGGATTGCGTGGCTGGATACCATGCGTCTGAGCATGACGCACTGCCGACGATTTGATGCCGCTGAAGCTGAAATCGCGACTCTCGTCGGTGAATTTCGGCAGCGGGAAGCGAATGGCCTTCGGGTCGCCCAGCCGCGCCAATCGCTCAATTACCGGACCGCCGGGATATCCGATGCCGAGGAACTTTGCGAGCTTGTCCAAGGCCTCACCGGCCGCATCGTCTCGGGTCCGGGCGAGTTCCTCAGGCTTGGACAGCTCACGAAGGTAATAGAGGCTCGTGTGCCCGCCGGAGACCACCAGCGACAAGGCCGGCAACGGAGCGTCGGGATGTTCGAGGAATACGGATGCGATGTGACCCTGGAGATGGTTGACGGCCAGGAAGGGGAGTTCCAGGGCAAAGGCGGCTGATTTCGCATATGTCAGGCCGACCATGAGTGCGCCAATCAGTCCCGGCCCCCGGGTGGCTGCTATGGCATCAAGGTCCGTCCAGCTGATCGGGCGGCCTTGCGAACTCGCCTCCTGGAAACACGAATCGACAACCAGGGAGATGTTCTCTACGTGCTCCCGGCTTGCCAACTCGGGGACCACGCCGCCAAACGGGACGTGAACTGCGATCTGCGAAGCGACCACGCTCGACAGAATCGTGCGTCCGTCTTCGAGTATGGCCGCCGCTGTTTCATCGCAGCTTGATTCGATAGCAAGAATGAGCAAGAAAGCCTCCGAACTGACAGACCGACAGACTGACAGACTGACAAACTGACAAACTGACAAACTGACAAACTGACCGGCTGCTTTATTATAGAGGGAGCGTGCTTTGGAAGTCAGGAACAGTATGAGCAAGGGGAATGTGCTCGTAACGGGGGCTAGCGGGCAGGTGGGCTGGCATCTTTGTCGTTACCTGGCCGGGCAAGGCTATCGTGTGACTGGCACCTACAACTCGCACCAGCCTGAGTTGGAGGGCGTCGAGGTGGTCGGGTGCAACCTGGAGGATCCTCAGAATCTTTCCGATCTGTGTCGCCGCGATTACAGGGCTGTGGTTCATGCGGCCGCACTGACCCACGCAGACCGTTGCGAGAAGATGCCGGATCTGGCCCGTCGAGTGAACGTGGAGGGAACGAAGGCACTGGCCGGGCTCTTCCGCCCGCAGACCCGGTTCATCTACATTTCCACCGATCTCGTGTTCGATGGAGAAAAAGGCGGATACGGGGAATCGGAAACGATAAATCCGGTGAATTTTTACGGTCAAAGCAAGGCGGAGGGCGAACAAGCAGCGCTCGGTCGTCCGGGAGGTGTGGTTGTGCGACTTTGCCTCGCTTACGGGCCGGCGACGCCCTTTTCCGCCGGTTTCTCTTCGGTGATGAAAGGCTTGTTAGAGGCCGGGCAGCCTGTCCGCTTGTTCGTCGATCAGTACCGCACACCAATCTACGTCGGCGACATAGTCCGTGCGCTGGAAAGGCTGATTGAGCAGGAGCCGCGTCACCGGACCTATCATCTGGGCGGCGCTGAACGCCTGAGTCGATGGGATTTCGGTTGTCGCTTCGTTGACGTCTTCGGCTACGAACGGGCATTATTGCAGCCGGTCAAAGCGGACAGCGTGGGGCTGGTCCCAAGAGGAAAGGATTGCTCGCTCGACTGCACCCGCTTGGTGACGGAGTTCGGTTTTCAGCCGTCCGGGGTCCTCGACGGCTTGCGCCGCATGAAGCAGGGGGTGTACTGACTGACCATCGACTAACACGGACTTTCACGGACTCCCGTAACTGTCCGTGCTTGTCCGTGTTTGTCCGTGTTTGTCCGTGGCGGTCGGCGGTCGGCGGCTTGCGCGAAGGTTCAACATGCTCATCCTCGGTCTTTCGGCTTTTTATCACGACAGTGCGGCCTGTCTGGTTCGCGATGGCCGGATTGTCGCTGCCGCCCAGGAAGAGCGCTTCAGCCGTGTCAAGCACGATAGCTCCTTCCCTCGCCACGCCGTCGGAGCCTGTCTGGAGATCGCCGGATGTTCCATTGACGATCTCGATCACGTCGTCTTCTACGAGAAGCCGTTCCTGAAGTTTGAACGCCTTTTGGAGACGTATCTCCGGCGTGCGCCGCGTGGTTTCGGATCCTATCGGAAGGTCGTCCCGCTCTGGATCAAAGACAAGCTTTGGATGAAGCAGTCGATCCAGCAGCAGCTGAATTACAAGGGCGACGTGCTTTTCAGCGAGCACCATGAATCTCACGCGGCCGCCGCTTTTTTCCCTTCGCCTTTCCGATCAGCGGCGATCCTTACCGTGGACGGGGTGGGCGAATGGACAACGACGGCCTACGGCAGGGGACGGGACAATGACCTGACCCTAAACTGGGAAGTCCAATTTCCACACTCACTCGGCCTGCTCTACACGGCTTTCACCTACTACCTGGGCTTCAAGGTCAATTCCGACGAATACAAGGTGATGGGGCTTGCTCCCTATGGTCAACCGGTTTACCAGAAGCAGATTGAAGAGCGACTGATCAAGCTCAACGAGGACGGCTCGTTCACGCTCAATCTCGACTGTTTCGACTACGAGACCGGTTTTACCATGACCTCGGAGTCGTTCGACCGCCTGTTCGGCGGCCCGCCGCGCAAACCGGCCGAACCGCTGAATCAGAAACACAAGGATCTGGCTGCTTCCATTCAAAAAGTGATTGAGCAGGTGATGCTGCGTCTCAGCCGCCGAGTCCTGACGGAGACCGGCGAGGATCGCCTTTGCCTGGGAGGGGGCGTAGCCCTTAATTGCGTCGCTAACGGACGAATCCTGAGAGAGGCGGGATTCCGCGATATCTGGATCCAACCAGCGGCCGGCGACGCAGGCGGCGCCGTAGGGGCCGCACTGGCTGTCTATCATCGGTTGCTCGGCCAGCCGAGGGAGACTGACGGGCTTTCTGACGCGATGCAAGGGGGGTATCTCGGACCGCGCTTCGGCAAAGAGGACGTGCGCCGGGTGTTGGACGGCGCCGGGGCGCAGTACGAGGAATTGCCCGAGGATGAACTGATTCGCCGGACCTGCCGGGAGCTCGAAAGCGGCGCCGTCGTTGGCTGGTTTCAAGGTCGGATGGAGTTCGGGCCGAGGGCTCTCGGGAATCGCAGCATCCTGGCGGATCCCCGGCGTCCGGACATGCAGCGGAAACTCAATCTTCGCATCAAGTTCCGGGAGTCCTTCCGTCCGTTTGCGCCGTCGGTGCTGGAGGAGAGGCAACCGGAATTTTTCGAATCTGATCATCCGAGCGCCTACATGCTGCTCGTGGCCCCGGTTTCCGCTTCGCAACGCGGCTGCATCCCGGCGGTCACGCATGTCGACGGCTCAGCCCGGATTCAGACCGTAAACGAGCAGCAAAACGGACGCTATTACCGGCTGATCCGGACTTTCGCAAATATGACCGGGTGCCCACTTCTCGTGAACACCAGCTTCAACGTGCGTAATGAACCGATCGTCTGCGCGCCGCGCGATGCTTACAACTGTTTCATGAGGACGAACATGGATGTGCTCGTCATCGAGGATTTTTTCTTGACCAAGAAAGGGCAGACATGGGAACGGCCTTGAAGAAGCTGACAGCTGTAGGAAGGCCCTTCTGGCTGACCTGGATGAGGTTTGCCCGGCTGCTCGCCAGGGTGAATACCTTCTTGCTCATGGCTTTCTCCTTCTACGTGCTGGTGCTGCCCATTGGGGTCATTCGTCGCGTGTCTGGCCGAATGCTGCAGCACGAAGGCTGGGTCCGGCGCGAGCCGCTATCGCCCGAGCATTACCGCAAGCAGTACTAGAAACGCCCCATCTACGAGAAGCACCGCGGATGACGCGGATGTCACGCGGATAACACGGATAAAGGCACCGCCCTTCCTCTGAGCGGTGCCTTTATCCGTGTTATCCGCGTGACATCCGCGTCATCCGCGGTCTCCTCAGGGATTTCCCCGTACCCTGACTATTGATACAATTCCCGAGAATGTCCGATTTTCGTAAGTTGTACCCGTACATCCGCTCGCATCTTCATCTTCTCGTGATTGCGATGGTATTGCTCGTTGTGAGCGGCGCGCTTGAGGCGGGCATCGTCCTTCTGCTCGAACCGATCTTCAATCAGTGGTCCGCCCCGGGTGCTTCGGGTCAGGGCACGCAGCTTATCAGGCACCTGCTGCAGCCTCTCCGCTCCCTCGGCATTAACGACCAGAGTATTCCGCAGATAGCCCTTCTGCTGGTCGTCTTTTCGTTTATCAAAGGGATTTTCTTGTACCTCGCGGAATACGCGATGAGTTACAGCGGTCAGCAGGTGGTCGGTGCGCTCCGAAAGGATTTGTACAGCCATCTCCTGGACCAGTCGCTCGCTTTCTACTCCAAAAACTCGACCGGCAAGCTGATGGCGCGGGTCATAACCGACACCGAGCGGATCCAGGAGACGGTGAGCAAAACGCTGACCGACTATGCTCGGCAGAGCATCCTGCTGGTAGCCTTCCTCTTCATCATTTTCTCGCTCGACTGGAAGCTCTCTTTACTCTCGCTCCTGATTGCCCCCTTCGTCCTGCTGATCACCCTGCGTTTGGGCCGTCGGGTTCGCAAAGCCAGCACGAGGAGCCAGGAGAACCTCTCGGACATCTCCAACAACCTGCAGGAGAGCATCGCGGGCCAGCGGATTGTGAAGGCCTTCGGGATGGAACCTTACGAGAAGAGCAAGTTCCAGAAGGCGGTCGATCAGTTGGTGCGGGTCAACTTGAAAGTCGCCCGGACGAGCGCTCTCAACTCCCCCCTTGTCGAGTTCGTCGGTTACTTTGCTTTTGTCCCATTTCTCTTTTATGCAAATTTTCAGATAAGCCGCAATGCCTTAACGCTGGGGGCTTTCGCAACCTTCGTGATTTCGATTTTCCGACTCTGGGAGCCGATGCGGAAGCTCTCGCGGATGCATTTGCACATTCAGCAGGCCTTTGCATCTTCAACCCGGGTTTTCGAACTGCTCGAAACCCGCGTTGAAGTCGTCGATTCTCCCGACGCGACCCAACTGCCTGCGTTCGAATCCGAGATTTTCTTTGACGATGTCTCTTTTGGCTACAAAGCGCACACCAAAATCCCCGTGCTTCACCACATCGACCTGAAGATCAGGGCGGGAGAGGTCGTGGCACTGGTGGGACCGAGCGGGGCGGGGAAGACCACGCTTGCCGGCCTGATCCCCCGGTTTTACGACCCGACTGAGGGACGGATCACGATCGATGGTGTCGACATCCGGGATGTCAAACAAAAGTCTCTCCGCAAGCAGATCGCGATGGTCACCCAGGATACTTTTCTCTTTAACGACACCGTTCGCGCCAATATCTCTTACGGACGCGAGGACTGTACGTTAGACGATGTTATCCAGGCCGCAAAGGCGGCCCTGATCCACGACTTCATCGTGAGCCTCCCCCAAGGTTACGACACCGTCATCGGAGAACGCGGACAACTGGTCTCAGGCGGTCAACGCCAGCGCCTGGCCATCGCCCGTGCCATTCTTAAGAACGCACCGATTCTGATCCTGGACGAGGCGACCTCTTCGCTCGATTCCGAGTCGGAAAGGCTCGTCCAGGAAGCCGTTTATAACCTGATGCAGCGAAAGACCACACTGGTTATCGCACACCGGCTGTCGACGGTCAGGATCGCCGACCGGATCGTAGTGATGCAGTCGGGGCGAATCGTCGAGGTCGGCAATCACGACATGCTGATGTCCCATTCCGGCGTTTACCGAAAGCTGTACGACCTGCAGTTCACCACCCAGGAAGGCAGCTTAAGCCACGGCTAAGTCCGTTTACCGTGCCGGGCTCGGGAAAGTCCGGCAGACGACAGAGGGTGCCAGATGCAAAGCATGACAGGGTTTGGCCACAGCGAGACGACAGTAGGGAACCTGACACTGTCCGTGGATGTTAAGTCGGTCAATGGGAGATTCCTCGACATTAACGTTCGGCTCCCGCGCGAACTGGTCGCGGTGGAACCTGAGATCAGGGCGGAAATCCAGAGCCGCCTCGGTCGCGGCCGGGTTGACCTCACCGTGACCACTTCCTATGCGGCCGGCCAGCAGGACGTAAACGAGCCTGCCCTCGAAGCTTACCTGGCCGTGGCAGCGAAGCTCAACGCACGCGGCATTCCGGGGGAACTGACGATCGGTACTCTTCTCCAGCTGCCGGGTATCACGGGCGCTCCTCAAATCGATTACTCATCCCCGGAACTGGCTTCAGCTATTCGTGCAGCTGCCGCAAGAGCCCTCGAAAAGGTGGTTGCGTCCCGAAAGGCCGAAGGCGCGGCCCTGTACCGCGATCTCGAAGCCCGGATCGTGGGTCTCAGGAACGCTGTTCAAACGATTGCTTCGCGCGCAACCGAGACCCGGGATTACTACTACGAGAAGTTGAAACAAAGACTGGACGAGGCCCTGCGAGAACAGGCAGTCGATCAAGGCCGCTTAGCGCAAGAGCTGATTTACTACGTTGAACGGTCGGATGCCGCCGAAGAGATCACCCGCCTGCTTTCGCATCTGGACCGCTTCGGCCAGTACCTGGCGAAAGCGGCCTCGGAAAACGTCGGAAAGCAGTTGGACTTCCTCTGCCAGGAAATGAACCGGGAGATGAATACCATTCTCTCGAAGTCTCCGTTTGCAGATGTCGCTCAGGTCGGCGTCGAAGGCAAGGCGGAAATCGAGAAGATCCGGGAGCAGGTTCAGAATGTCGAATAGAGGGAACCTGATCGTCATCAGCGCCCCGTCAGGCTCGGGGAAAAGCACGCTCGTCCGCGGCCTGTTCGACCGGTTGCTTGAAACCCCGGGGCTGGTCTTCTCCGTGAGCCACACCACCCGGAAACCGCGATCCGGCGAAAGGCACGGGATCGATTATTTCTTCGTTTCCGAGCCGGAGTTCAAAACGATGATCGATTCGGGTGGGTTCCTCGAGTATGCGGAAGTTTACGGGAACCTGTATGGAACCAGCCGCGAGGCGGTCGAGGATCAACTCGCGGCGGGGCGGGACGTCCTACTCGATATTGACATACAGGGCGCCATGAAAGTGAAACAGGGGGTGCCGAGCGCGATCCTGATTTTTGTGCTGCCGCCGTCATTTCAAGCCTTACGCGAACGGTTGCTAAGACGGGGTTTGGACGATCGGGAGACCATCGAACGCCGGCTTCGGATTGCTCGTAAGGAAGTCACCTGTTACAGCAAGTACGATTATCTGATCATCAATCAAGATATCGAAAGATCTCTTTTTGAGTTAAAATCAATTATTTCGGCTGTTCGCTGTACGACGGACCGAAGAAGAGAACAGGCCGAGGAGATTGTCGAGACGTTTGCGGAAGCAGATGAACCGACGAAAGAAGCCAACGAATAACACGGGTACTGCGGATCTATCCGTGTTATTCGTGTTATTCGTTGGCTTCTTAACGGAAAAACAAGAGGAGAACGAATGATCATCAAAGTCCCCCCGGAATTCGATAGTAAATTCCGCTTCATCCTGGTCGCAGCGGAGCGGGCCAAGCAGATCCAGAACGGGGCCCCGCCCAAGATAGATGTGAAATCTGCCAAACCTGCCTTCATCGCCCTCCGGGAAGTCGAGCAGAATCTCATTAGGTATGAGATTCTCGAAGAAGCGATCGAGGAAGAGGAAATCATAGAGGATGTAGAAGGCCTGCCATGAACGTCGTCCTGGGTGTGACGGGTTGCATCGGCGCATATAAAGCCGCGATCGTCCTGCGGTTGCTGCAAAAAAACGGGTGTGAAGTCTACCCCGTCATGACCGCCCACGCCCAGGAGTTCATATCCGCCCTCACCCTGGAGAAGTTGTCAGGACATTCGGTTGTGACCGACCTGTTCCAGGATCACGACACGTCGATCGAGCACATTTTGCTGGCCCGACGGGGAGACGTCCTGCTCGTCGCGCCGGCGACGGCCAATATCCTGGCCAAGTTCGCCCACGGGATTGCCGACGACTTTTTGAGCACCCTGTACGTTTCAACCACGGCCCCGGTCGTTGTCGCGCCGGCCATGAACGTCGAGATGTGGCGGCACCCGGCCACCCAGGAGAACATCAAGATTCTCCAAAGCCGGGGAGTTCAGATCGTGCAGCCGGAGAGCGGCTACCTGGCCTGCGGAGAGGTCGGCGAAGGCCGCCTGGCCGAGCCGGAGTCGATCGTCCAGACCGTCCTGAACCTTCTGAAGGGCGAACAGACGCTTAAGGGTCGTAAAGTCATCATCACTGCCGGACCGACCGTCGAGGACCTCGACGCTGTCCGGTTCATCTCGAACCGTTCGTCCGGGAAGATGGGGTACGCGATCGCGAGCGAAGCGGCACGGCGCGGCGCGGAGGTCGTGTTGATCTCCGGGCCTACTCAACTGGAAGCGCCGACGGAACTCCAATTCGTGCAGGTGCGGTCCGCGCGTGAAATGGCTGCGGCAGTCTTCGAGCGGTTTCCGACAACTGATGCCGTGGTGATGGCCGCTGCGGTCAGCGATTACCAGCCGGCCGAATTCGTCGACGGAAAGATCAAGAAAGACTGCCGGCCCCTTCAGCTGTCACTCGTTCCCACCCCGGACATACTGCGGACCCTCGGGGAACAAAAGAAGGCCCAGATTCTGGTGGGCTTTGCCGCCGAGTCGACGAATCTTCGTGAATATGCTCTTCGCAAGCTAAAGGACAAGCGCCTCGACCTCATCGTGGCGAATAACGTCTCGGGTCCCGACGCCCCATTCGGTTCCGATTTCAACCGAGTGATTTTCTTAACGCCGGACGGGGAAGAGGAACTGCCTGCCTTGTCCAAGAAAGAGGTGGCCGGACGACTATGGGACCGAATCCAGGCTCTGCTGAACAGCCGATAACCAAGACCGGTTTCGTGGCACTTGTTGGCCGACCCAACGCGGGAAAATCCACCCTGCTCAATCTCCTGATCGGCCAGAAGGTAGCGGCGGTCAGTGACAAACCCCAGACGACGCGCAACCGGATTCTCGGTATACGCAACGAGGGGAACGCGCAGTTCGTTTTCGTCGATACACCGGGCATTCATCGGCCGGGCTATCGGATGAACGAGCGGATGATGGAGACCGTGTATGAGGCGGTCAAGGACGTCGACGTTGTCGTCCACCTCGTCGACGCCTCCGAGCGCTTTGGCAAGGGCGAGCAGTATGCGCTCGATCTCCTGAAGCGGGCTGAAATACCCGTGATTCTCGCTCTGAACAAAATTGACCTGATCAATAAGGGAAAGCTTCTACCGATGATGCAGTTCTTCTCGGAGCAGAAGGACTATTCGGCCATTGTGCCGATGTCGGCGCTGACAGGCGAGAGCGTGGACCGCCTCCTCGACGAGATCGGTCGCTTGCTTCCCGCCGGAGCGTTCCTCTACCCGCCTGAATATGTCACGGACCAGCAGGAGCGTTTTATCGTCGCCGAGATTGTGCGGGAAAAGGTCCTCACCCATACCCGCGAAGAACTGCCGTATGCCACTGCTGTGCGCATCGACGAGTTTGACGAGAGCCAGCGAGCTGACGGCTTTGTTCGTATTATCGCTTCCATCATTGTCGACAAGGAATCGCAGAAAAAGATCGTGATCGGCCGGGCCGGGCAGATGATCAAGCAAATAGGCACGGAGGCCCGGCAGGAGATCGAGTCTTTCCTCGAAGTCCGCAGAATTTTTCTCGACCTTAACGTCAAAGTCGTCCCCGGCTGGCGCAACCTCGACCAGCTGCTCGACGAGATGTGGAACGCGTAGAGCAAGCAGACCCCAGGCGGTTGACCGCTGGGAGCGCAGGCGTCCCGCCTGCACTGGGGT
>Ga0209593_10000380_pt1 | contig 21886 bp, 8 predicted proteins | sample PPLLaktember2015_3_FD_187260 | JGI IMG/M metagenome (GOLD analysis project Ga0209593, IMG submission 187260) | Freshwater sediment microbial communities from Prairie Pothole Lake near Jamestown, North Dakota, USA - PPLs Lake P7 Core (6) Depth... | ecosystem: Environmental > Aquatic > Freshwater...
CCCCGCAGCCCGCCGTCACCCCGTCCTGTGCCAGCTTCTCGATCCAGGCGGCCGCCCAATGGCTTAGTGAGACGTCTGAGAACAGCCCCACGGGGGCAGGGGGCACAAACCCTCTCCCCCGCATCGCCTTCTCCAGGAACACGGCCATCTGAGCTCGCGTCACCGCGGTGTCCGGGCAGTAGATCTGGTTGCCGCAGCCTGCCGTAACCCCCTGCGCGCTGATCGTTTCAATGTAAGAGTAGAAGATATTGGTCGGTGGCACGTCCATGAAGGTATGCACATACCAGGTACCTATCTCCTGCCAGGGCAGCACGCCCCCGGCCCTATCCAAGGCCATGATCCAGATCCTCTTGGGACCCAGGAACGGTTGCTTAAACGAGATCGGTAGGGTCAGCGTCGCCTTGTTCCCTTCCGAAGCAAACACGCAATCGGCCAGTCGGATCTGTCCCTGACTATTCTGAAGAACAATTTCCGACCCCAATGTCCCCAAGACCGCACCTCCACCGCCATCGACGCTGAGAAACAGCTGATTCGTTATTGGAATAAACGACAAGCTAACCGAGTGTGCAGAACTGTTTTCGGCTCCAATCCGCACATAAATTCCCTGGACATCGTCGGCGCCATTGTCATCAGCCACGCACGCGATAAAAGAGGATGCCGGGCCGCCGCCGGTCTCGGGCGTCAGGGACTGAAACTGAGGGGAAACATTGGCAGCGGGCGGTCGGTTGATGCAAAATACAGCGCCTGCCACTCGGATCACTCCCGTTACAGGCTGAGAAGCAGTCGCCGCGGAGACTCGATAGGTAATCACGCCATTCCCGGTTCCTTCGTATGCCAGAAGAGTGATCCAACTCTTGTCCGTGCGAGCACTCCATGAACAATCCAGCGGGGCAGTCACCTGTACCGTGCCTTCCTCCTCCGTGATTCCGTGGTTGCGTTCCCGAGGGGAAAGAGTCACACAAAACGGTTCGAAGATGATATCAATTGCGCAGCTGGTGGGTGCCAATGATTCCACGAAAAGGGACAAGTTCGAATACTTGTCCCTCCAGAGAGTGGCGATCGGTAAGCGGGCATCCGTATTGAGACCGGTGGAGCCAGGAGTGAAATCGATCAGGTGAGAATCAAGGGTTGTATACTGATCCTCGTAATGAATGACTACGCCCTCATACCAAATCGATTCAAGGTCCGAATCGTACGCGTCTCCAGGTTGACGGAATTCCAGCCATAGCCAGGGATCATTCCCTGAGCCACGTTTCACCTTGGCGGCACGCCAGCCAGCGCCTACACCGCTCAGTGGTCTGAGGTCCAAATGCGTCGAGTCAGTGATGGTTGTCAGGTCGACCCCTTCGATCAGCCACCCGAGGCGTGCTTTCTCGGGTGCATTATAGTGCGCGGAACGAGTACTCATTGAAGTGGAGAAGTCAGTATAAGGCTGCCCCAAGGTACCCGGGTCATTGAGCGGCCCGATGGAATCGATCAGGTTCCAGTAGCGGAATGTTGCATGACCGAGACCGAGAGCATGACCGCCTTCGTGGACCACTGTTTCAAACAGACAAGTAAGGTAAGCTTGGGAGTCAGGCACGGTCGGACGAATCTGTATTGTACTCGAGGAGGCGAGAAAAACACCGTCTCCCGCGCTTTGCTGTGCTACAAGACCGACGGAAGACCATCCGCCGTATGCATTTCCCCCTTCAAGCTCAGGACAGACGATGAAGATTCGGTTGAAGTTACGGAAGTCGGCATCGGCATCGGCTGCCGTTAGGGCAGCCTGGCGGAGTAGATCGTATTCTTGGTAACTGTACGCTCTTGTCAGTGTGTACCAGCCCAGCATCTGCCCAGTGACGGTGGCGCGCCCGTATGACGTAACCGACCAATAGGATTGCAGTGAGGATGGAGACTGACCAAAGAAGAGGCCTTGAATTTCCTCAGTTGAAAGAGGGAGCGGCGGTGATCCGGGGAAAGTAACCAGAAGGACGAGTACTCGTTGCTGTCCGACCGATTGGGCGTCGCTCGCATTGTTCATCTGACGCAGTGGTAGGAGTGAGGACACCAAGACGCTTGTTCCTACCTGAAATCCATGGACTGACACCGGAGTTCCCGAGATCAAACCCGGATTGAGGTTTCCGGGAACAAAGAGCTCGACCGACTCCTCAGTCGTCCGTAATATGTACGTCAGCTCAGAGTGACCGGGGCTATCTATCGCGGTGACTTCTAAGCTGCCGTTCTTGGATACGGGTTTTTCCAACTGAAAGCCGAGTTCCGGAAAACGCGAGATGAGTTGCTGGACAAGGGATTGGTCGAGGAAGAGAGTCGAGCAGGCTGCCGGATCCTGACCCCAGATCGATACTAGGGCGTCCTTCCTCCGTTCGACAAGGCGAAGACGTTCCTCGACAATTCGAATTTGCTCCTCGCCAGCCAGTTCCGCGAGCTCCTGATTCCACTCTTTGATTAACCTCAACTTGGCCGGATCCGGCCTATGGATGGAATCGCTCCCGGTACTAAAGGTTTGTGGGGAAGCGGCGAGAATGGCCGAAAGGAAAAACAACAGTACGACCGACGTACGGATCTTCATTACCCCTCCCTCGCGCCCCGATTCTAGCATCCGCACGCCAAAGACGCGAGATGGCAATCGCCTGTCGCCTGGGTCCGGTCTTCCAGTAGTGGGATCCAGCTGACCACTCGACAGACCGTTTGAGCAGTAATTCTCTAAGGGTACGTCACCGGAGCGAGGCTCGAATTCCGTGAAAACCGCTTGCCTGCAGGGCGAGGCGGTTATAGGTGGAACACGTTAGGGTATCGAATGAGCGGCGGAATACGGTACGATATCGCCTGCCTCAGGATTTCGGTCGAGCCCTTCGTGTCGCAACCTAGAGGCCCATTCGGCCGGACATTGGGTTTTTTGTTTTCCACTGAGATCCTGTCGCTCTTGGCTGATCCTTCAGCCACCCCCCAGGGGACGCCGCCTCTCCGCCTCCCCTGCTTCTCTACCTCTAGAAGCTCTTCTGCTCCAACGTCTTCGCGCCTGGGCGCGAAATTCAGGTTCCTCATTCAGAATGTCAAGCCGGACGGGAACCTGCCCGAGCGCCCTAAAAGAGCCGCATCCCTTATTTGCTAACGATGGACGAACTTGGTTGCGGGGGAGAGATTTGAATCCTCGACCTTTGGGTTATGAGTACGCTTCGTCTCTCCCCTGACTGTTTCACGTCTCAAAACCCGAAGGTCTTCGTTAGGAAGACGGCCATCTGGCCACGGGTGACCGGTGCGTCGGGGCAGTAACTGGTTGGGCCACAACCAGCGGTAATGCCTTCCGCCGCCAATTGTTCGATCCACGCCCCCGCCCAGTGCCCAATTGGGACGTCGTCGAATCGGCCGGTCTGGGCCGGAGGTACATAGGTCGACCCGTACTTGGCCTTCAAGAGGAAGACGGCCATTTGCGCCCTGGTGACCGGCGCGTCAGGACAGTACTTGCCATCGCCACAGCCCGCTGTGACCCCGTCCAAGGCCAGCTGTTCAATCCACGCGCCAGCCCAATGGCCAATCGGCACATCAAGGAACACGCCGCTCTGAGCCGCAGGAACGAAATGAGGCGTCCGCAGTCCCTTCTCGAGGAATACAGCCATCTGCGCCCGCGTGACGGGAAGATCCGGGCAGTAGTTCCCGTCCCCGCACCCTGCGGTAATCCCCTGAGCGAATATTTTCTCTATATAGAGAGAAAATATATTTGTGGAAAGGACGTCGACGAACGGTCTGCGATATTCGAGTATCAGACCTGTATCCGTGGCGACGGCCAGCCAGCGGTATTCAGGCTTCGCCTCGCCCTCGATAAACCGGATCACACTATCTGTCTTGAACGCACTGAGGGGGTAGAAACTGGACCCAGGATTTGGCTGGGAATTCAGGAGGGCGACAACCTCTTGAGTGTCCCCGGCGGTGACGACGTCCGCGTTGCCGTCCTGGTCCCAGTCGAGCATCTTGACGTCGTGAGCGAAATCATAGTCGCCAGGGAATTCGAATATCGAGAGGAAGGACAGCGGAATCCCTGTTGGGGTACCGGTCGCATGCTGGATCCCGTGGCCGACCGGGCCAACGAGGTCCAGATGCGTGTCACCGTTCAGATCCGCCGTTTCGAGACTCTCAAAACGCATCTGGCTGGACTTCTGACCCGTGTAGTGAACTCCATCAGCGGACAGCATTTCCCAAAGGACATACGCCGATCCAAACGCAGACGCCAGGATGTCCGGGTAGTCATTTCCATCAAGCTTGCAGATCTTGAGGTCGCCGAATTGCGTGGCGTACAAATCGCCTGAGCTGCTTGTGGTGTGGAAATCCGCCTGAATCACGTCATAGCCGAACAGCCCAGCATCGTTTCGCGCAATGATCAGGCCCATGCTGTTCACCCCGCCATAGAGTTGCTCCGCGCCGATTACAACGTCCACATCCCCGTCGAGATCCAGGTCGGCCAGAGCAACGCGCCCCGCTCTGGAATCGAAGTTGAGCGAGTGAGCCTTCACCCAGGCACCATCCTGTAGGGAAAAGAGATCTGCGCCACCAACCCGCCCGGCGGCTATGTAAGTCTGACCATTTGGAAGCCGCAAGCCATGCGTGCTCAAATAGTCCGGATCGGCGTCAACCGTTTCCCAACCCGTCGGGCCCCCCCCGCCGAACCTCATGAGCCGGAGTCCCCGGTCAGTGGCCAAAAGGAGGTCAAGTTCCCCATCCCCGTTTGCGTCAAAGGAACTCATGTGTTCAATTCTCCAGTTGTTCCACTTCGTAGCGTTGTCAGCGGGTATGGTTATCCAGTCGGATGTATACCGTTGGTCGCACGCACGATCCCACAACTCGAGTTGGAACCGAATAGGCCTCGGCTCGTCGACCCCGGTTGCAAAGCGGAGTTGCTTCAAATTGGAGGGTCCGCTAAGGGCGCAGTACCCATAGGCCGAGTGAGACTCGTCGGGCATCTGCCAATACAGGTGGACCCAAGTGCGAGAAGATTCGGTATTGAGGCCGCAGGCGGGCAAATCAGGGGCAACGTTAAAAAGCTCATCCGGGAAGCTGGCCCAGTTGGTTACGGTTATCCGGTAGTTTCGCCATACTTCGCCGTTGGCCGAATGATCTTCAGAACCGACGAATAGGGGCGTCGGTTTGGGAACAGTCAGGTTGCACGTCCGAGGAAGCAAGGTGAAGTTGGCGGCAACATTCTTCGCCTGTGTCATGGCCACCTGGCAGATACCGGTACCCGAGCACCCTTCTCCGGACCAACCGTCAAAAACAGAGCCAGGTGAGGCGCTTGCCGTTAGCGTCACTACCGAACTTGCGGGAAACGCGGCCGAGCAGCTAGATCCGCAATCGATACCCGCCGGGCTGGAACTAATCCAACCGGCGCCACCTCCAACCTTGATCACAGTCAGTACGTGGTTTGCCGGGGACGTGGTGCCCTGAGTTACCTGAACGTCCTTCGGGGAGCCAAGCGCGCCCAGCGCAAGCACTCGAATGGTACCGGTCCTGACTACGCCACCGGAGTTTTGCGTGTAAGAGCAGGTTATGGTCCCACCATCCGTTCCGCTCGCCCCCGAATTGATGCTCAGCCAATCACCTCCGGCAACCACGCTTGCAGTCCAAGACATGCTTGCGGCTCCAGTATTCGAGACCGAGAACGATGTTGTGCCGGAAGAACCCTGAACTTGACGCTCGACGGGACTGACCTGGAGCTTTGACAGCTGGCGTGTGACAACAACAACGTTTGACCAAGGGGAAAGAAGCTCTTTCCCCTCGCATCCAAGGATCGCCCGGACACGATAGAAGTAATCTCCTTCCTCGTAGATGACCGGGAACTCGGCCGTCGGCGCGGACAGCCTGTAGGATGAGACAGGCTGGAAACTCGAACTGGTTGACTCTTGTAGTTCGTACAAAAGGCCGTTATGGTGACTCGTCCAAGAAAGGACGAACGGCGCGGTTTGCGGCCCAACAGGGCCGGACAAGGAAGGCGTCGAGGGCGGACTGCAGGCCACTGAATTGAACCCTTGCCCCACCACCACTCGGTTGGCTCCGCTTCCGCCGGTAAACCCCACAGATTCCGAGTATTCCTGAGCCGCCGCCGGTGAGAAACGTACCAGAATCTGGTGCGATTGACCGGGTTCAACCGAGTAAGTGGCCGTGCCGACTATCGAAAACGGGGGCGCAACCGAGGCCTGTCCCGTCAGGAGGACCGTTCCAAGATTGCTCACCGTAAAGGCCTGATCAAGACTTCCCCCTACAGGAACAGCCCCGAACGAGAGGGTTTCTGGCGCCACGGCAATGATCGCGGAACCAGTTTCGGAGTACTGACCAGTGAAAGCGATGGCACCCCCGGCAGTGAGCGTCTGAGACGACGGAAGGGGGGTGGTATACCCGGCGACCGGACCATACTCAATGGTGTAGTCCCCTACCGGCATGCCATACAGAAATTCGATAGGCCCGCTTCCCACGACAACGACCGGACCGCTCAGACAGAACCAGCCGGCCACGTTCATCGTTACCTGGACCGCACCCGTTGGACTGGAAACTGTGACGTAGTTTCGTTTGGATTCGACCGCTTGGGTCTTCCCTCCGTAGACCCTCAGTTCCACAGAATAGGTGCCCGGTTTTGAGTATGTGTGTATTGGCGCATGTGCGCCTGATACCGTTCCGTCGCCAAAATCCCAGATATTCCCCGTCAAAGCACCCTCGGACAGGTTGGCGAACTGTACCGTCAATGGGGCTGCGCCGGCAAAAGGAGCACCAGCGAAATCGGCCAGAACAGGCGGTTCCTCGACGGTGACTGTCAGCGGGGTACTGCGCTGTGGCGAGCCGTCACGGACGACAGTGAGATTCACCGTATAGTCACCTGCTCTTGCATAAGAGTGAATCGGCGGGTCGGCCGTAGAATCCGACGTTCCGTCGCCAAAATCCCACTGGAAAGCTGTCGCCCCCTGTACCGCCTCGGTCGCCAAATCGAGGTTCAGCGGAGACTGTCCCGCCAGTGGGCCGCTTTGGACGAGAATTACCGGCTTCCAGGCCGGTTCCAGATCGGATAGCTGAAACCGAAGTCGGTCAAGCAGGTAGGCGTACTCGCGGTCGGTAGCGGAAAAGTCCAGGGGATCGTTGTGACGCGTCAAGAAATAAGGTCCTTGCGTTACCGCAAACCAGTTTAGGTAGCGCTCGCGTTCTTCCTCCAAGTCTGACACGAAATCCGCGTAATCGTGACCGGGTGTCAACCAGTCGCCCACGTGGAAATAGGCACTTGTGACCCAGTTGTTGGCAGTCTCCAGATAGCGGTCGAAGAAGTACCAAGCCAGGTAGTACCTGATGTTTCCGAGGTGAGCAACGAGCTTGACCTGCTCCGCTTCCAGCACACCCGAGGAGGACCTCCGGGCGAGCATGTGCATGTACGATTCGAGCCAAGCAGGATCATATCTGTAGAGCTGATGGAACAGGGTGGCAGCCAGGCAGGCCTTCTGCGCGTCAAGTTCCTGTTCCCGGACCGCTACCCCGATCTTCCAGCTGAGATAGTAGGGAAGTGCCACCTTGGATATCGCCTGCGGAAGCGCCAGCTGAACTTGCCCGAGGATCTCGGCAAAGAGGTTACCGAACTCGACCACGTTGCCTACCGCACTCGAGAGATACGCCTCTTTGAGAATTTGATCGTAGTACTTGGCTGTCATCTCGTCGAACTCGCTGCGGGCTTCGGCGAGGCCTTCGATGAAGGCGGGGTCCAGATGGTCACGGTTCTCGGCGGCAAACGCCTCCAGCGCCCGAAGTCTCTCTGCAGCGTCGGCGTCTGCGCAGATCTGCCGGTAGGCGTGGCGAACAACGTCGGACTGGAACTCCAAGGGTACAGTGATCGCATTGAGAAGAACTCCGAACTTTCCGACATAGTTCGCCAAAGGAGACGTTGGGATGACTCCGGAGGCGAGTGCCTCGTTGAACCTGACGAACTGCCCGATGTTAAGTACCTGGTTACTACCCTCGTAGAGAAACTCGAATACGTCCACGGCCCCCGACACCGAGCTCAACCAGCGTCGATTCTTCTCAAGAGCTTCCCGTGCCCGTTGATCCGCGGTCACTGCGCCGTATGCATCAGGCTGCAGGACGGCATCCAGGATGACTGCCTTGTAGCGCGAACGCCTGGAGTCCGTAAGGTCCAGACCTCCGCTCAGCGCCCCGTCGAAAACGAACTTCCATTTGAAAAAGCCGGAATAAGCGGAGGGGACGTCAACGGCATATGTGACACCCCAAAAGCCCCGTTCAACCAGATCCACGTAACCGAGAAGTTCAGTACTCGAACGCTGCTCAGCCGCCAGCTGCTTTTTGGCGTTTTGCGCCGTCAGTAACAAGTCAACGGCCAGTTCTCCCGGAACGAGCTGCCCCAGATCGTCCGACACGTAGATGTGTTTCAAGTTACTTCCATCTGTCAATTCACTCAGCGGGCGGTCGAGATTCTGAAGCGGACTCTCGGTGACGATGTGAACCGTGTACGTCCGTCCCCCAGAACGGATCGTCTGCCATACCTGGTCGTTGGCGGATGAAACGATCGCGACAGATGCAGTGGCGACATTTAGCCCCTGCTGATCCAGTACCCCGGTTCCAGCCGAATCCGGGTCTCGCTCATCTCCGATCGTTCCCCGATACTTGAGGGTGATTGTCCCGGTCGCCCCGGTTTTGATTGTCAGCGGCACGGTGAACGAGTAAGTCGACTGGTATCCATAGCTGCCCGATCGCTCTGCAGAGACCAGGTACTCGGTGGATGAGAACTGCGAAGCAGTACCTGAAGCGTCCCATCGATAGATGGTCGAACCACTGGGGTATCTCGACACTGTGAACGAGTCACTAACGGGAGTGCCGACCGTGACTTGGGCCTCGGGGAAAGAGAGGTCAAGATAGGCACGGACGTCACCTACTGAATAATTCACGTTGCGTAATGTGGCAGTGACGTTTACGGTATCGCCGGGTTGCGGATTCGTTTTGTCGATAGTCAACGCCACCTGTGCAGTCGCTTTACAGGCGAACGCGAGGAAGTCTGTCCCCGCCGTATCTCCACTGACACTGACCGTCCGGTTGGCCTCGGCTGCTACCCCCTGCGCCCACCAGTCAGCTTTGGACGCGACCAAGGTGCGTTGTCCCGCAGCAACTCCTGTCAGTATGTAACAACCCTGTTGATCGGTTGTCGTCTGCTGTCCGGTGTCGACCCGAACAGTGACGCCGGCGACCCCGGAATATGGGAAACGGACGGACCTGACGGTCCCCGATACCGAGTAGCCGCTGGACGAAACCGTGAATGTCCAAGTGGGTCCGGTGGTTGCATTCCCGCAGTCGTTCTTTGCTACGACGTACCACCTATGCAGACCGATCGTCGGAGTCGAGGAGACGGGCCACTGGCTGGCCGTTAAATTGGATCCGGCTTTACCGCCGTCCAGGTATAAATCGTAGAGAGTCGCTCCGCCGACGTCGGCCCAATCAAGGAGCGCCGGAGGTGCCGTCAATGAGGCTCCGGTGGTTGGGACTGGAGTTGCAGGGGCTCCGACGGGCGGACACGCAAACGGCACAAGTGTGAAATGAGCGCCGGCCGGGTAAGTCCAAACGTCAGTAAAAGCGTCTTCGGAGTTCGTAGAATTCGGAGCCGAGTACGTGTAAACGCGAGGAGCAAGATAGACCCCGCCTTCGCCTAAACTCCCCAGGTTGGTCAGCTCGACCGACTGCGTGGACGCCTGGGAGGTGCTCGACATGGCGACGAGAGACACGCCCTTCTTTTCGCCAATTATCCCTTGAATGGACCCGTTCTGGTTCTTGCCCCAAACCTGGATGTCCACAGTTCTATTGGATGCGGACGGATTGAATGCGCCCAGGTCAATGAAGACACGGGTACCGGATGGAACAGAAGCACCAGCCGAAATCGGGTTGCCAGAAGAATCCTTGAAGCTCGGTCCGGAGGAGATGAAGGGCTCGGTTCTCTTTGCCAGGAGATCGACCGGAGCCCCGCTGACAGAAACACCAGAGCTGAACCCCCAATACTCGGTCAGCCCCATCGTCGTGTTGCTGTATCTCACCTCCGCCCGGTACATACCGGGCTCTAAGTTTGAATACGTCGTCACCCAGTTGATCGGTGTCTGCTCGGCAAAGCCTGTCGGAGACGGAGTCGTCCGATAGAGTCGAACCCGTGAATTCGACGAAGATAACCAGGAATCCGGTACTGCGCCGTCCCACTTGCGAACATTGACCGCAACGGCGCCCTGCGGGAGCGAAACGGTGAACTGCCTGGTCTCTGATATAGCGGTGTGCCCGCTCGGATCTCGACTCCACACTTGCCATTTGTAGACGGCCCCTGGATCCAAACGATCGGCGGAGGCAAGAGTGTAGGGCGAGGAGACGTTTTCCCTGATAATCTTCCAACTGCTGCTGTTCGGAAACGAAACGTAAAGATCAAAGATGACGGATTGACCGTCTGGATCTGTCCCGCCGCTCCAGGAGAAGGACGGCAGGTCTGACGTTACCCCGTTGTTGGCCGGATTCCCAAGGACCGGCTGGTTGGGGAATCGGTCGATGGTGAATGTCCAGGTTGAGCCGGTGCTGCTCGACCCGCAGTCGTTTCTCGCAACCACATACCAACTGTGAGCGCCACCCGAAAGGCTCGAGGGTGTCCACTTACTGCTCGCCAGGTTGGTCGCGCGTGCCTGGCCGTCAAGGTAAACGTCATACTTCGTCGCACCGTTCACGTCCGACCAGTCGAATACGCCGGGCAACGAGTCCAGTTGCGCCTGATGGGCAGGGACCGGGCTTGAAGGAGCACTGGAGAGACTCGGACAGGGAGGAGTGTAATCAAAATACCGAGAGGATGACCAGGCACTCGCATTCCCGACGTAGTCTCTGGCTCGCACATGCCAATAGTAGCGACCAGGAGAGAGGGCCGGCTGAACTGTCCAACCTGTACCGGCATCGTCCTGAGAACGAACGACATTACTAAAGGAACTACTGGTCGCCACCTGGCAGTCGTACTTGACACCGTTGTTTTCGGGGTCGGCGACGGCATTCCAGGACAGGTATGGAGAACCCGCATCGAATACCTGCCCATTTGCTGGGCTACTCAACGTCGGAACCGGTGGAGGATTCGTGTCACGGACGAGCACGTTGATCTGTATCCAAGTGCTCGTATTGTTGCTCTCATTCGACTCGACCCATCGATTGTCTGAATCCACCGTTGCCTGAAGGAAATAACTTCCCTGGGCGGAGAAGCGGGCTAGCCACACAGGAACGATGTACTCTTGCCCTAGATTCTGAGGATAACTGCCGTGGGTAGTGTCTATGCCCCCGCTGCCTTGGATCCTGACTCTGACGATGCTCGTTCCAGTGGACAGAGTCCCTTGATTCTTGATCTTGACCCAGAGTTGTACATCAGTTTCATTGACATAGATCGGGACCCCTGCCGCTGGCTGATTCTGAAGGAACGCCGTTATGATGAAGTCCGGCTGCGACTGAGCCCAGGACAAGCCAGAACAGGCAACGGCCAGGAAGACCAGCAGATTGAGTTTTCGGAAAGAAGCAGCACAATTCCACGTCGAGCAATTGAGATAGGGCGATTTGGGGTGCATTTTTCCCGGTTCTCCATAGATTTAGGTGCTTCGGCCGTTGATTCTAGACCGCACGAGCCGAGGCGTAAAGCGTAGACGCTTAATCAATATGGAGCCAGCGAGATTGTGCTTTACTGCGCCATTCAGCATTTCCACCAAGAAAGACCCAGTCGGACTATGCAGGTCGACGGCTGTGCTTGGATGGCAGGGAGCCCTGCGGTCTGAAAACGGCTTGACAACAAACGAAGGGACGCCATACTGCTCTGTGACTTCCTTGGGTCCCGGGACTGGGGTGGCGACCAGGTTTTTTCCGGGGCAGTCATCCGAGAGAAGAGACCCGAAAAGAATAGGATCCATATGCTCAGACCCGCTCGCTTTCTCTTCCCGACATTCCTCATGACTCTGCACGTTGTAACGGTATTGACGCGGGTTTCGGCCAGCAGCGACGTGGCGATCGTGCGCCTTGAAGGCCAAGTCGTATACCTGACAAGTGACGATCCGCAACCTAAGCATTCCCCGAGACTCCCGGTTTCTCGGCCGTACTTGAACGTCGACGGGAAGCTTATTCCACTCGCACTGAGTGACTCCTTGCATGCTCAGGCCGGCCTGACATCGCTTCGGCCGGGCAAGCGCGCGGCGATCGATGGATCGTGGAAGGAAGGTTACTTCCACGTTGCAGCACTTGGAGCAGGCACCGCCAACAGCGATGAAAGTCAACCGGAAACGGTTGGAGAACAGAAGGTTCTCGTTGCGCCGCTGGCAATTCCGGGGCTCCCCGATGGTCGCTATCCGCTGGCGGACTTCCAGACCGCGATAATGACTGATTCCCTTTCTCTCGATGCTTGGCTGCGCGAGAACTCCTATGGTCTGGCTTGGCTCAATGCTCAATTCACTGATTGGGTGGATCTGCCTCATGAAGTGGACTACTACCAGACCTCGGAAGCTTTCTACCGGATAATGACCGACGCAGTCGAACTCCTCGACACGCGCTTCGACTTGACCGCATTTGATCACTTGATCCTCTACGTCCAGGACCACCCCAATCGTCAAGTCGGAGCATCGGCCTTCGTCGGAAAAGTCACGCTGTACGCCCAGAATGCGGGGGAATTTCGATGCTCGGTCAGCGTGTTATCAGGCTCTAATCCGATCCCCATGATGTCTTTGATCCGACACGAGTTTGGACACCAACTCGGTTTTCATCATGCTGGCCTGCTCAATTGCCTGCCTTCCGATTTTACCGATCCCATGTACCCGGAGAGTGAGGACTGCCCGGAGTGCTCTTGTTCCATCTCCACTCTCCAGGAGTACGGAGACCAGGACGATACAATGGGCGGGTATTACGGACACGTTTCCGTGATCTACAAATCGAAGGCTGGGTGGCTACCGCCGACCGCTCAGGTGGAAGTCCCGCCCGGTCCAGGTGGCGAGTACTGGGTAGACCAATGGGAGCTTCCGAGCAGTGGGGTCAAATCTCTTCGGATCCCCCTTGGTACCGACCCTGCGGGCAATCTGCTCGATTACTTCCTTGAGTTCAGGGCGAACGCAGGGATGTTCACAGGCAGGCTCCCGGGTGAACAAGTGATCGTTCGGACCTTCCTGCCCTCTATCCAGCCCTACACCTTGAGAATTAACGGGAGCGCCTATGCCGGGGCGGTTCGGGGGACCGTGAGGCCAGCATTCCCTTGGCTGTTTCTCTATCTGGTTGATAAGGACGGCTCCAGTCTCACGGATAGAGGTGCCTTTACCGACGTCGAAGGCAACTACTGTTTTCCTGCAATCCCAGTCGGGACGTACCGTGTGTTGGCCGGGCGAACTTCCGGACTTTGGTGGCAGTACTTTCAGGGGCTGGCCCCCGAAACCCTTAACACTTTTCTTGAAGCAACGCCGGTTGACGTAACCTCCGGTGCTGTGAGTCAGCCGATCGACTTCGATCTACCAGTTACTGGAATCGCGACGGGAACAGTGACTGACGAGACGGGTAATCCCTTAAGCGGTGCAACCATGGTCGCGACGCGCACGGATTGGGTAAGAAGTGAGTCGACGAGCACCGACGACCTAGGCGTTTACCAGATAGAACTGCCACCCGGCCAGTATCTGCTTTACGCGACAAAACCGGGATATGTCGCCAAATACTACCCGGCCGCGTCGTCGCCCGAGGAAGCACAACTGATTTCGGTCCAGAGTCAGTCATCCACTGCTCACCTTGATTTCGCACTCTCCAATGCGATGGCCTCCACCGCGCCAAGAGAAACACCCGCTGGTTTGGCAACTCCGACGGCTTACGCCGAGTCCGGGCTGTCGCTGAATCACCCCGAGCCATTCCAGGCTATCCTGCCAGCGCTTCCTGCTCATGACCCCGTCCGGGGCGTTCGGATAGAGATCCTTGAAGTCACCGGAGAGGGTTCGGGCAAACGTGCGCGGGTGAGGGTCGAACGTTCGCAGCTAACGTTCAGCGCCGAAAGTCTCCATTTGCAGAAGTCGAGTAGCCTCGAACCGGCCGCTGCGACACTCACAGTAACGAACCATTCAGAAAGCCCGGTTTATTTTGAACAGGTTCGTTTGACGGGAAGAGACGCACTCTCTTTCGCAATCTCATCAGATTCCTGTTCGAACGGCACGTTACAAGTGTCTGCCTCGTGTAGCGTGACCGTCCAACTTATTGGGAGTACCGCGCCAAATCGGCTTCTGGCTCGGCTTCAGGTTCCCAACAATGACAGGCTGAGATCGAAAGCCACAATCCCGGTCTACACGGACGAAAACAGGACTCCTGTCGCTGATGCTGGGTTGGACCAGGTTGTGAAGGAAAACATGCTGGTAATGCTGGACGGGTCGGGGAGTAGCGACCCGAACGGAGACACTCTGACCTACGCTTGGAGCCAGCTTATCGGTACACCGGTTGTGCTGTCCGATGCCGCGTCATCCACCGCAACATTTACCGCTCCGATGCTGTCGAGCGGCTCGGAAAACAGCTTGCTTTTCCAGCTGACGGTCAGCGACGGCTTTCTAGCTCAGAGCGAAAATGTCCTCGTGACTGTCACACCGCGCACCTTTGTGGATGTACCCGCCACGCATCTGTTCTATGCCTTCGTCGAAAAGATTTTCGCCCGCGGAATAACAGCAGGCTGCAGCTCCGGCAACTACTGTATTGACGCTCCTGTAACGAGAGCTCAGATGGCCGTTTTCTTGGAGAAGGGGGTGCGAGGCTCCAATTTCTCGCCTCCGGCGCCTGTCGGCCTGTTTCAGGATGTCGGTACCTCGCACTGGGCCGCTGCCTGGATTGAACAGTTTTCGACGGACGGCATTACGGCAGGATGCGGCCCGTTGATCTATTGTCCCGACGCCCCGGTTACTCGGGCCCAAATGGCCGTCTTTCTGCTCAAGGCCAAGTGCGGGTCGACGTATGTTCCCGCGGACCCGACCGGACTCTTCGCAGATGTGCCAACGGGCCATTGGGCCGCTCGCTGGATAGAGAAACTGGCAACCGACGGCATCACTGCCGGCTGCGCCCCCTCAAGCTACTGCCCGGACAATCCTGTGACCCGAGGGCAGATGGCCGTGTTTCTGAGCAAAACGTTTGGGTTCTGACAGACGAAGTGGTGAAACGGCGCTTTATGGGGGGCAACACGGGATTGCCGATTCAGAGCGTGAGGGCACTCACGATAGACCCGCGCAACTCGGCTAGTCTGGTGGCAGCCGATTTTGACTCGTCGTCTTAATTCAGCTTTCGCTCCGCGTCGCTTTTCAAGAGTACCGATGCGGGAGCATCTTGGACGGCGAAGAACCTTCCACCTTCCGAATTTGTCGCGGTTGATTCTCAAAACCCCGATTTTATGTATGCGACCCATACCGGGCTTCAGGACGAATTCAGCATGCTGTGGAGAGGCACGGACGGCGGATCGAGAGTGACCTTTAGAACAGCCGACTTAAAACCTCCGCCAGTCTTTCGACTGGTTTTGTAGTCGCTGCTTCGTTGATCTCTCGGGGCCAACTTGTGTTTTGACACCCGTTGAAAAGGAGTCCAAGACCAGCGGTAGAAACTCCCGTCCGGAGAGTGGAAATCGACTTCCGCGGGAATGTCTTACACGTTCCGGATGGATGGCAAGGGCACCAGGGCTTGTTCGACCGTAAGGTCACCTGGAACGAAGCGGGCGAGCGATATCAGTCGCGCGGGTTTACGGGTGACGGGCTGGCCGTCTTGCGTGTCTCAATCACGCTGCTTGTCTTCAGGGGCGCGCTGCCATCACTCGTTTGAATCTCCTGGCGTGTTCTGCCATCCGGGAAGGAAACCTCAACCACTCTCTCTACGGCTTGGAGACCTCCCCGAGGGTTGCCCAAGCGGCGTTGCTCAACCTCTTTCACAACCTTCGTCCCTTGGGCGGACTCCGGGGCGTAATGCAGGCTGATTCGACGGTCAAGACCCAGGTCCTTCTCCGGGGAGCGGGTGAAACCTTGAATGTTTCGCGAGTACACTTCCGTCACCTCGTGTCGTTGACCATTCGGGTCCTTCCAACGTCTCATAATGCTTCGCTCCGACAACGCCAATCGGCCTTCGGAATCCGGTCGAAAAATCTCTTCAACCTCGCCCTCCTTCTCAACGATCCGAGACACTCGTTCTTGGAGATTCCACGCGCCATTATCTGATGAGCGCACAACTTGCTCCTGGTCCATGGTTTGCTTCCCTTCCTGGTCACGGTTCTCGGCGCGGCGAGTCCGGCTGACGGACTGGAAGCCCGCATTTATGCTCGGCAGGAAGATTGTGGATTCAGTCGTGGATGAACCCGGCCCAGTCGGCACGGTCTCTTCGACCTCCCGCCGCGCCGCTTGCTGATTTCCGTTTAGATCCGGTCTCGACATCACCCTCGTGACCGTTCGGACCCCGGCAGCCTTCTCGACGGTCTCCTCATCCACAGTTTCCACCAGTATTCGGCGCCCGTCGGACTGGTTGAACAATTTCTGAATCCGACGGCTCTTCTTCGGGCTCTCCTGGATGGTCTCCTCTTCCACGATCACTGAGTCCGTGAGCCGGCCCTCCGGCGAGGGCCTCTGGAGAACGCTTGTCCGAAACGTTCGGTTTCCGATCCTGGTGCTCGATTCCTGAACTCGATACGGGGTGGTTACAGGGGAAAGGGCATCACGCACCAACTGCACTTCACGACTTTCCAATTCTGTTCTGGGCGGCGAATCCTGAGCCGGCAAGATCGAGACCAAAGCAAAACTCAGACCGAAACCGAGCGCAGAAAGCAAGGAGCAGTGAATCCGGGCACCGACACCGATTCGCATGGCGACCTCCGGTATTGGAAAAGCAAGCTCTTCTTCGAGAATACACCGCGAAATCGGGGACAGTCACCTCGAAAGGCGTCCGGCCAGGGAATGAACCTGATCTTCGCTCGAATCTTCGACGTGTAGGTATAAACAAAAGGGCCACTTTTCAGTGGCCCTTTGAAACTTGGTTGCGGGGGAGGGATTTAAACCCTCGACGGGCCAAATCCAAGCTGCAAGGGCTGCCGGCAAGGAGGACGGCGGCTTGCGTGGACGGGATGTCCCCCGCCAGCCGCTTGATAGAGAAATGTCCACGGCCAGAAAGCTAGCCGAGTATTGGAGGCGAGTTCGAGTCCTGGAAGGTGAGTTTGACAGTTCGCCCCTGTCGAACGTTAGTAACGAGCGCGGGCCGCAAGCACGCAAGACACGTCCCGCTTGTGCGTCGAACGCTCGGGTACACGATTCCGCCCGACCCTGACGACAGCAATTCTCTTGCGAGCATCTGAGAGCTGACGTAGCTGTCGGGGTCCAGACACCTGACGTACGCGGCGTCTCCCCGGATGTCGTGAAGGTCGGCTCGAAAGTCGGCCAGGTAATCATCGAAGGTAAAGGTTTCCGGTTCACTCCAATTGATTTCTCTGAGCTCCAGAGTCTTGTGGAAAGCAACCTCGGCCGCGGCCGTATCAGATTCAAACGCCGCGTACCACGCGCCTCGCTCGGGACCGTTAAAGCGACTGCCTAAGGGATGCGCATGAGTGAACGCCGCGTTTACGATTCGCGCGTAGGGAATCCCGAACAGAAGCTCGTGGATACTGATGCCGGGAAGCAGGTTTGCTTCTCCCAGCAGCCGGTCATTCGTGGCACCCTCCAGCTCGAACAGGTCCTGGAGTTGATGCTCGTCGTCGGCAAGGCTCGCTAACACGCTCTCGTCGCTGTAGCGGGATGGTATCAGCCGATGAGTATCATCCTGGCGAACCGCTGTGATGCGGGGTGTCACCGGGCCCCTCGTCGCGCGTCCAGGAGTTGTCGCACACGGATGAAGGCGGGTACCCCGCCTTTGACGAGATACGTGAGAGGTGGTTCTCCTCCAAACATCGGATTCGAGTTGTCTAAACTAATCCACGCATCAGCCAGTTTGCGACTGTAAAGGATGTTGAGAGCTTTGAAGATGCCGAGGAGCAAGGAGATTCGTGTGAGCTTGTCTTGGTCCAGGCTCTTCTTGCTGCCACGCTTCAGCTGGTAGAAGACACCGTTAGAAACACCGCCCAGGAGCTGTCGAGCCGATTCATCACGCAAGTGCCAGGCCTCTGCCAGCTTGAAGAACGCCGGGACGGCGGAACGGCTAAGCCGTTCCTGAACGTCCTTGCTCGAAAGGTCTATGGGTTTGTCCGCTGCAAAGCCCGCCAATGGCTCAGGGAGTGACGCCATGAAAAAGTTCCTCCAGTTATGGAGTAGTATACATCCATTTATGGAGCCAATCAAGCCGCCCTGACAGCTGTCAGGCCCATCACTTCCGGACTGGCTCTGTTTCCAGGCCAGAACTGCCCGAACGGCGCACGGTTTCTGCTGGACGATATCCGTTGGGAATGACGGAGAAGGCAAACGGCACTATGCTTCCGGGCGATGCCAATCGCACGCCGCACTCCTTTTTCTCGTACACTAGGCCGAGAAGGAGACTCCATGATTCGTTGGATTCCTGGCAGACGTTCTACCTGGTTTCTGGTTGGGGGGGCGCTTGTCCTTTCGGGCTGGGCACTATCTCAGACGCCCGGCACGTCAGACGATGCACCCGCCAATCAACTGCTTCTGAAAGACTACCGGCCGAAATCCATTTATAAGATCCCCGTTACGAAAGTCGAGAAAGCCCGATTCCCCGTAATCGATGTCCACTCCCACGCCTATCCGAAGACGCCCGAGGAAATCGGCCAGTGGGTTAAGAACATGGATGCCGCCGGAATCGAGAAGACCATAGTGCTGAGCGGAGCGACGGGTTCGAAGTTCAATGAGCTTTTCGCCCAATACTCGGCCTACCCCGGGCGTTTCGAGGTTTGGTGCGGGATCGACTTCACCGGCTATGACCAACCAGGCTTCCCCGAACGCGCGGCTGCCGAACTCGAGCGATGCGCGGGAGTAGGGGCGAGGGGAGTCGGAGAGCTGGGCGATAAAGGAAATGGCCTGGCGTTTGGACAAGTGAAGGCCCTGGGTCTGCACCCCGACGACCCGAGGATGGACAAGGTCTTCCAGAAATGTGCCGAGCTCAAGCTGCCCGTCAATCTGCATGTAGCCGATCCCATCTGGATGTATCAGCCAATGGATGCGACCAACGACGGGCTCATGAACGCTCTCGAGTGGCGGCTGGATAACCAGCCGGATATTGTTGTTCATGACGGGATGATCGAGATCCTCGCAAAGACCGTTAAGCGACACCCGCGCACAACTTTCATCGCCTGTCATTTCGCAAATCTCTGCTACGATCTCACACGACTCGGAGAGCTGCTCGATACTTACCCGAACCTCTACGCAGACATCTCCGCTCGTTACGCAGAAACGGCGCCAATCCCCCGATTTGTCTCGAGCTTCTACCGGAAATACGCGGACCGCCTCTTGTACGGAACTGACATGGGCTTCGACCTTTCGATGTACCGTATAACTTTCCGCGTGCTTGAGACGCTGGACGAGCATTTTTACGAGCAGGAGCAGTTCGGTTATCACTGGAGCATGAATGGCTTCGGCCTGGAGGATGGCGTGCTCAGACGGATCTATCGCGAGAACGCGCTGAAAATTCTTAAGAAGTAGCGAACAGGAAAAGCAATGCGAGGGAAGTCTGCGGGAATCGTCCTTGTTCTGTTGTACTTGTTCTTTGGTGCTTCTGGTCAGACTCAAGTCGATCGCCAGGCACCGGGTACAGATGTGGTTCGATTGGTCGGGCGAGAGATAGCGCTTGAGTTCGACGTTACGCTGAGAAGCCGGGTCGTCGCCACAATCGGCGATCAAGCCCTTCGATTGGGTGATTTTGTCGAGTCCGAGCAGGCTCTCAAGCCCTCGGGTACTTACGGCGGCTTTCGACTGCTTGCCCAGAAAAAGGAAGCGCTGAGCGATTCATTCGGAAAGGGTACGCGATTCATCCTCACCGCCCGGAATGATTCACTCGAGAAGCAGGTGGCCGTCACTTTCTATGACGATTTCCCGGCGCTCGCGGTTTTTGACGTCCAGTACACCAATACCGGCGCCGAGGTTCAGCAGATCGCCGGCTGGGTGAACAACAGGTACGCCGTTGACCCTTTGGGACAAGCGGCCTCCGGGACACCGCCCTTCTGGTCCTATCAGCCCGGTTCATACGAAAGCCGGCCTGATTGGGTCCGTCCGCTGGAGTCCGGTTTCCAACAGGAAAACTTCCTTGGGATGAATGCTACGGACTACGGAGGCGGAACTCCCGTTGTGGACGTGTGGCGCAAGGACGTCGGGCTTGCGGTTGGTCATCTGGAGCCTACACCCGAGCTTGTCTCGTTACCCGTTTCGATCGCCAAAAACGGGCAGGCGTCTGTCGAGGTTCGAGCTAAAGTCGAAAAAGCCCTGAAGCCGGGAGAAACAATCCGCACCTTTCGCACTTTCGTGTCCGTCCATCGGGGTGATTTCTTCCAGACACTCGTGGACTACAGGCGGTTTATGGACCTGAATGGAGTGCGGTTCGAGCGTCCGGCCCCCGCCTCCTATGAGCCTGTGTGGTGTGCCTGGGGATATGAGCGGGACTTCACCGTGGACCAGGTTAAAAGGACGCTGCCGAAGGTCGTCGAGCTTGGTTACAGGTGGGCTGTTCTGGATGACGGGTGGCAAACATCCGAAGGAGACTGGAAACTCGATCCGGCCAAGTTCCCGGGCGGTGAGGCCGATATGGCGCGGCTCGTCGAGCAGATTCATGCCCAACGGCTTCTCGCCCGGCTCTGGTGGGCGCCTCTCGCCGTCGACCCGGGGACCGACCTGATCAAAGAACACCCCGAGTTTCTGCTCCTCAACGCCGACGGATCGCGCCAATCGATCTCCTGGTGGGACGCTTACTACCTTTGCCCAGCCTATGCCCCGGTCATCGATTACACCCGGCAACTGGTGGATAAGTTCATCGGCAAGTGGGGTTACGACGGGCTGAAGATTGACGGGCAACACCTGAACGCCGCGCCTCCGTGCTACAACCCGGCCCATGCCCACCAGACCCCCGCCGAGTCTTTCCAGAAAACGCCGGCGTTTTTCAAAGCGATCTATGAAAGAGCCCGGGCCATCAAGCCCGATGCAGTAATTGAAATCTGCCCATGCGGGACCGCGTATTCTTTCTTCACAATGCCGTTTATGAGCCACGGTGACGCTTCAGACCCGACCAGTTCGTGGCAGATTCGGCACAAAGCGAAAACCCTGAAGGCGCTCATGGGGCCACAGGCTGCTTACTTCGGAGATCACGTCGAGCTCTCCGACGGGGGCGACGATTTCGCGTCCAGTTTCGGTGTGGGAGCGGTGATCGGGACCAAGTTCACGTGGCCGGTTGGCTCGGATAAGGACTCGAAGATCGACCTGACACCCGAAAGAGAACGGGTCTGGAAGAAGTGGCAAGACCTGTATCGGCAAAAGATGCTCTCACGCGGCAATTACCTGGGTCAACTCTACGACATCGGGTTCGACCGGCCCGAAGGTCACGCGATCGCGAAAGGGGACAGGCTTTATTATGCGTTTTACGCGAAGGAATGGTCAGGAACCGTCGTGCTCCGGGGGCTGACGTCGAAGAACTACAGAATCGTCGATTACGTGAACGCGAGGGACTTCGGAGTCGTGACCGGCCCTGAAGCGAAGCTGGACGTCCGTTTTACTGGTTCCCTGCTCCTCGAGGCGTCACCCGAATAAGCGTCGGGGAAGCCCGAATTCACCCGAATTACGCCTGGATGCTGCTCCTTACACGCATTTTTTGCCCCGAAGAAGGAACATGATTCCCACCCTGAAAGGAGGTGGTTCGGGCTTTTGCGAGCCGAAGCGAGCCTTCGGAGTGCGCAAGCCATGCTCTGCCC
>Ga0209593_10000381_pt1 | contig 21880 bp, 26 predicted proteins | sample PPLLaktember2015_3_FD_187260 | JGI IMG/M metagenome (GOLD analysis project Ga0209593, IMG submission 187260) | Freshwater sediment microbial communities from Prairie Pothole Lake near Jamestown, North Dakota, USA - PPLs Lake P7 Core (6) Depth... | ecosystem: Environmental > Aquatic > Freshwater...
CAAATCAAAATTAATTAAAAATCAATCCAGGCGTATTTATAGCAAGAATCATGCCAAAAAACGCCGACTTCCAAGCTCGGAGCTCTGCCATTTGAGTGCAGAGCGTCATCGTTTTATAAGTTTTTTCAAAAATCCGAGCAAAAAGCATCGAGGTTGAAGCGATTAGCTGCGTCACCCGGGTAAATATCTGTGACACTGGAATTCTGAGCTCCGTCATCGGGGTTTTGAGCTCGATAAAATCGGAGTGCAGCGCTCCGCCATCGGCGTTTCAAGCTGTGAAAGCTGAGTCTTTTGGTCCGAGTGCGGAGTAATTTGAAGCAAGCTCAGCGTTATTTTTTACGATTTTTGCGTTTTTTGCTCCGGTGTCGGAGCATTTTGATCGATCGATGAGATTTTGAACTCTGACGCTGGAGCTCAGGGCCTTGATGACGGGGCTTTTTGGCATAAAATATGCTCTAAAAAATCGACGGTTGGATTTTTCACGGAAAGTACAAAAGTAAAAATAGGAAGGCTTGAGGAAAAGAGAGGTAATCGCTTACTTTTTCGAAAAACTCACTCGCAAAAAAATAAAATTTCAAGGTGTGGGTGCTTAAGCGCTTACGTCCCTTTTTTTTCTCTCACGGAGCTCACGGAGGGCACGGAGAGGAAAAGAGGAGGTTGAGAAGGTGAGAGGTTGAGAAGTTAAGAGAATTTTGCGGCACTGAGTGCCGGTTTGGCTTAAGCGCCTGACGGCTCGATTGCGCAGCGGCTGACAATTAAGGAAGCCGCAGGGTGGCGCAGCGCTGTTCGTGGATGGGCTTCTCCTTTTCACTTCTTCTCCTCCCGGACTGTCCCTTTTTTTACGATGAAAAGCTTGACCCTGTTAGCCCTTGGGGTTATATTTGCAAAACGGATTTGGAGATAAGAGATTACCACATTCTCTAAACGCAATTTCCCTGCAATCAAAACAAACATACCTTAATTCACAGCCATTGCATTTCTCCACTTTATCGATGGTTAATTCCCAATACTCTCTGGCTTTTTTAACTACATCTTCCATGTTATCTCGAATGATATCGCCCAGGATGATAGTACTGTGAAAGCATGGTTTGATTTTCCCATCAGCAGCAATCACGATTTGCTTTCCCCAACAGCGGTTATAGTGCTTGATAAATCGATAAGCCTGTTCATCGATTTTAATCATATCTAAGTGGCCAGCCCTTCGAGTTAATTCGATACATTCATTAAAATCATCGGGGTTAACTTCCCTGCATTCAAATATATGGGATTTGGGTAAACAAGCCGGTAATTCGCAGGTATTAAGTATTATTTTAGAAATGTTAAACCCATGGAATTTTTCAAGTACTAAATTTATATCGACCCCGTGTCCGATTTCCAATTGAAATGAATCGTCCTCAACTAATTCAAAGGAAATTGAAGGAACCCAGTCTTTTTCTTCTATGTTAATAAGCAAACCTTCTTGTTCCAAAGAAAGGACAAAGTCTTTAATTTCACCATATTCCCTATTGGATAATTTTTCAATGAAGTCATTCCCGATGTGATAGATGTTTCCTTGTAAGAAATCGATTATAGCTGTATTTATCGGCCCTTTTTCCAGGTGAACGAATTGGTGAAATTTTTTTATTATCATCGCTTAATAGAGATTTCAGCGTTGTGTATGTGTATTTATTCGATAGGGTCCCAAATCGACATTTGTCCTTCGAACTGGGCTCCCCTTGAGCCTTTTTTCAAACCGCAGTATCCAAGGCAAAAACCGGTGCAATAATCTCCATCAGAGCCTCCCTTAATCATACCGGCTTGCTTTTTGCACAACTCCGAATTACCCGACGTTAACTTCTTTAAAATCGTAATCATTGTTCCTCCGATAGTTTTTTCATGAAGAGTTTTGTGTTGTTATTAAAATATTTTATTGGGCGGCATTTTTGATTTTAAACCGAGTGATCTTAACCTGTCCATCGAGGGATTCGGCATCCACATCAGGCCAAATATATAATCCCCGGTCTACATCGAAGTAGGAATCCAGGTATCCCATGTTTTCAGAGGATATTCGTCTCAAAAACGTTTCCCCGAAAGGCAATCGAATACTCTGAAGATATCTGTTGTTTTTACAGTTGAAGATATCCAGCCGGAACGTGAAGGATTTAATATCGACATCGGCAATGATGCCGAGTTTGTCTTTTCCTACATCGTATAAACCGAAATGAAAAGCAGCTTCGGGACCTGGGAGGTATACGATTTTCAATTTTCTTCGCTTAGCCCAGCTATCTTGTTTATAATGCCCTGCAGTTTCTGCGTCTTCCTTTGAATATTTCATAGGCTTTAAATCAGTCGATTCAATCGCCGATGTTTTTTTGAGTATTGGATTATACTTGTATATGATATTTGTGCGGTTATCCGTGTAATAGATATCTCCATCTTTCTCGAAACCCCAGGTAGAGGAGTCGAAGTGAATTATTTGATATACTTTTCCTCGAATTGGAGGTGTGAAAGAAGATTTGTGTAAGTTTTCAAGCAGTCCGGGTTTTTTATTGAATTTCAATTCATATAAATCGATATTGAAATAAGTGTTCTCCTGGAGTTTGAATTCTCCGAACAAAAAGCAAAGCTGCTGCTGCCCAAGAGTGTAGAAATCGATGAAATACCGGAATTTAAAAAACATACTGGAATACTTGTATTTGAGGTTGCTGTCATATACTACGATTTTGTTGCATCTATCGATTAAGTAATAATTCCCATTGTGATACTGCATATAGGAAGGTTCAGAAAAATCGGTTGGGGATTGGGGGTCTCCGATTGGATATTGGATTTTTCTTTTTTCTTCACCGGTAATTGGATCGATGATAATAATAGTTCCTTTTCTACCCTCCGGGATCAGCGCATTGACAAAAACTTCGTTTTTTTCGAAACTCACACCCATTAGATACCCTTCGGCTATTTGGGGATCGTTGGTTTCGATAGGTGTTTCCTTAGAAATCGCATGATTAAGTTTCAATGTGTTTTGAATCGTTTTCTTTTCGTGATCGGAGCACGCGGTAAAGATCGAAATCGTAATAAGTAGAATGACAGGCAAAAGCTTCCTAATACTCATTAGAATACTCCTTTTTCTTTTAATCGGATAATTTTTTCAAGTTTCTTGATGCTTTTTTTATTGATTTCGCAGAATTCAGGGTTTATGCTGAATCGGCCATCTTTTGCAAAATGAATATAACACCGGTTGCACAAAAACCGCGCGTCGCAATCGGCGCAGTGTTGCTTTACCAAATCCATAAATTCCTGTATAATGGAAACCATACGGGGTATATCGAATCCTTTTTGGTAATCGCCGATAGGGAAACGGTTGTTCATTTTTTCACAAATATGAAACAAGCCGTCCGAATCTACATACAAGCGGTTGTTGAAAATACACGAGTTCGCCAGTGAAGAGAGTTTTTTATTACTCAATTTTTTGAAAAAATCCGTAACCTGGGTAAATAATTCGGCTTCGATGGGAACCAAAGTCTCCTTTCGGCTCTTCTTCTCGCAAATAGCCTCTATGATCGCATCGAGTTGATGAATTTGCTCTTCTTTTTTATAAGGGTATTTCTCATAGTAATCGGTGTCTAAGGAATTGACATAAGAAAACCGAAGGGTGTTTTGATTAACGCGGTCATCGGTCAAAAAAAAGTTGTATAGGTTATCCAGGGGGAGATCCTTCGAATAGGTGATAAAGAAGAGAATGCGTTCAAGATAATAGTTCTCGTCGATAGCTCTTATCTTTTGCAAATTATCCATGACCAAAAAAAAAGGCTGAGGCCAGGTTAAAGATTGCTCCTTATCCTCGACCTCAACCCCGTTTTTCGTTTGTTTCAATCGAATTTAACTTTAACAGTGGTAGTCTTTACTTTTATTTACTTCTTGAAAAAAACCTGGACGCCGGTACGAAGGGAAATACTGGAGCCGTCGTTTTTAAAATTATAAACCGGGTTGGAATATTTTACATCGCCCAGGCCGTGGTTATAGACAATGCCTGTATCCAGGTAGATATGTTTGGCGATTTCCCAAAGGTGACCGATCTTCAAGGTAATATCTTGAGAACTGCCTTTATTGCCTTTGGTCCCTGATTTGCCATATCGATAACTGGCGCCGCCGTAAAAATTCTTATAGAAATAACGTGCACCGAAATCGATAGCCAGGCCCGTATAGGTTGATTCGGATTCTGCCCAGGATACACCGAAACCGGGAGAGACATCCAGGCATAAATTTTTTGTGATGAAATAGCTGAATTCTGGACTAATCCAAAAAGAGTATATAGATTTGGATTCATCGCTGTATTTCGAGCTCTCCACTCCAATCGAGCCTCCCACGCTCATGGTACCTTTTTCAAAACCGAACAACGAAATTGCCATCCAGAAACAAACGATCAAGACTAAACTTTTTTTCATATTTCCTCCTTTTTTGCACTCTCGTTAGAGGCACAAAATTTTTTAAAGATGATTGATACGCTGAAAATAAAAATAAAGTTTTCAAATGGTTCACGGAATTGTAAAAAAAATCGGCCTCAGTCTTAAAAAGGGAATGACTTACTGCTTCCTTATTCAATGAGATTAAAATCTTCTCCTGTTTTTTCTTTCCACGCTTTGTCGAAGTTTTCCGCACCCCAGGCATCTCTTAATTTGATAAGGCTATTCAACGCAATTTTTCCATTCGGGGAGCCGATTTGGGCGAAAATCGCCAGTGCAGCCATGTAATTCTCAAACGCCTCGGCGTGTTTATTTTGAATTTGACATATCATGCCCACCTGGTGCAGGGATTGCGCCACCCCGGCCCGGTCGCCCAATTCCTCTTTGATCTTCAACGACTGCTCATACTGCTGAAGCGCCGAAGCATAATCGCCTCTCTCCTGGTATATCATGCCCACCTGGTGCAGTGCCGCAAAATCCTCTTCTCTTCTCAGCCTCTCACCTTCTCAACCTCCTCTTTTCCTCTCCGTGCCTCCGTGAGCCCCGTGAGCGCCGTGAGATATTTTTTTCGTCTGACCCCTTTTTTCAGTCAATACATGATTATTTCGATGATGACAAAAAAACCGGAGAAAAAAAAGAAAACACTTGAAAACGATAAAAAAAAATGCTACATTTTGTGTGTATTTTTTTGTTCTTCGGAGGCAAAAATGAATGGACTAGATGTTTTTACCGCCCGCAACTTAAGAAATAATTCGGGGGAGTTCATTAAAGATGCGGAAGAAGGCCGTTTGTCGATAATTACCAAACACGGCGCTCCCATTATTATAGCAGTGCCTTTCGACTCTCAACTACTAAACCTGGGAGTCAATAAATCTCTCGCACTCCACTTGTTTGAAAAAAAAGTCGTAACTCTCTCCCAAGCTGCAAAAATTGCAAAACTATCGATCGATGACTTTCTAGAAATTTTAAAAACAACGGATATCGATGTCGTCGACTATCCCGAAAATGAATTGGAAATGGATTTAAAAAACATTTCATAAATAAAAGAATGGTAATTATCAGCGATACAGGACCATTAATCGCCCTGGCCAAAACACACAATTTAATAATCCTGAAAAAATTGTTTGAACGAGTAATAATCACTCCATCAGTCTTTCATGAACTTAGAATATTTTCGTCAAAACCCGGAGCATCGGAACTGAGAGAAGCGTTTGAAATCCAAAAATGGATCGAAGCCTCAGAGCCGATTGAAGTACCTCCGATTCTTGGAGTATTAGACCCAGGAGAAGCAGAATCGATTGTACTTGCAAAAAAAAGAAACCTGGTCTTATTGATCGACGAACGAAAAGGGAGAAAAATTGCAAAAAAAGAAAATGTAAAAATAACCGGGACCGGTGCGGTTTTACTAGCCGCAAAACAAAAAGGAATAATTAAAAAAGTCTCCCCTATAATCGATCAATTCACCGAAATCGGATATCGAATTTCAAACGGATTAAAAGAAAAAATACTCAGATTAGCCCAGGAATAAATTACCAAAAGCTCTTTTTCAAAATGTGTGGGGAATTTTCTAACCTGACCCCTTTTTCTCAAGAAGCCGAGGCGATTATTAGCCTGTACAACTACAAGTATTCTAAGCGAAGTATATGCTGCATTAACATGGGTGAATGCTCAACCCCCTCATAAACCGGAAGAAGCCGCCCATGCAGTTCGTTTGTTAATAGAACCTCCTTCTTCAATAGAAGTCCTATCCGATGGATTAGAAGCAAGCTTAAAAATGCTTGAATTATCACAAAAATACAACCTGACAGCCCGTAGAGTGCATGACGCCAGGCACGCAGCAACTGCTATTATTAATGGCCTGAAACTCATCTATACTTATGACGTCGATGACTGGAAAATTTTTTCATCAGAAGGATTAACTATTATTGGCCCCAAAAGCGTTTTGTGAACGTAGTGTGTTTTTTTGACAGTTCCCTTTTTTGTCTCACGGAGCACACGGAGAAGTTACAACGATACCTGGAATATCTCCCAATTCTCATCCTCGAATAGCCTTATTTCTTATTTATCGATTTTGAATCGAAAATCGATTGATTTTACAATTTTACTGTGATATAGTCTCTTCATGACGAAGAGTAAACCGAAACCTCTCGGACAACGTTTGATTGAAATCGGCATCATTACCGAGCCGCAGCTAGACCTGGCACTAAAACTGCAAAAACGCACAGGAACTATGCTGGGCGAAATCCTGATTAACCTGGGTTTCGTTTCCGACGACGTTCTAACCTCCACCCTGGCCGCACAATCCAATGTCAGCCACGTGGACCTCAGCCGAATCTACATCGAACCGGAAGTCATCCGCCTGGTTCCTGAAAACTTCGCTAAAAAACACAAACTGATCCCCATCAGCCTGGAAGAAAATACCCTGACCCTGGCTATGGAAAACGTCTTCGACGTAGATGTCATCAGCGAACTGGAAAAAAGAACGGGGTATTTCATCAACGTGGTCGCCGCTACGGAACACGATATCGACGCAGCACAAAGTATCTGCTATACCGGCGGGGGAACCCTCGACGAACTGATCGAAGAAAGCATCAACCTCGCCGCCAGCAGGGACAGAGGGGGCGAAACCCTGGTGGAAGAAGCCCCCATCGTTAAACTGGTTACCCAATTCATCATCAAAGGGATCAAAGACGGCGCCACGGATATCCATATCGAACCGGAAGGAAATATCGTCAGGATCCGCTACCGGATCGACGGGATCCTGATACTGGGTACTTCCATCCCCAAATCCCTCCAATCCGCAGTAATCGCCCGCATTAAAATCCTCTCCGACGCCAACATCGCCGAAACCCGCGCCCCCCAAGACGGGAGAATCAAGTTCCAACTGGGAAAAAAAGAAGTGGATATCCGCGTATCCTTCTTCCCCACGATCAACGGCGAAAACGTCGTACTCCGCCTCCTGGATAAAGGTAAACTAGTAAAAGGCCTGGAAAAATTGGGCATGGACACTATCCATATTAACGTTTTTAAAAATGCCATAGCTAGACCTTTCGGCATGATCCTGGTTTCAGGACCCACAGGCTCCGGCAAAACCACCACCCTCTATTCGGCACTCTCCCACTTGAATTCCATCGAAAAAAACATCATTACACTGGAAGACCCGGTGGAATACGAATTCCCGCTTATCCGCCAATCCCAGGTCAATCCCAAAATCAATTTCACTTTCGCCGAAGGTCTGAAATCTATCCTCCGCCAGGACCCGGATATTATCCTGGTGGGAGAAATGCGGGACAAAGAAACCATCGATATGTCGATTCGCGCAGCATTAACGGGGCATATGGTTTTTTCTACCATCCACACCAACAACTCCATCTCCACCATCAACCGCCTGGCGGATATGGGAGTCGAACCGTTTTTAATCGCTTCCACAGTTATTATGATCATTGCCCAACGATTGGTACGCACTATTTGCGAATCCTGCAAAGAACCGGTGGATATTAACCGGTTTCAATTCGATATCCCTCCCCAACTTAAAGATTTTACAGGAACCTACTACCACGGTAAAGGCTGCGATAAATGCAATCATACCGGGTGCAGCGGACGGATCGGGGTTTTCGAAGTACTGACCGTTTCACCCATTCTCCGCGATATGATCGAACGAAATAAAACCACCCAGGAACTCACCCTTCAAATCACGAAAGAAGGGTTCCGAACCCTGTACGATGACGCCCTGGAAAAAGTAAAACAAGGACTCATCACACTGGAAGAAGCCAATAAAGTCAGTATGGGAGCTTATTAAATGCCCTATTTTAAATATAAAGGACGAAACACTGAAGGCAAAGCAGTAGAAGGATTACTGGAAGCGGACAGCGAAGGGGATTTATCTCAAAAATTATCCCGGATCGATATCTTGCTGATCGAAGCCGCGCCGGACCGTTCTTCGCAGCCTGTTTTTTTTCGACTGGGGAAAGTGAAACGGAGGGAAGTCATCATCTTCACGAACCATATGGCCACATCCCTGGAAGCAGGGATATCGGTCATCCAGGCCTTAACGGATTACGCCGATGAATCCCTTGATCCGCGATTTAAAAGAACCGTGGAAGACCTTCAACGACAAATCCTGGCCGGCACATCGCTGTCCGAAGCGATGTCGAAACACCCGGGAGCTTTCTCGGAAATGTACGTTTCTATTGTTTCTACCGGCGAAGCCACCGGGAAACTGGATGCAGTACTGAAAGACTTGGTGGGTTTCCTGGAATGGCAAGAAGACCTCGCTTCCCAGGTTACCCAGGCCTCCATTTACCCCATTTTCCTGGTTTCCATGATTATCGGCGTCATCACCCTGCTGATGACTTTCACCATCCCTAAATTTATCCCCATCTTTAAAAACTTCCAGATCGACCTCCCGACTCCCACGGTTATTTTAATGGGGGTATCGGGATTCTTCCAGGCGTGGTGGTGGGTCATCGTCCTGCTTATCATCGCCTTTATCGTTTTTTATCACATGTCCTACCGGACGCCGAAAGGAAGATTTTTCTGGGACGGGGTTAAACTCCAACTCCCGGTGTTCGGGGCGTTAAACCAGAAAATCATCCTGTCGAAGTTTGCCCATTACCTGAGTATGTTGTACAGCTCCGGGATCGGGATCATCGAATCCTTTTCCATTATCCAGGCCGTGGTGGGCAATGAAGTGATCCGGCGAGCCGTGGGACGAAGCGGTTCCGCGGTTGAAAAAGGAAGCACCATCTTCGAATCTTTAAAAAATGAAAAATACTTCCCCCCCCTGGTGATGCGCATGATCCAGGTGGGAGAAAAAACCGGGAACCTGGACAAATCCCTGCAAAAAGTCTCCCAATACTACGATAAAGAAATCCCAGCCTCCATTAAAAAAATGTTCGCCGTGTTCGAGCCCATGCTGATTATTACCCTGGGTGGAGTGGTCCTGTTCATCGCTTTAGCCATCCTGCTCTCGGTCTACAAAATGACGTCTACTATCGGGGCACAAAAATGAAAGCAGTCATTATCGACTTAAGCAGGGGATCGGAAATCAAAATATTAAACACCCGTATAACTTCCGGCGTCACTATCTTATCGGGTTATTACATGGGCGTATCACCGGAAGAGGATCCCATCGAGGTCACCGCTAAAAAATTGGAACAAGAAGGCCTGCTAAACCTGCCGGCTTTTATTATCCCTTCCAATGAACTGGTATCCAAACAAATTATCCACCTCCCGAAAATGCCGGATAAAGAAATCCAAAAGGTACTGCCCAGGAAAATCGCAGAAACCCTGGAATCCCAGGAACCGATTATTTATAATTACCTTAAAAACGGTATGGTGGAAGACCGGCAGGTAGAAAAAATGGAAATATCGGTCTTCTTCTGCGAAAAACAGCGGTTCTTCGACTTCCTGAACCGCTTAAAAAGTTTGAATATCCTTCCTGCTAAAGTAATCCCGGAAACCCAATGCTTAAAAACCCTGGTGGAATTAAATCCCCTTCTTCATTCGGAAAAAAAAGGGGTGGCCCTGCTGGATATGATGTCCCAACGAATCAATTTGAATATTTTTAAACATACCTATTGGGGCCTGGAACGGGATTTCATGTTTCGCGTAGAACCCGGGGACGACCTGGGGGAAGAAGATTTTTCACGCATTTCTACGGAACTCAACCGCACTTTCCAGTATTTCAAGCAGCGAAACCGGAATTTTTCCATCGATAACGTGGTTTTATTCGGTTCCGGTTCCCATATCGAGCATCTAAAAAATCTCATCAACGATAACCTCGGTATAACGGCTTTAACTATTAGCCCGGGACATATAAGCGAAAAAGTGACTCTCCCCGCACAACTGCGGGAATCGAGCGAATTTATTTCCATATTTGCGGTATCCATCCTGGCCGCGGTCACCGCCACTACGAAAAAATTCCTGGACCTTTTCCCCAGGGAATACAAAGAAAAATCCCGGTTCTCCCTCCGGCTCATCGGGCTGAGTATTTCAACTATTATTATTCTCGCCATTTTGGCCGTCAGCACCGCCCACTTCGAGAAAATCAAAAGCTCCTACAAAGAAGACCTGGAGAAGATCGATAAAACCTACCGGTCAATGATGGGGAACATGTCGGTTATCGAAAAAACCCGGAAAGACCGGGCCGATTTTTACAAACGTCGATTCTATATCGATTCTCCCATTAAATATTCTTACGCGGCCGCCGACTTTATCCGCAGGTTGAGCCTGGTGGCCAATGAAGATGTCGAATTGATGGAGTTGGAAATCGAACCCTTTACCCAGACTTTCAAATTTTTACTCACCGGGAAAATAAATGCCCCGGACAATATCGCCGCTCAATTCAAGTTCCTTCGATTTTACCAATCCGTCAAACGTTTCGAAGATATGGTTCGCGTGGAATCTTCCAACGTAAAAGTGAACGCCGGCGAAAACAACAAGAAAAGAATCGCCGAAGAAAACCCGGGACAACCTGGGACCAACAAAAAACAAGTGGAACTCTACTTTACTATTACCGGAGAAGTCGAACCTTTATGAGAAGCAAATACTTTTTTTTCAAATTTTTCGGGATCCTGTTCCTGGTTCTATTGGTCGTCCTCTATTTTATAGCCTATTTTTTTCCAACTTTGAAAGGCCTCAACCGGACCAAACGCGAGATCAAAGATATTAACCTGAAAATATCGGACTTCGTGAAAATGGAGAACGCCTTTTCCTTTTCCGATGAAGGAGAAAGAAGTTACTTTAAAGCAGCGGAAAAAGAATTGGCCGATAAAATTCCCATTATAAAAACCAGGGAAGACTTGATCCGGTTGTATACCGAAATATCGAATTATATCCAACAAATAGCCGAGCGGGACGGTATCGATAACCTGACCTGGGAATCCGATTCGGCAGAATTCAAAGTAAATGCCAATACGCTCTCGAAAGACAAAAAATCCCTCGACGACCTGCTGCGATTTACTGCGCAGCGTTTGAGCCGGTTGAGACACGAAACCATGCAGGTGGAGGATCCTTCGAAAGAAAAAAAAGCGGCGGGTACGGACTCGATCCTGTCCACACTGGTGAAAGGCGTTAAATACCATACGGTGTCGCTCTGCTTTACCGGGGAACTGAATCGCGCTGCAAATTTCATCAATCATATCTCTTGGTGCCACTATTACGTCGGCGAAAACAAGATACTGGTCTCCTCCGGCGAAAGGACACCCTATTTTATCGTTTTATTACGCATATTCTATATCGATATGCAGCAGGAAAACCAGGATGAGCCTCAACAATAAAAAACTTGCCATAATATTGTCGATTATTGCCGTAATCGTGGTGGTTTACCAGGTATTTATCCGCAAACCCTCCACGGGAATTCAAACTCCTGTCTCCCAACAACCGGCTTTTTCTCCTTCTCCCCGCGTACAACCTCCACCGGCTTCCTCCGGCACAGGACAACCAAACCCCACCGCAGCCGCCCGGTCCGAAAAAAACAGCGAAAGTTTGACGGTGGATTATAATTCGACCTTACTCCTGGACCGTGTTAACCCGGAAACCGCGTTCCCCTACCCGAAACAGGAATTACCCCGGGAGTTCGGCATCGATATATTTTCCCTGGGAAGTGCCGTGGAAGAAAATGTACCCCAGGCACCCCAATATGAACGGGAACTCAAATTCAAATTAAGTGCCATCCTCATCGGCAGTAACCGCCGTATCGCAGTAATTAACGATAAAATTCTCAAAATCGGGGGCATAATCCAGGGAGCGGAAGTGATTTCCATCGAAAAAAACAAAGTCGTGCTGCGAATAAATAAGGAAGAAATCGTTTTATCCACTCTTTCTCAAATTAAAATCGTGAGGATAGTCGGAGGAAAAGGTGAATAATCGTTTAAAACTAATAATGATTATTGGAATCATCTTGTGTGGGGTGGGATGTGCATCTGTTCCTGTTTCGAAAACTCCCCCTTTATCGACCGCAGGTAAGAGCATTTCACCTTCGAAAGCCGATATAACACCACCGGAACCGGAACCGCCGGACGAAGATATCATTGCCGAGGATTTGCCGGTCATGAGCCTGGTTGAAAAAAAAGCCCCCTACCTCCATTACGAGACGGAAAAATTCAACCTGGAATTGCAAGGCAGCGATATTAAAGATGTACTACTGTTATTGGCCAACGAAGCAGCCTTCGGGCTGGTAATCGACCCCGGTATTACCGGGAATGTACCGGTTATGGCTTTAAAAGAAGCCACGCTTAAAGAAGTTCTCTCTTATATCCTGCCGCCCTTAAAACTCAAATACAAATGGGAAGGAAACAACCTTCATATTTTCCAGGACCCCTTGATTACCCGGTATTTTAACCTCGATTACCTTTCATCGACCCGCCAGGGGAAACGCCAGGTTTCATTTTCAACCCAATCCTCGTTGGGCGGCGGAGGCAGCGGCGGTGCCGGTGGGGCTGCAGGGGCCGGCGGAGGTTCTTCCGGTGCCGGCGGCGGTGCAGCAGGCGGGAGCTCCGGCGGACAAAACCAAAGCTCCAGCCAGATCACCACAGATTATAAAAATACCACATGGAATACCTTTATCGAAAGTTTGAAAGTCCTGGTCTTCGGCTCCCTGGAAAAAGCCCAATCCGCTTCCTCCGAAACATCGAGCAGCTCGGAAGGCAAAGGCATTCAAAGTTTCGCATATTCCGACGCCTCCGGTAAACGCCTCATTATCAGCCCGGAAACCGGGATCATCGTGGTTACCGCCAGCGAAGACGAATTGAAAAATGTCTCCAAATTCATCGATACTTATGAAGGTTCCGCTCACCGCCAGGTCTGGATCGAAGCCAAAATCGTGGAAGTCAACCTCTTTAAAGCCTATCAAATGGGTATCGATTGGGGCCTTGTGGGAAACAGGGGCGGGTATTACGGCATCCTGGGTCAAAAACGAACGCTAGTCAGCCCCGCAGCAGCTTTTACCCCCGGTGCCGTCGAGAATCAATCCCTCGGTGCGAATGCCGGGGTTTTCCAATTCGCCGTTTCCAATAATATCCTGGATATCATGGTGGATGCTATCGCCCGCCAGGGAAATTTAAAAGTACTGGCCAGCCCCCGCATCGCCGCTTTAAATAACGAAAAAGCGGTTATCCGCGTCGTTCGCGAAGAAACCTTCTTTAACCTTCAAACCCAGGTATCCCAGGGCACCGGCGGGAATGTCACCGCCCCTTCCATCATGGTTCAAGTCGTTCCCATCGGCATCGTGATGGATATTATCCCCCAAATCGGCGACGACGGACAAATCATGCTCAATATCAACCCGGATATCTCCGAATTACTGGAAACCCGGCGTTTTGAAGTTCAAGGCGCTATGGCCACTCAACCCGTCATCGACCGCCGCAGCATCGATACCACCGCTAAATTAACCGAAGGCCAAACCCTCGTTATCGCCGGGATCATCAAAGAACGAAAAAGCGAAGTCATCAAAGGCATTCCTTTCTTGTATAAATTACCCCTCCTGGGAAACCTGTTCCGCAGGACGGAACAAAAAGTAGAACGCACGGAATTGGTTATTTTTATTACCCCCAAACTCCACGTGGGAAAAACTGCCGAACAACTGACCCAGGAAGAACGCCAACGGGTCAAAGATGCTGTCGAACCCTTCCGCCTCGGCGACTCTATCTCGATCCCGGAAGGCCTCAAAGGCGAATTCAACAGCTTGAAAAAAGAAAAAAAACAAAAAGAATAATATATTATGTTCGAACGGTATTACGGATTCAAACGAAAACCTTTTTCTCTCACCCCGGACCCTGAATTTTTCTACCTCTCACAAGATCACGTCGAAGCCATCGAACATTTGATTTACGGCATCAACGACGGAGAAGGCTTCCTCATGCTCAGCGGCGAAATCGGCACCGGCAAAACCACACTATCCCGCGTACTCATCTCAAAATTATCCGACTCTATTATCTACTCCCTCGTTTTAAACCCCTTCCAGGATTTTGTTTCCCTTCTCAAAAGCATTATTAACGATTTCGGTTTGATTCCACGTTCGGACAATAAAAGCGATTTGATCGACCAATTGATCGATTTTTTACTCCACAAAGTCGGACCTGGCGGGAAAACCGCCTTGATCATCATCGACGAAGCCCAAAACCTCTCCATCGACACATTGGAACAACTCCGCCTCATTTCCAACATCGAAACCGATAAATACAAACTCCTGCAAATCGTACTGCTGGGCCAGGAAGAATTGATCCAAAAACTCGAATGCAAAGAACTCCGGCAATTAAACCAGCGAATCTCCGTAAAATATTTCCTGGCACCCCTGGACCGTTCCGAAGTGGCGAAATACATCGATTTTCGCATCCGCACCGCACTGCCGGAAAAAGAAATCACCTTCTCCCGCGCAGCTTTACGGGCCATTTACCGGTTCTCCCGCGGTGTCCCCCGGTTGATCAATATGATTGCCAACCGCTGCCTCATTGCCGGGTTTGTCAACGAAAGCCGCGTCATCGATAAATCCATGGTGAAACGAGCGAAAGAAAGCCTTTATGGCGAAAAATACAATAAAATAAAGAGGTTCCGATTTTTCCGAAAACTCAAACCCTCCCGCGTGGAGTTTTTCCCCGCTTCCGAATCATAAAACGCGAGGAATAGGACTAAAACCATGAGCTTGATCTCAGATGCATTAAAAAAAGCACAGCGAGAACGCGAACGCCTCCAGGCTGGAATCGAGGAAACTCCCCCCGTTTTCGATGCCCCTACACCCAAAAACCGCCTTCGACCGCGCATCATCTTCTTCTCTTTCCTGGCCGCGGCGGCTGTGGCGGCCGTCGTGATCGTCATGACCCTCGGTAACCGCGAAGCCATCCGGTTGAAAAACTCCTTCGCCCCCCACACACCCACAACCACATCCACATCCACACACACCGCAAAAACCGTCGATTCAAATCAAGATAAAAATACCGCTCCCGGCGAAACCGCCGGGAAACCTACGGGATACGATACAGGCGAACCCGAACAAGAAGAAAAACAAGTACAAAATCAAACCCCGTCGCTGCCCGCCTCTCCATCGACAGGAACCCCGCAACAAACTGAAACACCCGGTTCACCTACTCCCGCAAAAAAACGCCAGGAAAATATACCGGGAACGGAGCTGGAAAATAAATCCGTTGCCGAACCGGGAGATAAACCGATTGCGGAACCGGGGAATATACCGGCAGCAGAACCCAAAAACCGCACGGCAGCGAAACCGGGAACTCCGACTAAAACCGGGGATACGCAAGTATCTATCGCTAAAAATACTCCCAAAACCCAAAAACCGTCGCCCGCGGAAACCCTGGAAAACATCATGGACGAAGGCGACCGGCTCATGGAAGAAAGACGCTTCCTCGATGCCGTAGAAAAATACAAAACTGCTTTAAATACCAAAAAAACACCGGAATCGTATTTAAAAATCTACGGGGCTTTAACTGCCGCGAAAAACACCGTACTGGCACGCGCATATGTAGATGACGGGTTGGTTTATTTCCCCAGTGATTTTTATTTGAATAAAATCTCCGCTATTTTTTCCATCCGGGCCAGGGAGTTTCAAAAAGCACTCCCCACTATTAAAAAAGCCATCCAGGCCGACTCCTCCGATTATACTCTTTTCACGTATGCCGGTTTGTGTTTCTTTCATACCGCCGATTACCCCCAGGCCCTGGCGCATTTCCAAAAAAGCCTGGACTTGAATTCCGATGCCGTCGAGAATTACTATTATATGGGTTTGATATATGATAATCAAAAAGAATACCGCAAAGCCGTCGAATATTACAACGTCTTTATAAAATTAAACCCCGACAATGCAAATTTCAAACACCGCGAATGGATCACCGGCAGGATGACAATCCTCAACGAATATATAAATCAAAATGAGGACAAAAAATGAGAACAGTCATTCAACGAGTTCGAAAAGCCGGTGTCGAAGTAGACGGGAAGATCGTAGGACAAATCGGGAAGGGGATATTGGTCTACGTTGGGGTAGAACGGGGGGATACCGAGAAAGAGATGGCGTATATGGCGGATAAAATCCTCAACCTGCGGATTTTCCCCGATGAAGAGTATAAAATGAACCTGTGTGTCAAAGATGTCGAAGGTTCCATCCTGTCCATCTCGCAATTTACCCTCGCTTCATATATTGCAAAAGGCCGCCGCCCGGATTTCACCAATGCCGAAGAACCAAACAATGCCGAAGCACTTTATAACAAATTCAATGAATGTCTTTCCCGGGAAATCGAAGTGGAAAAGGGAGTTTTCGGTGCCATGATGCAGGTTGAATCCGTTAATGACGGTCCTGTAACTTTTATTATTGAAAAAAAACCGGTATTAAGGTAAAATCATACCGGGTAAAAAATGAATAGTGAAGTGATCCGGTTAGCTGTTAATAAATTAGTCGAAGTATATAAGCCGGAAACTATATTTATTTTCGGCTCATATGCGTGGGGGAATCCCGATCCGGGAAGTGACCTTGATTTACTCATTATTGTCGATCACTCCGATGATAAACCATACAAAAGAATCTTAAAAGGGATTAAATCTCTTAAAGGATTAAAAATTCCAAAAGATATTTTAGTATATACGCGGACTGAATTTGAAAAGCTGGCGAATAATCGTTCGACGCTGTGTTATAAGATAGCCCATGAAGGAATAAAAGCGTATGAAGCCGCATGAAGATTGGTTATTAAAAGCCAGGAATGATTTGCGATCGTCGAAGAAGCTAATCGAGGGAGAAGATAAAATCCCGGATACATCCATTTATCATACCCAGCAGTGTGCAGAAAAAGCATTAAAAGGATATCTTTCATCCCAGGAGCATCCCCTCGAAAAAACTCATGACCTTCAGTATCTTATTGAATTATGCATTGAATATGACCCTGAATTTGAAATTTTTATCGACGACGCTGGAAAACTCAATCCTTATAGTACTATATTTAGGTATCCCGGAATAACGGTTGAACCGGAAGAAAATGATGTTCATGAAGCAATTAAGATAGCAGAAAAAATACTTGATTTTGTAGGGAAGAAGATTGAGAATTAGCGTTTGATGCTCATTGACCCTGGCTCAATAGCTCCGGGAGTATGACCGATAGTCATCGAAAAAGGATCCAGGACTTTGTCCAATTCGACTTCCGGCCTTATATTATTTCCCAGGATGACTTCCCGCAGCGTAACGGTTGAAAAAAGCAAAACGTTCGATTTCCATTCTCTGCGGCCTCTCTTTTTCCCACAAAACCTTTTTTTCATCCAATTGAGGGTCCATTGCTTCCGATTTTTTCCCAACAATAATCAGGGTGATTACTGTCATGGAAGAAGGAATGCCCAGTATGGCCTTGACTTTTTCTTCATCGAAACCCGCAATCGGATGCGCCACAAGCCCTAATTCCGTGGCCCGCAAAATTAAAAACGCCGAAGCCATACCCGTATCGAAAAGATAATAATCACGATCTTTGATGCGGCATCCCAATGCTTTATCGGTAAAAACAGCAATAACCATAGACGCATTGCGGGTCCATTCATTTCCCTTCGAAGTTGCCCGGGTTATTTTCTCCAGCACCGAAGGCTCATGAACAAAAACAAAACGCCAGGGTTGATTATTAAAACATGATGGGGCCAGTGCGGCGCACTCAGCCAGGTCCCGCATGACAAAAGGGGAGATTACCACCGGCTCTAACGACCGGTAAGCCCGCCGGGTTTTGATTACATTTTCTAGCTCCATAGTCGATAGTCCTCCATGTTATTCACTGGTTAAGCCTTCGGCGACCAGGGGGCTCTTTTCGTGAAAAGCCGCCCCCTGGACCCCCGCAAAAGCTTTTTTAAAACCTTCGCTGTGACCTCTGCGCCCTCTGTGGATATGTTATTTCCACGGGATTACTTAATAATTAAAACTTAAAAGTTAATCATTAATAATTCTTATCGCGGCTTTTCGGTCTTCTCTTCAAGGACTCATCGATAATTATTAACTGTGAATTGATAAACGATAATTTAAATTTCAAGAGTTCCTTGCTTATTTTTATCGAACGAGCGCAGCGAAGTTCTTGGAAGGGCTTTAAAGCAGCCGACCGGGAAATCGAAACTAGTTCTCATACCCCGGCGCTGCAATAGAACCCAGTCGAACTAATTTTCGATAACCTCGAAATCGCCTTTACCGACACCGCACAAGGGACAAACCCAATCATCCGGGATATCTTCGAAAGGAGTACCGGGTTTAATTCCGCCGTCCGGGTCGCCTTCTGCAGGGTCATAAATCCAACCGCAAGCCATGCATTGATATTTTTTCATCTTGATTCTCCTTTTTTGTTCTATTTTTTTGAATGAGAATTACTTTTTCCACACGCCGTGCAGATTGCAGTATTCCCTGGCATAAACATTTTCCGCATCGGTTTTAAAAAGTGCTTCCGGTTTTTCACCCGGTTTTAAAAATTGCCGGTAAGTTTTCCCGTCCGCTGCCAGTTCGATCCATTCGATGTAGTGGGCAGGAATCATGGGATGTTCAACGCTTCCGACCTTTACCAGGTAGCCCCCGGCCACTTTTTCGATAACCGGGACATGTTTTTCTTTGGCTGCATCCACCGTGTTTTCCACCATCAATTGCATCGGTTGATCGCAGCATACTAGCGTTCCTTCACCTTCGTGGAGCACTTCGACCATATTACCGCAAACATTACATTTAAAAACATTCAATAATTGTGTCATGAGTACATACCTCCTTTTTTTTAAATTTGTATGTATCGATATCCTTTATGGCTATCACAGGAAACCTTTTTATCGTTTTTCCATGAGGCCGGCGGAGCAGTGCCTTTGGGCAATGGCGTCGGCCATACGGTCCAATTGTTGGAAATCTTTTTCTTGCGGATGACCTTTAGCGATAACCGGTTCCAGCAGGTCGGTTTTAATCCCGCTCAATGTGTTTACAAGGATTTCCACCGCTTTTCCTCCCCAGCCGTAGGAGCCGAATAAACCCACGGTTTTCACGCGGGGTTTCAAGGCATTGACCAGGGTGGCCGCATAAATGGCAGCCGGGTGAGGGCCGGCGAGTACAGTGGGGGTGCCCAAAACGACGGTGGCGGCATCCACCAGCGACATGGCCAAATCCCCGAGATCGGTTTGGATTAAATTGAAAAGTTTAACTTCTATGCCCCTGTTTATCAGCGCATCGCAAAGGTATTGGGCCATCTTTTCCGTGCTGCCGTGCATGGAAACATAGGCGATTATGGCTTTATTTTCCAACCGGTCCGACACCCAATCTTTGTAGGCATCGATGATGACTTGAGGCCTATTGTATACAGGACCGTGGCTGGGGGCAATATAAGCGATGTCGTAAGCTTCCAACCTCTTGATATTTTTCCGCACGGCGATGGTGAAAGGCATCATGATCTCGGCGAAATACCGTTTCGCATCTTCCACCACTTTATGATCGTCTTTGACAAACACTTCGCTGGTGGCCAGGTGTGATCCGAAGAAATCGCAGGAGAACAGGATTTTATCTTCTTTCAAATAACTGCAGAAAGTTTCCGGCCAGTGAACCCAGGGAGTGAAAATAAACTCCAGGGTTTTATCTCCCAGGGAGAGAGAGCCGTTGTCTTCGATGGTGAGAAAGCGGTCCGGCGAGATCGGCAAGAGGTCTTGCAAAAAATCTTTGCATTTTGCGTTGGTGACGACTTTCGCGTCGGGATAGAGTGCCAGTAAGTCCGGGATCGACCCGGAGTGATCTTGTTCAGCGTGGTGGGAAATAATATAATCGATGGATTTGACGCCGGCGTTTTTGATATTGGATATCCATTCGTTGGTTTTTGCCGGGTCCACCGAGTCGATTACCGCAGTTTTTTCGTTTCCCCGGATGAGGTAAGAATTATAGCTGGTTCCATCGGGGAGAGGGATCAATTCATCGAATAATCGACGGTCCCAATGATTTGTGCCGATTGAATAAACTCCTTTTTTTATTTCGCGTACAGGCATCCGTTCACCTCGATCTCGAATTGCTTATTTGCATTTATCGCAGTCGTCTTCGAAGCACATGCATTCCGGCTCGAAATATTCTTTAGAATGTTTACAGGCTGGGCAAACGGCGGGTGGTTCTTTACCTTCGTGAATGTGGCCGCATTTTGAACATTTCCACCGGATCGGTTTTTCCCGTTTGAAAACGGATTTATTTTCAACCATTTCTAAGAGCTTTTTATAGCGGTCCCTGTGGTGCATTTCCACTTTTCCGATCATGCGGAATAGCACTGCGGCTTCTTTATTTCCTTCTTCTTCCGCTTCTTTGGCGAAATCCGGGTACATGGTGGTGGTTTCATAGTTTTCCCCTTCCATTGCTTCTTTCAGGTTAGCAGTCGTGTCGCCGATGCCGTTCAATAATTTAAATTCTTCTTTAGCGTGCTGCATTTCGTTTTCTGCGGTTTCTTCGAATATTTTTCCAATATAGTGGTAGCCTTCCTTATGGGCAACTTTTGCGAAATATGTGTACTTGTTTCTTGCCTGGGATTCCCCGGCAAATGCTGCTTCAAGGTTTTTCTTTGTCTTGCTCATCAATTATCTCCTATATATCTTCATTTATTTTCTTTTCGTTGTTTTCCCGGGGTGGTCTCTTTGTTTAAGCAGTTTTTGCAAACCCCTTTGGAATTGACTTGAATCTCTTCGACGCGGTGTTCATCGATGAAATCACCCACGAATAGGTCGTTTTTAAAAGGGATATCGAAAACCATCCCGCATTCCCGGCATTGAAAATGCGCATGGGGTTCTTTAGTCAGGTCGAAACGAAGTTCGTTGCTCACAATAGTCAGTGAAACAGCGATGCCTTTTTCGGCAAAGAGGCTGAGGGTGTTGTAGACTGTTGTTTTCGATAGGGTTTGGATGTTGCCGCACAGTGCCTGGAAAATAGTATCGACCGAGGGGTGGTTGCGGTTTCGAATCAAGTATTCCAGGATTTTGATGCGTTGAAACGAGGGTTTAACGCCTTTGGAAACCAGGAATTTCCTCGTTTTATCCGGGGAAAAACCTTCGGTTTCCGGGGCGTTTACGGCATAAGTACTGTTTGGAACGACCATATCACTTCCTTTGTTTTGAACCTGTTTTAAATTGGAATCATTTCAAATTGGATTATTATAAGGATTAATCTTTGTTTTGTCAATATGAGAATGTGGAAGAAAAATTCCAGTAATTCTTCTTTTGGAAATTAAAAATTTCCCGTTGGGGAAAAAAATTTTGACCGCCAGGAAATAAACCTGGCGAGACATTCGATAATTATGGCGGGACATTCAATTTTTCGGTTGTGTCAAGTATTTTGTGTAAATTTTAACCGCAGGAAGGGGTCCGAATGCGATTGCAGGTCTTCGGAATGGGGAGTGTATACTATTTTGTGTAAATTCAGGGTCCCCCCCATCGTTATCAAAAAACCACTTGTCATACGAAAATCCCCGGCTTTCACATGACAA
>Ga0209593_10000384_pt1 | contig 21857 bp, 26 predicted proteins | sample PPLLaktember2015_3_FD_187260 | JGI IMG/M metagenome (GOLD analysis project Ga0209593, IMG submission 187260) | Freshwater sediment microbial communities from Prairie Pothole Lake near Jamestown, North Dakota, USA - PPLs Lake P7 Core (6) Depth... | ecosystem: Environmental > Aquatic > Freshwater...
CCCAAAAAATTCCCCGGGGGTCATATTTGAAGAATGTTTCCGAGGGCAGCGAGGGAGTATGACCAGCAAAGTCATTGTTCACAAGAGTCGAGTCAACGTAATCACTGTAAGTATGGGCATTAACGTCTCCGCGGACGTAATCACGAGTGAAATTCGTTCAGAGCCTGACGTAAACGCCCCACTCATAGCCACCTGGGACGTCGCATTCAAGACAGACGGAACAGACGGCGAACTTATTCTCACACTAGACGATCTGGAAACAAGCCAGATCAAAGCCAATAGTGGCTACATGGATCTCAAGAGGGTTGTCAACGGAGAACCTTTCTCTGTATTCGACATGGCCCTGGAGGTCAGCTTCAGAGGATCGGTGACTGCATGAGCGAGATCAATGTCATTTCTCGAACCCAGCAGATCATCATCGATCCCGCGTCCAGGGTCGTCGCGGTAGTCAACACTCCAGGTAAAAGCTCAGTCCCTACCGCAGGACTTCCAGTCGCGTCCGGTCTCGTTCATAGAGGAACTGCTGCCACAAGTGTCCCGGCAGGACCGAACGGCGCAAATGTTCTCCTGAATCCAACCACAGGCCAGGTTCAGAAGGTTGGAACCGACGTCTCCATCGTAGATGCTGGTGCGAACACCTATCAGATGCGCGTTTCTCAGACCGGCTTGTACCATGTCTATGGGAACATACGCGCTCCTGCGACTGCGCCAACGGCAGGCTCTTTGATGGGCATCAGAGTCAATGGCAACGCGGTCATGCGGGCAACGTTTGACTCTGTCGCCTACGCGTCCGCGGAAGTCGGTGGACCGTTGTATCTGAACCGGGATGATCTGGTGTCTTTGTACGCCTACACAACAGGCGGAACTATTAGTCTAGATCCAGTTTCCCAGACGAACATCGACCCACCTTCGCCAATTCTTTCAATATGGCGAACGTCAACAGTTCAGTTGGTTTAATAAATCGGAAAGGAGATTAAGTGGCTGAAAGACGTAAGAAGTCTAGAAGACCTGCTACCACAGAAGAGAATAGAGAGAACCAGTTAGTCTCCTTAGCAATAGATCTGGCCGAAAAGCAGCTAGCCGAGGGTACAGCCGCCGCGCAAGTCATCACCCATTACCTGAAACTGGGTTCCACAAGGGAAAAGCTGGAGCAGGAACGTCTGTCCAGAGAAAACGAACTTCTTGGCGCTCGAGTGGACACATTGGCTTCTGCAAAGAAGGTTGAGGAGCTATATGCGGCCGCGCTAGACGCAATGCGTCAATATGCAGGCCGAGAAGTCAGGGATATGGACGACGATTATGATGATTAAGCGGTATTCCGAACTTAAACGATACGAGACTTTCGATGAGCGGCTCGAATATCTCAAGTTACATGGAGGCGTCGGACGGAGTACTTTTGGCTATGATCGTTATCTTAACCAGCGTTTTTATACCTCATATGAGTGGAAAAGGACCAGACAAGAGGTTATTGTACGCGATCATGGGTGTGACCTGGGCGTGCGTGGTTATGAAATTCATGCTGATCTTTATGTACATCATATCAACCCTATGACCGCTGGCGACATTATTCACGGAAATGATTGGATTTTAAACCCTGAGTTCTTGATAACAACGACAATATTCACCCATAATTCTATACATTTCGGTGACGATAATTCATTTCCAAAGGTAGTTGTTGCTCGCTCAAGAGACGATACCAAACTTTGGTAGGAGAGGATATGGAAGACAGCATCCTAAAGAGTACTAAAAAGATTCTTGGGCTCGACGCAGACTACACTCCGTTCGATTTGGATATTATTACACATATTAATGCCGCATTCTCTATTCTAAATCAGTTGGGCGTCGGTCCAGAAGCAAGTTTCTTCATCGAAGACGATACTTCGGTGTGGGCAGACTTCAATGTTCCGACTAATCAACTTAATTTGGTCAAGACTTATGTATATCTGAAGGTTCGAATTCTGTTTGACCCCCCAGCTACGTCTTATCTCATCTCGGCAGCTACAGATCAGATCAAGGAATACGAGTGGCGACTCAATGTGTTCCGTGAGGTCGAGCTGTACCCGCCGGACTACCCGATAGTGGAGCCATGGGAACGACGACCAGAGGAGGTGATTTCATTAAATGAAGCCGCGGCCAGAAGTAGAAGAGTTTATCGCGCACCACGGCGTGAAAGGGATGAAGTGGGGCGTCCGTAAGTCTCGCTCCAGTATATCGAAGAAGCCGGCGTCAGAAGACTCTTCGGAAGTATCGGCACTTAAAAAGAAGAAGAAGCATGAACTTAGCGACAAGCAGCTGGAAAGGGTTAACAAGCGACTTAATCTAGAAAAGAACTACAACAAACTGAATCCTACTACTATCAAACGGGGAGCTATCGGAGCCGCAGCAATTCTTAGTACTCTTCAAACCGCCTCAACTGTATACAACTTGGCAACAAGCCCAGCTGGTAAGGCAGCCATTTCCAATGCTAGGAAAGTAATCGAAGGAAGAGCAGCATAGTTCCTAAAGGGGTCGACCGTGGTTCTATCGAATACTGCGACACCTCTCTACTACGGTCAATTCCGTGAAGCGGTTCTTCGTGGTGACATTCCAGTCAATAGGGAAGTCTCTATGGAGATGAACAGGATCGACGATCTGATTGCCAACCCAAAGATATACTATGACTCTGACGCAATTACTGGTTTCGTTCAGTATTGCGAATGGGAACTCACTCTCACTGATGGTAGCGATCTACATCTACTTGACTCGTTCAAACTTTGGGCGGAACAGGTCTTCGGTTGGTACTTCTTCATCGAGAGGAGTGTCTTCGAGCCTAATGAGAATGGGCGCGGCGGACACTATGTGACCAAGTCCATCAAAAAGCGGCTGGTGACGAAGCAGTATCTCATTGTCGCAAGAGGTGCTGCGAAGTCGATGTACGCATCCTGTATACAAGCCTTCTTCTTGAATGTAGATACCGAGACAACTCATCAAATCACTACGGCCCCGACTATGAAGCAGGCCGACGAAGTGATGAGTCCGTTCAGGACTGCCATCATTAGGTCGAGGGGACCGTTGTTCAGGTTCCTCACCGAGGGTTCGTTGCAGAACACGACAGGTTCTCGGTCTCAGCGCGTCAAGCTGGCTTCTACGAAGAAGGGGGTCGAGAACTTTCTGACTGGGTCGTTGCTTGAGGTCCGTCCTATGACGATCAACAAGCTTCAAGGTCTCCGTCCTAAGGTTTCGACTATCGACGAATGGTTGTCCGGAGACATTCGAGAGGATGTGGTCGGTGCAATCGAGCAAGGCGCGTCCAAACTCGAGGACTATCTGATCGTCGCGACGAGTTCAGAAGGCACGATCCGCAATGGTTCTGGTGACACCGTCAAAATGGAACTCGCTTCCATACTTCGCGGAGACTATCAAGCACCTCACATTTCGATCTGGCATTACAAACTCGACGAGATCGAGGAAGTGAACCAACCAGAGACTTGGTTGAAGGCTAATCCGAACCTTGGCAAGACGGTTACGTACGACGTATACCATTTGGATGTCGAACGCGCAGAGAAAGCACCAGCTTCACGCAACGACATCCTCGCCAAACGCTTCGGAATCCCGATGGAAGGATACACGTATTTCTTCACATACGAAGAGACTCTACCTCATCGTGCAAGAGAGTTCTGGGGACTTCCCTGTGCACTCGGGGCGGACCTTTCACAGGGTGATGACTTTTGTGCGTTCACTCTTATCTTTCCGTTTCAGAATTATTCATTTGGAGTGAAGACAAGAAGCTACATCACCTCGTTAACTCTGATGAAACTTCCTGGGGCCATGAGGTCCAAGTACGAAGAGTTCATTCAGGAGGGTAGTTTGCAGGTTCTGGATGGAACTGTGCTCGACATGATGGAGGTGTACGAGGATCTAGACGCGTTCATCAGAACTAACGAGTACGACGTCCGGTGTTTTGGCTTTGACCCATACAACGCAAAGGAATTCGTCACTCGATGGGAAGTCGAGAACGGTTCGTACGGAATCGAAAAGGTAATCCAAGGCGCGAGGACCGAATCAGTCCCTCTTGGCGAGTTGAAGATCTTGTCCGAGGAAAGAAAGCTTATTTTCGACCAAGAGCTTATGTCGTTCGCCATGGGAAACGCAGTTACTCTGGAAGATACCAACGGAAACCGTAAACTTCTAAAGAAACGAGCAGATGAAAAGATAGACAACGTCTCGGCCATGATGGACGCATACGTTGCTTACAAGGCTAACAAGGAGGCGTTCGAATGACCATCGTGGGCTGGGAAATCAATCTATAGGGAGGTGATTTGTGTCACTCATTGATCAATTGAAGAAGGGCTGGAACGCTTTTCGTAATAACAACCAGCAAATGGATCAAGCGCTGGAGTATACTACTTCTTATTTCGGTGGCGGGTCGCCTTCTAGACCTCGATTTCACATATACAACGAACGGTCCATTGTTTCGTCCGTTTACACCAAAATCAGCATAGATGTAGCCGGTCTTGTACTAAAGCACGTCAAGATCGACAAAAACGGTCGATATCTAAAGGATGTTCCCAGTCATTTAAACGAATGTCTTCTATGGGAACCGAATATTGATCAATCGCCAAGGCCATTTCGTCAAGATATCGCTATGACGCTGTTTGACAAGGGCGTAGCGGCGATTGTTCCGGTAGATACGTCCCGAGATCCAGCTACGAATGTTCTATGGGACATTTATAGTATGAGGGTCGGTGACATTACTACTTGGTATCCAAAACACGTAAAAGTTAATGTGTACAATGAGAACAAGGGTATGCGAGAAGAGATCATTATAGAGAAGCGCAATGTAGCGATCATTGAGAACCCTTTGTATGGAGTAATGAACGAACCGAACTCGACATTGCAGAGATTGATCCGAAAGTTGGGTCTTCTCGACGCGGTCGATGAGCAATCCGGTTCTGGAAAGCTAGATCTAATCATCCAGTTGCCGTATGTCATCAAGTCTGAAGCTCGACGACAACAAGCTGAGCAACGACGTGAAGACATCGAGTTCCAATTGAAGGGAAGCCAATACGGCATTGCCTATACAGACGGAACCGAGAAGATCACACAGCTTAATCGACCAGCCGAGAACAACCTTTTGAAGCAGGTCGAGTATCTAACTAATCTGTTGTACAGTCAACTTGGCTTAACGCCAGAAGTAATGGATGGTACTGCCGACGAAGAGGCTATGCTTAATTATTTCAACCGTTCAGTTGAACCGATTGTCGACGCCATTGTTGAGTCCATGCAAAGAGCGTTCCTTGGGCCCCAGGGTTCGCTAGGTGATGAAAGAATTAAGTACTTCAGGGATCCGTTCAAGCTGGTTCCTGTTAATTCGATCGCTGAGATTGCCGACAAGTTCACTCGTAACGAGATTCTTACCGCTAATGAGATTCGGACATTCATGGGGATCAAGCCTGCTGATGATCCGAAGGCAGATCAGCTAGTTAACAGCAACATGCCACAGCCGGAAGAACCGAAAGTATTGGCGAAAGCTCCGGGGCCGCTAGCTTTAGAAAGGGTTAGTCAAAATGGAACCTGATTTCAGTGGGTACGCGACGAAGGCAGGGCTCAAGTGCTCTGATGGGCGAACTATCTTGCCCGGTGCCTTCAAGCATCAGGACAAGGCTCGTGTTCCTCTCGTCTGGCAACACGGTCACTCTGATCCAGAGAACGTCCTAGGTCATACCATCCTGGAAAACCGTGATGATGGTGTCTATGCCTATGGCTACTTCAACGGGACGTCCAAGGCGGAACACGCCAAGGGACTTCTAAGTCATGGCGACATCAGCATGTTGTCCATCTGGGCAAACGAACTGATCGAGAGGTCTGGACGGGTCCTTCATGGGTCCATCCGTGAGGTCAGTCTAGTTCTGTCCGGTGCCAATCCAGGCGCGCTCATCGAGAACGTCACGATTCGGCACAGCGATGGCGACGAGACTCTCGAGGATGAGGTCATCATCTACACCGGTCTCGAGCTTGAGCACGCCGATGGCGAAGAAGAGTCCGATACCAAGGGCGAGACCATTCAAGACGTTTATGACACAATGAATGATAAGCAGAAGCAAGTACTTCATTACATGCTCGGTCAGGCGCTCCAAGAGGCTGACACAGAAGACCTACAACAAGATAATGTTGACGACAAGAACAACACCAAGAGCGATGATAAGGAAGGGACCGGAATGACCCGCAACGTCTTTGAGTCTGGCACGCAGAAGGAAACTGAAGCACCAGTTCTCTCGCATGCCGACATGAAGGGAATTGTTGCCGACGCCACCAAGACGGGTTCTCTGAAGACGGCTGTCGAGAATTACGCGATTTCTCACGGCATCAACCAGATCGACACGCTCTTCCCAGAGGCTACCGCGCTCACCACTGAGCCAGAGTTCTACACCCGTCGCACTGAGTGGGTGAACTCGGTTCTCAACGGTGCCCGAAAGACTCCCTTCAGCCGCGTCAAGACGCATTGGGCGGATCTCACGTACGATGACGCCCGAGCCAAGGGTTACATCACCGGGACAGAGAAGACCGAGGAGTTCTACGGGACTGCCAGGAGGGAAACGAGCCCGCAGACCATCTACAAGAAGCAGCAGCTGGATCGAGACGACATCCTGGACGTCACCGACTTCGATGTGGTGGCCTGGATGAAGAGCGAGATGCGTCTCATGCTCGATGAGGAGCTGGCGCGTGCGATCCTGCTCGGTGACGGTCGTACTCTCGGCACTGACCCTGACAAGATCCTGGAAGATCGCATTCGTCCGATCGCCAAGGACGATCCGCTGTTCGTGATCACGGTTCTCGCCGATTTGGCTGCCGGTGACATCTCGGACTTCGTCGACGCGGTCATTCAGTACCGTGCTCTGTACCGAGGTACCGGAACTCCGACCATGTACACGAGTGAGTCACTGATCGCCCAGATCATGCTCCTCAAGGACACGATGGGGCGTCGTATCTACACCTCGGTCGAGCAGTTCGCGGCAGAGCTTCGCGTTTCCTCGGTCGTCCCTGTCGATCTCTTCGACCCCGCGGCGGGCAGTCCGTTGGCCATCATCGTCAACATGAACGACTACGTCATCGGCGCGGACAAGGGCGGACAGGTCAGTCTGTTCGACGACTTCGACATCGACTTCAACCAGTACAAGTACCTGATCGAGACTCGAGTCTCTGGCGCGTTGGTCAAGCTGAAGTCTGCGATCGTCGTCAAGCAGGGTACCTTCGTTCCTCCGCCCGCCGGTACTCCTCACATCATCGTTCCTGAGCCCCCGAACAACCGTCAGAGCAGCCCTTCGGTTCACGGGTCGCTTCCCGATGACGATGGCCTTCCTCTCGGTACCTCCGCCACTGAGGGCCAGACGCGTCGTGGTGGTGAGCGTAGTGAGCGTGGCGGCGACAGGGACCGTCGCCCACAGTCTGAATAGTCCTCAAGGAGTGTGAGTGGCTAAATTTTACGGAGAAGTTGGATATGGAACCACGGTAGAGACTCCTCCTGACTCTGGCGTCTGGGTCGATGACATGGAAGAGAAGCCTTATTATGGTGATGTCATCCGTAGCACCAGAAAAGCTGAGCCAGGAGAAAGCCTGAACGATGATCTTGTGGTCAATAATTCAATCACGATAGTCGCCGACCAATATGCCATCGATCACTTCTTCAAAATCAAGTACGTACGATGGATGGGTGTGCTCTGGACCGTAAAGAATGTTGAGGTCAAGACCCCTCGTCTAGTACTCAGCCTTGGGAGCATTTACAATGGCCCTACGCCTTGAACTTCAGTTGTTGTTCCGAGGTATCTTAGGGTCAGATAATGTATATTTCCAGCCTCCCCCAAACATCAAGATGGAATACCCTTGTATCAGGTATCAACGTGACTACGAATTAGCTGAACACGCTGATGATATACCATATATGCGTAGAAAGCGCTATTTAGTCACAGTCATCGATCGAAACCCTGATAGTGATATTCCAGATAGAGTTGCGGCTTTGCCTTTGTGCACTTATGATCGATTTTACACTGCCGATAACCTAAACCACGACGTTTACAAACTGTTCTTCTAAGGAGAAACGAAATGCCAGCCCTTGTTTGGGATCTTGTCGGCGAACGCTTCTACGAAACCGGCATCGATCACGGTGTTCTGTACATTCCGGATCAGGCAGGAGACTATTCCGAGGGGGTCGCCTGGAACGGGCTTACCAGTGTCTCGGAAACTCCTACCGGAGCTGAGTCGAATGCTCAGTACGCAGACAACATTAAGTACCTTAACCTCATCTCGGTCGAGGAGTTCGGCGCGACGGTAGAGGCCTTCACCTACCCGGATGAATTCGCTCAGTTCGACGGGTTGGGTGTTCCTGGCCCAGGTATCTTCGTAGGTCAGCAGCCGCGCAAGACGTTCGGTCTCTCGTATCGGACCCGCGTTGGTAACGATCTCGAGGGAGATGCTCACGGGTACAAGCTGCACCTCGTCTACGGTTGCATTGCCAGTCCGTCCGAGAAGGCGTACAACACCATCAACGACTCTCCCGAAGCCATCACCTTCAGCTGGGAGATTTCAACTACTCCGGTTCCCGTATCTGGTTACCAGCCCACATCTCTACTTGTCGTAGACTCGACTCTTGTCGACTCGACGCAACTTCAGGCACTGGAGTCGGAATTGTACGGTGGAACAACGGATGCTGCGAGACTTCCGTTGCCCGACGAGGTGATCTCCATGCTCGGCGGTGGCGGACCCCTGGAAGCTACTGGCGCAACCGCTGGTACTCCTGGTACATGGACCCCAGGTGGATCCAACCCGCCAGGAGATGTCGCGTCGTTGCAGTCTTCTGGCATCGTGGCTTCGCCGACAACTGCCTGGACAACGGGTCAGTACGTTCAGACGATCACGATCGGTCCTTCCGGGCAAGCTCACTGGGATGGCTCTGCTTGGGTCACCGGGACAGCACCCTGATCTAATTGATGGAGGTGGAGGATGCTCAAACTCGTTGTTGTAGGAACCGAATACTTTGATGATGCAACTCAAACGTTTGAATCAGAAGATAGCATCGAGATTGAGCTTGAGCATTCTCTTCTCTCACTGTCAAAATGGGAGTCAAAACATCAAAAACCATTCCTGAGTAAAACTCAGAGAACGAGAGAAGAAGTTTTAGATTACATAGACGCCATGATCATGACTCCTGATTGCCCACCTGGTATAGTTGGGAGATTTGATCAAAGTAATCTAGATAGTATTAATAGTTACATCGAGTCAAAAGAATCGGCGACCACGTTTGGATCCATGCCAGAGAGGCCTGGACGAGGTGAAGTGATTACCGCCGAGTTAATCTATTACTGGATGGTAGCTTTCAACATTCCGTTCGAGTGTGAGCGATGGCATCTTAATAGACTATTTGCGTTGATACGTATATGTAACATTAAGAATTCGAAACCCGCCAAGATGTCTCGCCACGAAATGCTGACGCGCAACCGAGAGTTGAACGCGAAGCGAAAAGCAGAACTTAACACCAAAGGATGATTGGAGGTTAAATGGCCACACTTGTCTGGGACGAAATCGGACAACGTTTCTACGAAACCGGCGTTAGCAAATGCGTCTTTTATGATGACGAAGGCCACGGAGTTTCCTGGAACGGTCTTACCTCCGTAGAAGAATCGATATCGGATGAAGTGCAGGCAGTTCACTTCGACGGCTTGAAATTCAACGACATCTTGACAGTTGGTGACTTCTCGGCTGTCATACGAGCGTGGACCTATCCAGATGAGTTTCTACCTTATGAAGGAATTCTGGAGGAACAAAAAGGTTTCTTCATGGCGCACCAACCGAGAAGTAAGTTTGGGCTGTCATACCAAACCAAGGTTGGGAACGATCTTGCCGGAATAGAACTTGGGTATAAGATTCACCTCTTGTATAACCTGACTGCGATTCCTGCGCAAAAAGGATACCAAACTCTTTCGTCGGACTCAGAGCCTCTTGAATTTGAGTGGACAGTTACTGGCATCCCTGAATACATGGAGAACTATAGGCCAACTGCGCACATTATTTTCGATAGTAGAAGATTAGATCCATGGCTTCTCGAAGACATAGAAAGCATTATTTATGGCGACGAAGATAATGACGCATATCTTCCGCCTTTGAAGGGTCTTGGCACGTTCATTCGTAAGTGGGACCGGCTCATCATTACCGATTATGGCGATGGAACGTGGAGCGCAGAAACTCCTCGCGATGGCATAATTGTCATGCTCGATGACACGACTTTCGAAATCACGGCCGAAACTATTAATTACCTGGATCCAGACACTTACGAGATTTGGAGCAGTGACAAGAACGAGGAGGATATATGGCAAAGGTAACAGGCTTTACCGCCGATAGAATGCTTGTGATCGAGAACGAAACCGTCGTAGATGGTCAAGTTCAGGGCGATAACCTAATTCTCATGACGAGAGAAGGAACGCCTATCGACGCTGGCAACGTTCGTGGACCTGCCGGGCCTGCTGGACCTGCTGGCGGAATCTCGTCTGTCAACGACCAGACATCTGGCGCAGTTTATGCTCCACGCATATTTTCAACCAAGGCAGCTCTAGATTCAGGGTGGACGGCTGCTCCAGCTGGCTCGATGGCTGTCACTACTGACACCGAAACAGTGTGGGAAAAGAACGCTTCTGGTTGGGTGGTTGTTAACCCAAGCCGCATATTTGCCAGTACTGCCGATAGAGACGCTCGTTGGGCAAATCCTCCAGAAGGTGCTATAGCGACAACTGTAGACGGTGACGTTTCCTGGTACAAGGCACCCGCTGGCTGGAACATCAGTAATGGTATTCGTGTGTTTGCCAGTGGAGCGGAACGAGACGCTCGTTGGCCGTCCCCTCCAATTGGGTCTCTAGCTATCACTTCGGATAGCAATGTTCTGTGGCAGAGATCAGCAGCTGGCTGGCAGCCTCCAAACGGAACCCTGGTTTATTCAGCGCAAGCCGCAATTCCAGACCTTGCCACTGGCGCTATTTGGCCTGGGTGGGCATCCAATGTATATGGTATTGGATCGGTTAACTTTCCATACCCAACCAGAATTCAGTGTCTTGTTAGCTTTAGCTGCGGTTATGGAGCTGACTGGATTTCGTGGTTTTCACATTTAACCCCATTTCACACAGGAGCCCCTGAGAGTCCTAACGTAAATGACTCATCTGGTCAGGCTGTTTGGTCTAGTAGCAGTCTTCTTCATATGTATGATGTTCCGGCCGGAGTTAACGTAGGCTTCAACCATTACTTCCAGGCTGGAGGCATGGGAGGTAACTCCACAAACGTACATACTGGCGGTCAAGCCGGATATCAGGTCTTCTCAAGAATGTAAGGAGTTCGATGTCGTACAACACAATCTTTGCATGTGCTCATGATAGAGCTTTCATGGCCCGAGTTGAATCGGCCTGTGCTCAAGAAGGAGAAGAGAACCCAAACGCGTCAATGTTCAAGGTCATCTATCCAGTATCGGTTGCCGCCGACGTAGAGGCCGCATACGCCTCCGCAGTAGCCGCAGAGAATCCGAATCCTGGAGGAGATGAAAGCGTCATCACGGACCAGATGATTCTTTCTCACGTTCAGCCCCTTCTTCCTGTTCAGTTCGAACCAGAACCTACACCTCCGGCGTAACGCATGTTCTCAGCCACTACTACAGGAGACTTCACAAAGACCACAAAGTTCTTAAAGTTCCTGCAGAGCGGCGACTTGTACAACGGCCTTAGCGCTTATGGTCGGAGAGGAGTCGACGCTTTGTCCAGTGCGACTCCTATCGATACCGGAGAGACGGCTCAGTCTTGGGGTTACCAGATAGGCCGTCAAAATGGGAGGTATTCTATAAGCTGGTTCAACACACACGTGGAGAAAGGCGTGAACATTGCGGTAATCATCCAATACGGTCACGGCACCGGAACCGGTGGATGGATCGAAGGCCGAGATTACATCAATCCAGCTATTCAACCGATCTTTGACAAGATCGTAGACGACATTTGGAGGCAGGTGAAGAATGGCTAGTGTAGACGATCGCATTGTCAGGATGGAGTTTGACAATGCCGCGTTCGAACGTAAGATCGCTACGACTCTCGCCAGCCTTGAAAAGCTGGATAAGGCTCTAAAATTTGAAGGAGCTACCAAGGGCCTTAACGATGTTTCTGCCGCCGCGCAAGGCTTTCATCTTGGAGGCATGGGCTCAGCTATTGAAGGCGTGAGCAATGGTTTCCTTACTCTAGCTACAATAGGTATTACTGCTCTTTCCAATCTTGTATCGGCAGCAATGCATGCGGGTGCACAAATTGCAAAGGGCCTGCTTGAGCCGATCAAAGATGGGTTTCAAGAGTACGAAACTAACCTGAATTCCATTCAGACTATCCTGGCCAACACTGCGGCCAAGGGTACTACTATGGATCAGGTTACGGCGTCACTAGATAAACTTAATGAGTATTCGGATAAGACTATCTACAACTTCGGTCAGATGGCCAAGAACATCGGCACATTCACAGCCGCTGGTGTAGATCTTGAACCGTCAGTAAACGCTATCAAGGGTATTGCCAACCTTGCGGCTATGTCTGGGTCCACTTCAGAGCAGGCCTCTTCAGCGATGTATCAGATGTCGCAGGCAATGGCATCTGGTTCTCTAAAGGCGCAGGACTGGATCTCTGTTGTAAACGCTGGTATTGGTGGACAAGCCTTTCAAAGCGCTCTATATGAGTCGGCCAAAGCGCTTGGTACTCTCAAAGATGTACCAGTCGATCAAACCTTTGATCAGTGGAAGGAAGCTGGCGGTAATTTCAAGGACGCGATGGCAGAGGGCGTTTTCACTGCTGACGTCCTTGGGATAACTCTTCAAGGGTTTACTGGGGATCTCACCGACGCGGAACTGGCGGCAAAGGGATTCACTGAAGCGCAAATTGCAGCCATTCAGTCTACCGCGAGAGTAGCTCAGTCTGCTGCAACCGAAGTAAAGACGTTCACCCAGCTTGTTGGTACGGTCAAGGAAGCTATCGGTACTGGTTGGGCGGACTCCTTCAAGATTGTTATCGGTAATTTCACAGAAGCTAAGGCTCTTTGGACAAGTGTCAATGCCGGAATTGGTAAGTTCGTAAGTAAGAATGCCGACGCTCGTAACGAACTTCTGCAAGGTTGGAAGGATCTTGGTGGTAGAACTCAGCTAATCGAGGGCTTCCATCATTCGTTGAATGCTATTATCGAGATTCTTCGGCCTATAAAAGAAGCATTTAGGGATATTTTCCCACCGCAGACCGCTCAAAGTCTTATGGACCTTACCAATGGGTTCGTTTCGTTTGCTAAGTCTGCAATGCCTAGTGCTGAAACAATCGAGAACATCAAGCGCATATTTAAGGGTTTCTTCGCAGCACTGGAAACCGGTTGGGTTATCATCAAGCAGACTGTCTCATTTATTACCACTATGTTCTCGGTTCTAAGTGGGGCCGGGAGTGGTAACTTCCTTGAATTCGCCGCTAAAATTGGTGATTTCTTCACTGCTCTGCACGACAAGTTGGTTACTGGTGGCGGAATTGTCGACTTCTTTAAGACTCTATACGCAATAGTACGAGACGTAACTCCGTATATTCAGGCTGCCAAGGACGCAATTTCCAATTTCTTCTCGTCTCTAGGCGGAGGAGCAGTCGATGTAGCTACTGGATCTGTTGAGAGACTGAGCAGTCGATTCGATAATCTGAAGGAAGTACTTGGTAGAGCTGGTGATATGTGGGGGCCGTTCAAGGACGGGCTCACGAAGATTATGGACGTCCTAGACCAGGTTTGGGGCGCCATCGAACGGTGGTTCAAGGAACTCGGGAACAAGATCGCCGCGGTGATGGGTCCTGGGGACTTTGACGCGGTACTGGACGCGATGAACGTAGGCCTTCTTGGTGGAATCGCGGCTCTTCTAGCCAAGTTCATCAAGGACGGGTTTACGTTTGATATCGGCGGCGGGATGTTCGAGAAGATCGGAGATTCTTTCGAGCAGTTAACTGGCGTTCTGTCTGCCATGCAAACCAATATCAAGGCAGATACGCTTATGAAGATTGCTACTGCAATTGGTATTCTTACCGTATCTGTTGTCGCGTTGTCTTTGATTGACTCCGCCGCGTTGACCAAGGCCATGACGGCTATGGCCATAGGCTTTGGTCAGCTTCTTGGCGCGTTTGCAGCCCTTGATAAGATAAACTCCGGTCTTAAGAGTGGAGCTAGCTTTGCTATTATCGCCGCAGGAATGGATCTCCTTGCCGGGTCGATTCTTATCCTAGCTGGCGCGGCCAAGATCCTTGGAACTATGAGCTGGGACGAACTCGGCAGAGGTCTTGCCGGAGTTACAGCTCTGATGACGATCATGACTACTGCTGTTCTCATTCTAGAGGATCATGCTGATGGAATGATTCGAATCGGCATTGGTATGACGGCCATTGCTGTGGCTATCAACATCCTTGCCGGAGCGGTAGCGATATTTGGCACAATGGAGTTGGGCACACTCGCTCAGGGATTTGGAGCGGTAGCTGCTGGTCTATTGATCATAGCTGGCGCAATGCAACTCATGCCAAGCAACATGGCTCTAACCGGAGTTGGCTTGCTTCTGGTTGCCACAGCATTGAACATCTTGTCTGTAGCGTTGAAGTCCTTCGCTGAGATGAGCTGGGGCGAAATGGGAAAGGGGATGGTCGGCATTGCCGGTGGTCTCCTAATTATCGCCGGGGCTATGCAGCTAATGCCTGCAACCATGCCTCTTATCGGCGCGGGATTGGTCCTCGTAGGTATCGGTCTTATCGCCATTGCCAAAGCCATGCAAATGGTGGCTTCGCTGTCCTGGGAAGAGATCGCTCGCGGCATGGTCGGTATCGCAGGGGCTCTTTTGATCCTCGGCGTTGCAATGAACGCCATGCAAGGCGCGATTCTAGGCGCGGTAGCAATCGGTATCGCTGCTGCAGCTCTTCTTGTCCTGGTTGAGGTCGTCAAGGGCTTCGCTGGGATCAGTTGGGAAGACCTTCTTCGAGGCATGGCTGGTATAGCAATTGCGTTGGCCACGCTTGCCATATCTGCATTGCTTATTCAGCCTGCTATTCCGGCTCTGCTTGCTCTTGGCGCCGCGTTGCTACTTATCGGCGCGGGCTTCGCCTTGTTCGGCCTAGGCGCATCACTAGTCGCGTCTGCGTTCGAACTCTTGGCGCGTGCAGGGAAAGCTGGGTCTGAGACACTGGTTGTCGCCCTCGAGAACATCGGTAAGGCAATTCCAGCCCTAGCCAAGGGGTTTGCCGAAGGAATTCTCGAACTTATTATGATATTGGGTAAGGCTGCTCCAGTTATCGTCAAGGTACTGGTTGAGATTCTTCAGCATTTGCTTGAGGGTCTTGGAAAGCTGATACCAGAGGTTGTTAATGTCATTGCGGTGCTAGTCACAAGTCTCCTTGAATATATAGTAACTGTATACCCGAAATTTATACAAGCGGGTATTGCACTAATAATGGCGCTGCTTACTGGCATCAGAGATGCGATTGGCCCGATCGTAACCGTCGTTGGGGAAATCATCACGAATTTCCTGAACGCATTGGCTGCTCAATTGGGTCCGATCATCGATGCTGGCGTCAATCTGATCGTCGCCTTCCTGCAAGGCCTAACTAGCGGCATCCCACGGATTATCGATGCAGTTGTAACCCTGATTGTAACGATCATTAATGAACTCAGCAATCAACAGAACGTAATCATCGCTGCTGGTTTGGATCTTCTTCTTAACTTCCTCAAGGGTATTTCTGAGAACCTGAACAAGGTGATAACTGCGGCAACAGATGTAGTTATCGAGTTCATTAAGGGGATCACCGACAACCTATTTCGACTTGCCTCAGCGGCCACGGACGTTGTGGTTAAATTCTGTGAAGAACTTGGAAATAATGTCAACAAGGTAATCGATGCTGGTGGAAATCTGATCATCAAGCTGATCGAGGGCTTTGGAAACAAAGCTGGCGAAGTCATTAGCGCTGGTGTTACGGCAGTTGAGAAGTTCCTAGAAGGACTTGGACAGAACGCGGTTCGTCTAGCTAATGCTGCTGGTGATTTCATTGTCGACCTTCTCGGGGCAATTGAAGCTGCCATCAGAACCTACAGCGGAGAAATTCGTAGCGCTGGGTTGGGGATTGCCGAGGCGATTGTCGACGGTATGAGCTTTGGGTTGGAAAGCAAGGCTAAGAGCGTAGCCACTAGCGCGTTCAACTTGGCTAAGGGTGCGCTAAATGCAGCCAAGGACGCAGTTGACGCAAAGTCCCCGTCGAAAGAATTCTACAAGCTTGGCCAGGACATTGCGGCTGGTCTTTCCATTGCATTGAATGGTGACACCTCAGTCGAGGCAGCTTCAGTAGGACTTGTTGATCGGGCAACAGACGTATTTACTGAGTCCTTTGCTAGGATGACGGAACAACTTGGCGAGATGACCGAGTTCAATCCGACTATCACTCCGGTTCTCGACCTGACTCGAGTAGCTGCTGGCGCGCAGCAGATTAGCGACTATATCGCCACTTCGGCGACGCTAGCTCCTGACTATTCGTACACGCAAGCTCGTACCATTGCAACGACAGCCAATGCACAACAGAGCGAAGTCGTTCAGGCACCGGCAGGAGCTGGAGAAGTAACCTTCAACCAGACAATTAACTCGCCGACACAGCTATCCACCAGTGATATTTACAAGAACACACGTAATCAGATCACGATGGCTAAGCAGGAGTTGAGCATCCCATGAGAGTCACTGACATAGCCGTCTATGCTGGAAAACCAGAAGGCGCAGAGGAGTTATTCTCCTTCAGTCTAAGCGCGTCGGATCCTTCAGCCCAGTACATGGTTCGTGAAATGACTGGGATGGACGTTGAGGAAATCGTCCCAAAGTTCTATGGCTTTAGCCTCCAAACGAAGGCCAAGTTCTACGACTTCGTGGTAAAGCCAAGAACAATTGTGATGCGAATCGTCCTGAACCCTCGATTCAACCTTGATGAGTCATATTCTGATGTAAGAGATCATCTCTATCGGTCTATTTCGGCACTTAGATCCGGCGTCGTTGTGATGCACTTCAATTCCGTCGGGACGACAGTTGCCAGAATCTTTGGGTTCATAACGAAGTTCGAAGTTCCATATTTTACGCCTCTCCCTGAGGTTCAGCTATCTCTTCGATGTGACGACCCGATGTTCCGGGCTATCAATCCGACAAGGTATGAAGCGGCTGAACTAAAGACAACGAATCCGGTAATCCTTTCCGATAATCTGTCAACTGCTCCTCACGGGTTCCAGTTCCAGATCACGTTCAAGAGTAACGCGACGTCCTTCACGATTCAGGACGCGCAGATCAATCCGGAGTGGGTCTTCAGAGTTATCCCAACCGGAGGCTTTTTAACTGGGGATGTGCTATATTTCTCCAGTGATCACGCCAACAAGTATCTATATATGATGAGGGGAACAGTTCAAACATTTTTGGTGGATAAGATTCAGCCCGAATCTATCTGGCCTATTATGTTTCCTGGCTCTACCAATTTATATTTCCTGGACATTGCTGCTTTCAATTGGAACTACTTGGAATACTCGGCTGCCTACTGGGGGGTGTAATCTTGGAACTGTTCAAATTCCTCCCAGTACCAGCACCGACAAGCTTCGATCAAGGTCGGATGATAAACGGTGCAACCAGCATAATGTGGGCCGAACGATATCGTGTTCCTGGTGAATTCGAGATCATAGCCCCATTAAGCACCGATTTGATGAATTTCCTACCGATAGGGACTCTTATTTCGCACGTTGACACCTACGAAGTTATGATTGTTGAGAACCAGGAAATTACAGAGGATAGCAAAGGCGATCCAACTATCAAGATTACAGGAAGATCGCTGGAAGCATATTTTGATAACAGAATTGTTGGAATGAACCTGGCAAGGCAAAGTTCCACAATTGCCGAGTACATATTACTGTCTGATTCCACTTGGAACCAAACAGTTAAGGTTATTAACGACCATATCGGTAATGCAACGAACGTGGACGACAATATTCCAAACGTCGTTGCGGTGGCTAGTGTTACTGGCACTGGAACCTTTGAGCAAAGATCAATCAAGCACATGCCGCTAAGCCAGGCGATTTTGGAGATCATGGCTATCGACGATCTTGGTGTTAAGACCATTCGTCGAAATACGTTTGGGGTTCCTAATGGTAGTACCACAAATACGAACGTTGTTATCTACAGAGGAGTTGATCGAACAGCCTCGGTTATATTCTCGTGGAAGGCTGGCGATCTAACTGCCGCGGAGTACTTGTTCAGCGACAAGAACATGAAGAACTCAGCTGTAGTCATAGGTCGTTACATAAATACGGTCTATGATACGACTGGTGTGACCAAATACAGCCGTCGATCGGTTATCGTGGACGGAGGTGATATTGACGGAATCTACAATGCACCACCAACTGGCGCACAATTGACAGATGTGATCAACAAGATGCAGGTTCGCGGGAAGCAGGAGCTGGAATCACAGAATCTAGTGACCATAACCCGAGCCGATCTTGCTGACATATCTAGATATCAGTATCGGAAGGACTTTGACGTCGGTGATCTGATCTCTCTGGACTCAAACTACGGACGCATATCAACTATGCGAATTACCGAGTACGTAGAGATAATGGACGAGAACGGAGAGACCGGACACCCCACACTTTCACTTCCGGGGGTGTAATGTTCAGTAACATTGTATTTTTCGTTAGCGAATCGCTGCTACTGGCCATTGTTATCGTGTTGATAATCAAACTATTGGCTAAATCAAAGATTCACGGAAAAATGGTAATAATTCGGCATGATGACGGACGTAAGACATTTTCCTTGGAGTTAGAACAACCTGCAGAGATACTCGAGAAGTTGAAATCGGTTACCTTCAAGGTTGTAGAGAAAGACGATCTCGCAGAATGAGCAATCATTATAGTGAGACTACGAGAGGAGACTAATGTTAGGATTTCGGAGGAGGCGCAAGCATTCAGTGCTTGACGAACCCATCGGCAACATTCTGACTCGCATGAACGAAGCTGGCATGGACGGCCAGAAGTACAACGAGTGCATAGATCGCCTGGACAGGTTGATGGAGATGAAGGCAGACGAGCGCCGGAGTCGAATCGATCCGAACACCGTGATCATCGTGCTGGGAAATCTTCTGGGGATCCTGGTCATCGTCGCGTACGAGCAGAAGCACGTGATGGTTTCTCGAGCCCTGGGGTTTGTGAATCGAACGGAACCTCGTATCAAGTGATTTGAGGGTCTCGAGCTTGGGAGCTGTGGAAACATGGCTCTTAAGCTTTTTTCTCCTCACACAGTCGTTTCTGCTGCATTTCCAGAAGTTCAGCAGTACGATTCTACCTGAAAAGGGGTCAAGCGGCTTAGAACGGCAAATAGAGGCCTCTCAAACGAAATGGGGTATTTCAAGGCGAAAAATTCCCCGGGGTAGGGTTCTAAAAACCTTTCGCAAGTTAAACAAGCATTATAATGGGAGACTAATCGAAAGGAATGACGATGTTTAGACGAACACTGAAGGTGGACGTGGTCAAGGAGAAGAAGGCAAAGCCGGAGATCGCTGAGAATCCTGGTCCTTCGTTTGAAGAGAAAGCCGTAATGATCGGCCGACTCTTGGAGCGGAGTATCAAGAAGCTCACGATTGCCGTGTGTGTCGTGATTCTCGTGGACACGGTTCGCCGAGTGGCAGTGGAGGCAGCATCAGCACAAGAAGATGAATAACCCAGAAGGGAGAGACAGCAATGTCTTTCCTTTTTCGCAATTCCTACAAGTATTGTAATGAGGAGAGGAGACTGTAATGAAATGGACTTACGAAGAGGTCGCTTACATGAGCGCCGAGGAGTTCAGCGAGAACTGGGAAAATGGAAGTATTCAGAGTTCTATGCTAGAACTCCTTGGAGCCGAGAAGCAGATCGACGAGAAGTCACAACAAGAGAAGATCTAACCTCGAAGGATTGACCGCAAGGTCTTTCCTTTTTATTTCCACAAGGAGAAGCGAATGGTTGGTTATGCGATAGTTGCGATCCTTGGTATTGTGATTGGGTTTGTTCTGGCCGGATGGAAAATCAGTAGAGACTACAGACAGCTAAGGGAGAAGCTTGAATTCGAAGAAGAGCTACGACTCAAAGAAGGTGGGTGGCTCCAAGATGATGCTGAGCGGGAAGGCGGAACTGAGCATGCTTAGAACCAGACAGTCGTTTATGGCAGGTGTTTTCGTTTGTGCTGTTCTGTGTCTGTTGATATTCATCCTTGTTGATAGTGCATCTGGGCAGATTCCAGACGATCAGCGGCCTCCACTGGTCACTGACTACGCGAACTACCCAGGAACGCCTCAGGCATTTTTGACACCTGGGTGTGACTTCAGTGGGGTCCTCAATCCCACATTCGGAGCGCATATTCAACTCACGAACACCGATTTCGGTCCAGTTAACGACCTTGGGTTGCTCCCGACCCTTACTCAAGGTGATTTGGTTCGTATGGCGTGGACGGACGTCGCGCCTGAGTGCATCGGTTCCGCCGTGTCGTTCGTCGTCAAGGTAGCACTTGGGCCGTCCTTCGATCCGAACGTGGATCAGTTAACAGGACCTAATGGAGGATACAGTGTTGAATTCCTGGTGGCTGGACCTGGTGAGATTACTTTTCCAATGCCTGATCTGGCACGTTTTGGCCTCGGCTGTGATTATCAGCTTGATGCCATCGTTGGTATCCCGCTGCGAGATGTTGGGCCGTCGGGGTCGTTCTTCTCAGAAGCACTGCGTGTACAGCAAGGGAAACAGACTGCTGATAATCGAACCACTGTGATATCGGCCAAGAACGGTACGTACCCTGACTGCGTTCCGACTGGGACCACGACAACCGTGCCTCCGACCACAGTCCCTACGACGGTTCCTCCGACCACAGTCCCGACGACTGTGCCTCCGACAACGTCACCGCCGAGTTCAGCCGCGCAGACGAGTAGCCCCCCGCAGACGTTCAGCGCGCCGCCACCTACTTCACCTCCCACTACGACTCACTTCCCCTTTGGGGCAACCGGTCCGGGGGACGTGTACGGTCTGGCTCCGCTGTTTGCGTTCGCGGCCTTCGTGCTCGGCTTGATGTTCTTTGCGTTGGAGAGGCATCGCCGTTCGCAAGGGAAACAAGCTTTATAGTGAGATAGCGACCGACGTTATCTGTAATGAGAATCATGAGGAGATTGAGGCAAGTGGAACTAGAAGAGAGCAAGACAAGCAAGATCGAGAAGATGAGGAGGCATATCAAGGAGAACAAGTCGGTCTACATAGGAACAATTTCCGGCGTCATTGCCGGAGCCGTTGTTGTGAGCATCGTCATGTTGAGGACACGCTCGCGGACAACACAGATCAATACTGGTTGCGCGGTGAACAACATCGAGACGGATGTCACGAACATCTACCAGTTGGTGTCCAGGTTTGGCAACAAGCTTGGGCATCCTGGTAACGCCGTACTGGATTTGAACACTGGCGAACGATGGGAAGCTCAGCATCTCGCGGCTAAGAACCTGGGCGTGAGCGACTCCAGGTTGTCAAAGCATTTGAACGGGGATAAGCCGAATTTGAACGGCCGCGTTCTGGTTCGAGTCCCGTCGAAGAAGCAGATGATGAACGAGCTAGAGGAGCAGTTCAACGAGTTGCTTGACGAGAAGTTCAACAGCCAGTACGACTGATGAACGAAGACCTAGATTCCGCAAGGGGTTTAGGTTTTCTCAGTTCGCAAAAATTACAAGCATTGTAGTGAGAGAATGTTAACTTAGTGCAAACGCCCCTCCTATTGGGGGCACACTACAGTGCAACCGCCCCTC
>Ga0209593_10000386_pt1 | contig 21805 bp, 14 predicted proteins | sample PPLLaktember2015_3_FD_187260 | JGI IMG/M metagenome (GOLD analysis project Ga0209593, IMG submission 187260) | Freshwater sediment microbial communities from Prairie Pothole Lake near Jamestown, North Dakota, USA - PPLs Lake P7 Core (6) Depth... | ecosystem: Environmental > Aquatic > Freshwater...
TGCATCTTCCCTGAATCCTTCTGCAATTTGCAAATCACCCGCAGTGACTGGGTGATCAGCGATGGAAAATGGTGTTGCTTTGTTTCCGGCTCCGCTCCGAAGGGGTTGGATCCAGCTTCTTCAGATCCTGTTCCGGTAAGGCTGAATGCGAATGTGAAAATGAAGGACTCAAAGATCTACCTGGAATTAATTGATGTTTTAGTGAAACAATAAACTGATTATGAAAAAACCTTTACCCTTACTTATTGTATTGCTGGCAACGCTTTGCATTTTACCGGCATTCAGAATTCATGCACAGGCAAAATGGACATTTATGGTGTACCTGGACGCCGACAATAATCTGGAATCATTTGGAATTAAAGATTTTAATGAGATGGAACTGGTAGGTTCCTCCGTTGAAATGAATATTATCGTTCAGATCGACAGGGCACCGGGTTATGACAATTCAAATGGCAACTGGACTGGCGCCAGGCGTTATGTAGTCACACAGGATAACAATACCGGGTCCATTGCCTCTTCAATGGTAGATGACCTGGGAGAAGTGAATATGGGCGATCCGAATACACTCACATCGTTTATCCAATGGGCAGCCTCCTCGCATCCTGCAGATCATTATGCCCTGGTCCTCTGGGATCATGGCGGAGGATGGCAAAAAAAGAAGGCAACCCTCAATCAGTTGAAATTTGCTCCCTCCTCTAAGGATGCCCCGATAGGTATAGACTCCAGGGGTCTGCCTTTCAATCCTGTAATATCCTCCGAACCCCATGGGATTACAGGCATACCCGGCGCCGGTAAATTTTCCGAAACCTTGCTCCGGTTGCAACAGGGCTCGGTAAATGCTGCAAATATTTTAAAAAATGTTTGCAGCGATGAAACCGACGGGGATATATTATACAACCATGAAATTTCATCTGCCATTGCAAATGCCGGAATACATTTTGACGTGATCGGTTTTGATGCCTGCCTGATGGCGATGATCGAAAACGCTTATCCGCTCAGAAATCTCGGTGATTATATGGTTGCATCCGAACAGACCGTTCCGGCTGACGGATGGCCTTACGATCTTATCCTCAGTGAATTACTTTTTGACCCGGACATGTCACCCGAGGACTTCGCAAAACTGATTGTGCAGAAATACGGCCAATTCTATGTGTCAGGGGAACCCGGCACACACTCAGCCATTGATCTGAGCCTGGTATCGAATGTAGCTTCAAAGCTTGATGCATTTACGGCGGCAATTACAGACAATGACAATTTATGGAGCCAGGTTGATCAGTCCCGCAGTGCAGCGGATAAGTATTACATCCCCGAACATAAGGATCTTTGGCATATAGCCGATCTTATATCCCAATTGTCCGATGACGGAACCGTGGATGCCACGGCTGCAGATCTGAAAGCAGCCATTTCCGGCAGTGTTCTGCAAAATTTTGCCACGACGCCTGAGTTCGCAAATTCCAGGGGGCTTGCAATATACTTTCCCGATGCCACCAATTATAATGCGCATTACAGTGAGGAAGAAAACGGAATTGATTTTATGCAGGAGAACCAGTGGGACGAATTCCTGACTGCCTATTTTAACGGGGCTAACGGGGGCGGACCGCAGGATCCGGATATAGATTACGGAAAAGATGTTTACGAGCCCAATAATAACCTGGCGCTTGCTTATGGCCCATTAAAAAACGATAACCAATATGTGGGATACCTGCCTGACGACGAGGACTTTGATCTCTATCGTATTGAAATACCTTCAGATGCTGATATTTCCGTTGATCTGAGTGTCCCGGCCGATTTTGATCTGTATCTGCTGCAGCCCGATGGCAGTGATTTAAACGTCCTCGCCAGTTCGGAACAATCCGGTAATTCTCCAGAAGGATTGGAAGGCAACATCGGTGCAGGGGTTTACTACCTGGCAGTAACGCCGTTCGATATCAGTGAGGAACCTTATGTTCTTACCCTTGGCGGAGTTGCGGAAACCACGGAGCCCGTTCTCTATAATACAACGCTGGCTTATGATTTTGGCAGTCCGCCCTTTTACATCTGGGGGACAGCTCTGGGAGACGCAGCAGGCTGTTTATATAAACTGCCTGCGATCCCGGCCACGCTGAACAGGGTATGGATCAATTTTCAGGATCTGGATGCTGAAGGCCTGGGCGGTGACGGTACTTTCTATCTTACCGCGCTGGATTACTACGGCTACCTGCTTCCCGATACAGTGCTACAGCTCACACCTCCGGATACGGGATGGGTTTATGTGGACCTGGCTGCGCAAAACATAAGCCTTAACGGTGATTTTGTTGTGGCTGTGATGTACGACGGGTTCAATACTCCCGGGATTGGTTACGACACAAACAAATCCTATGGCAATAATTTGTTTTTCTCCTCTGATTTTGAAAGCGGCTATGAGGAAGACCCGGGCACCTATTTTATACGTGCCGAGATTGAATATTATGCCTCAAATTTTACAACGGGCAGCACGAATGTTATTCTTGAACCTTCATCGGTCATAGCATTTCCCAATCCGTTTATGGAAAGTGTCCGCTTGGAATACCTGCTGAAACAGCCGGGAGATGTGGAAATATATATCACGGATCTGCAGGGAAGGGCGGTTTCAAGAGAAATTCTGAGGAACCAGCCGGCCGGTCAGAATACTCACCAGCTGAACGGTACCGGTTTGTCTCCCGGGATGTATTTGGTAACCCTGAAAACAGACGGACAGTTCATCCAGAAAAAGCTTGTGCGGCATTAAACCAGGTAATCAGAATTTCACAAATACGACTGTGTTTATTTTCTGCAATACCTGGGGCGCCTTTTAATTAAATCCTATTTTCGCCAAAAGCTCTTGAAACCTTTTATCTCCATGCAATGGCTTAAAAAGAGGATCTACTTTTAGCCAGTACATTTCCATTTCGTGCTTGTCATATGCTTTTTCAAGCATTTTGATGGCCTTTTCTTTTTCACCTATCGCTGAATACACTAAAGCAGCATAAAAACACGGACTGCCGACAGAGGACTTTTCGGTTGCTGAAAGCAGCCTTTTAAGATGGTATGAAAATGCCCTGTGATCATAGGTTTTAAAATAGGATATTCCCAGAAAGCAATTTTTATATGGAGGTATATACAAAGTATCCATCCTAGGGTAATTCATTTCAGATAAAGCGATTACATCCTTATAATGACCCGTATACACAAAGATCCGGAATGAATTAAATGTTATAAAAAAATCACCGGGAAAGATCCGCAACGCCGTATGCAGTGTCTTTAAGGCTGCTTCATTTTCGCCGTTGAAATATTGCGCAACTGACAGAAACGCCCAGCCTAAACTTGTCTGGATCTCCTGATCATTGAATTTCTTAGCATAAATTAATGCCTCTTTGTACCTTCCTGTGGCCAACAGATAATCCGGGAAAATATTGAAGCCGAATTCTGATGGTGCGAGTTGATTTAAGATCTGAAATTCCTTGTCCAGGGATTTAAAGTCCCAGAGAAACCAGAGTTTCATTGCAGCAGAAGCCCGATGTACCATAGAAGAATTCGGATCCAGCTCCAGGGATTTTTCCAGCAAGGGAGTTGCATTTCTGAGGACCTCATCACGTTCAACATCTCCCCCTGAAGTGCCCCTGGTTAACCAATAAAAGGACAGAAGGGCATATGCATCGGCAAAATTGGGATCCAGCTGGATGGCTCTTTCCAGGTTTTGCCTTGAGTAATATATTTTTAAGGGATTTAATGATTGGAGATACAGAGTATACGCCTCGGTATTGGTTGTCGGTTTGGACTCAATCCTTTTCTTTACTTCGGGATTGATGATCACCTTCATATTTTCCGCAACCTGCTGTGCCACATTACTTTGAATTTCAAGAAGATCCGAAGCAGTCATAGCCCGCCTGTAATCTTCGGTCCAAAGCACTTTTTCATCCTTACCGTTGATCAGCCTGACGATGATCCTGATCCTGTCATCCGATTTGCTGATATTCCCTTCGAGAATATAGGAAACATTCAGTTCCCTGGCAATTTCCCTGATGGGTAATTCAGATCCCTTGTAATGCATGCTTGAGGTCCCTGAAGGTATTTTCAGCCCTCCTATCATAAAAAGGTGATTCAGGATCTCCTGCATCATGCCTTCACCGAAATATTCCTGCTCCGGGTCATTGCTCAGGTTATCGAACGGTAATACGGCGATTGAACGTTCTACCGGCACGGGGGTACTTTTCCGGAGGCCAGGCATAAGAAAATAACCGGCCACCAACAAACCTGCAAATACCAGGCCTCCTGATATCCGCAATAGTTGGGGGTTTCTTTTGCGAATCCCCCCCTGTATCGGTATTCTTCGGGGTTCGGGTTCTTTCAATGATTGTGCCGAAGGGGATTTCATGGAATGAATGATCTCTTTTACCGATATGGCCACCTTGTTGATCTGGTCCCTGTAATAAGTGTGGTTCTGGTTTTCAGCCCGGGTATCATCAGGCTTAAGCGGTCGGTTTACGCCGGAAGATCTAAATATGAATTCAACAGGCCGCAATACGCCACCCAGTTCGCTTTCCAGTAACACTTTATCCTCTGAATCGAGATCATGGATTTTTACGGACAGGATACGGCTGGACACATTCCCGTTTGACAGCCGTAATTCCCGCCCGAAACGGTCCTCCTTTGCCAGTTTGTTAAAAGCACAAAACTCATGCTGCCAGGCAAAACTTTTCTCATCACAATACGTTCGGGAAATGATGGGAATGAAAATCAGAGACTTCAACTTACCTTCCAGGCTTTTATCTACGATGTGGGTCTCAAGCAATCCGTCGTGCGGGTTTTCATCGAAATAAACGGAGATGTCTTCCTTGAAGGTGGACTCCAGTTCCGTTCTCAGATTACTTACAAAATCGCTTACCCAGCGTTCGCCTTTATTATCTTTTTGGCGGTAACTGATAAAGATATCGTAATGAAACCCGGGCAGGATGGAAGGCATTCGGAGAATGGTATAAATTTGTATCTTAAACAATTACAATTAAAATATGTTCTTTTAAATTTCAATAAATTCACGGTTGTGCCTATATTGATTTTTAGGTGTATTTTTATGCTCCTTATATCTTTCTGACGAATATGTCCGGCCTTTCAAAATTTCTGGAGCACAGGGATTACAAACCAAAATTTGGTGGGCTCGAGATATTCAAGTTTATCGGACCGGGTCTGCTGGTTACGATAGGATTTATCGACCCGGGAAACTGGGCTTCCAATCTGGCTGCCGGGGCTAACTATGGCTATCTGCTCCTGTGGATGGTCACCCTGTCAACCATTATGCTGATACTGCTGCAGCATAATGTGGCTCACCTCGGTATTGCAACCGGACTCTGTCTTTCGGAGGCCGCCACCGTACACCTTCAACCCCGTTTCTCGAAGATTGTGCTTTCATCTGCCATGCTTGCATCCGTTTCTACCTCCCTGGCGGAAATACTCGGAGGTGCGATTGCACTGCAAATGTTGTTCGGGATCCCTGTCCGGGCAGGAGCCGTGCTGGTAACATTATTTGTGATGATGATGCTCTATACAAACTCTTACAGGCTGATCGAAAAATGGATCATTACATTTGTAACGATCATCGGCCTTTCCTTTCTGTATGAGCTTTCCCTGGTGCATATCGACTGGACAAGTGCCCTTGCCGGGTGGACTACACCATCCTTTCCCCACGGTTCAATGATCGTGATCATGAGCGTTCTGGGTGCCGTGGTGATGCCCCACAACCTGTTCCTGCATTCAGAGGTTATCCAAAGCCGTCAATGGAACCTTAAAGAAGACAAAGTGATCAGGAGACAACTGACCTACGAGTTTTTTGATACCCTTCTCTCCATGCTGGTCGGGTGGGCCATTAACAGTGCCATGATACTTCTGGCTGCCACCACGTTTTTCAGAATGGGAACTCCTGTGGATAAACTGGAACAGGCCCGGGATTTGCTGATACCCTTGCTTGGCGGTCATGCCTCGGTGGTATTTGCGATTGCACTCCTCTTTGCAGGCATTGCTTCTACAATAACATCCGGAATGGCAGCCGGGAGCATCTTTTCCGGCATGTTTAAGGAACCGTATGATATCAAGGACAAACACTCACGGTTTGGGGTGGGATTATCCCTGATCATTGCCTTTGGGATCATTCTCCTGATTTCAGATCCCTTCCAGGGACTGATATTGTCGCAAATGATACTCAGTATCCAGCTTCCTTTTACAATATTCCTTCAGGTTTACCTTACCTCTTCGGAAAAAGTGATGGGAAAGTATAAAAACACCATCCTGACAAAAATAACCCTTCTCAGCCTGGGGATCATCGTCTCCGCTCTAAACATAATACTGTTCATAAGCCTTCTCACCTGAATAAATATCCCGACCACAAGACCACAAGACCGCAAGACCGCAAGACCTCCCCTTCCTACACCTTCACTTCCTTCCACTTTCCTCTTCTGAAGAAATACCATGCTACAAGGGCAATCAGGGTTTCAGCCACAGGTATGGCAATCAGGGCCCCTGAGGATTTCAGATCCAGTCCCACGGATAAAAAATAAGCCAATGGTATCTGGAAAAGCCAGAATCCGACAAAGTTGATCATGGTGGGCGTCCTGGTGTCGCCTGCCCCGTTCAGTGCCTGGGCCATCACCATGCCAATCCCGTAAAAAATAAAACCCGATCCCATGATCTGCAAAGCACGGGTGCCATATTTAATAACTCCCGGGTCCTGCGTAAATAACATTATAATAGGTTTGGAAAAAAACAGGAACAGGAACATAACAAAACTCATAAAGATTGCATTGTATTTTGCAATCAGGAAAACGCTTTTTTCAGCCCTGCGGACCTGCTTTGCCCCCAGGTTTTGTCCAACCAGGGTTGCAGCCGCATTGCTCAATCCCCAGGCAGGTAATATAAAGAAAACAAAATTGCGGAAGGCGATCTGGCAACCTGCTGAAGCAGCGGTTCCGCCTGTCTCTGCAATAAGGCGCACAAGTAATATCCAGCTTCCGCTGGCGATCAGGAATTGAAAAGAGGCAGGCCAGGCAATGGTTATGATCGATTTTGCTATGACCGGGTCAAACTTGAAATCATACAACCGGAATTTAAGTATGTGTTTTCCCTTAAACAGATGAAAACACTGGTAAATGACACCGGAGCTTCTTCCTATTACCGTTGCAATGGCGGCACCCTTCAAACCAAAAAAATGAATAAAAACAGGGCAAAGAATAATATTAACACCACTCGCGATCCACAGACTCTTCATGGCCATTGCAGCATCCCCGGCTCCACGGAATATGCCGTTTATAAGAAACAAAAGAATTATGGCGAGACTTCCGGCAAACATTATCCGGGTAAACGAAGTCCCTTCTCTGACCACCTCATCACTGGCACCCATCAGGGACAAAATATCGGCAGCGAAAAAAGCTCCGGCCAGGCTTATTGCCAGGGTCACAACCAGGGCTATCAAAAGGGATTGAGCACCTGCATGCGCAGCCTCTTCAGGCTTTTTTTCCCCGATTCTCCGGGCCACGACAGCCGTAGCAGCAGTACTTAACCCAATTGCCATGGAGTAAACGAGTGTAATCACAGACTCTGTTAAGCCCACTGTTGCAATTGCATTTTGCCCCAATTTGCCTACAAAAAACATATCTACAACAGCGAATACGCTTTCCAGGCTTAATTCCAGGATCATCGGAATGGCAAGAAGAATAACAGCTTTGGGTATGCTTCCCTGGGTATAATCATGTTCTACACCCCTTAGAGATTGCCGTATAACTGAGAAGAATCTGGAAATTGTCAGCGAATTGCTTTGCGGGATCATGGTTAAATTTAAGTCTGGCTTTTTTCAGTGTTTGGATTTCTCAAGGTATGACTTTAAGGATCCGGCAATTTCATTCCAGCCCTTTTCGAAGTTTTCCCTTCCAAAATCCGGAATGTCCTGCGGAAAAGTCTCCAGACCCGAATGGATTATCCTGAGTCTAGTCTTATTGCCTTCCGGAGTAAGCTCAAATGTGACATGGGAAAGTCCGGGATATCCATCATATTTCCAGCTGTATGAAAGTTTCTTATCCCTTACGGACTCAGTAATCCGGCAAATATGCAAATACTGTTTATCTTCACTGGGTCCTCCTGAAAACCGAAATTCAAAACCCACTTCCGGTTTAAATTCAGCCAGATCAAAGTACCATTCCTTCATTTCTTTACGGTCCGAAATGGAATTCCAAACGATGGTAACGGGTGCCTGACAGACCTGTTCGACAATCACTGGATTGTTCTTCATAAACCCTCCCTTATTTTAATATTTAACATTTTCCATAAAAATGTTTGTACATTGCTGGAAAAGTGCGATCATTCATGTTTAAATTTCCCGAGGTCGTTGATATTGGAAATTCTTATCCTTTCAGACCTTTCCTTGTTCTCAGCCCTTGAAACTTTTAAAAAGACCTCAAGTGATTTCCAGTATTCATGATTCCGGTTTGTATCCAGCATCAGCAAATATCCCATTATGATATTCCCGGCCATCTCAACCAGCCTGCGGGCATGAAAATCGATGTATTCATTATCGCCGATTGAGGTGACCATGTTTACCGCATCTTCATATTCCTCTGTCATACTGATCAGAATTCGCCGATAAGTCTGCAATTCGGGTTTTATTTCTGTCATTTCATAGTTGCGGATCTGTGTAAGGTATCCGCCGGTTGTAATACCGCGAATGGCAGCAACTACCTGCAGCTGGGTCGTCCCTTCGTAAATTGAGGTGATCCTGGCATCCCTGTAGATCCTTTCAATCGGGTAGTCTTTCATAAATCCTGAACCCCCGTGTATCTGAAGAGAATCGTATGCGAGTTTATTGCAGTATTCCGAAGCAATTCCCTTAACAAGGGGTGTGAATATGTCGCTCAGCTTCTGATATGCTTTCATTTCATCCCGTTCCTCATGCTCCAGTTTTCTTTCCTCCGTAATAAATGCATAGGATTTATATATATCCACAAACCTGGTTGTTTCGTACAACAGGGACCTTACTGCATCGAGCTTAGCCTTCATATAGGAAAGCATTTCATAAACAGCCGGGAATTTAATGATCGGTTTCCCGAACTGTGAACGTGCCCTTGCATAGGTCACTGCTTCCCTGTATGCTGCCTCTGCAATTCCGACCGATTGAGCGGCAATTCCTAGCCGAGCGCCGTTCATCAGTGACATAACGTATTTAATCAGCCCGAACTTGCGTTCTCCGACCAATTCAGCGGGGGCATTCCTGAATACCAGCTCGCAGGTGGGTGAACCGATAATTCCCATTTTATGTTCTATCCTGCGGACCGTGAGACCCTTGTTTACTTTATCGAAAATGAACATCGATAATCCCCTGCCATCAGCTGATCCCTCTTCCGTGCGTGCCAGGACCAGGGATATTTCGCCATCGCCGTTTGTGATGAATCTCTTCACACCATTCAGGTACCATTGATTCTCGGATTCATTGTATGTTGCTTTCAGCATCACAGCCTGCAGGTCAGACCCTGCATCAGGTTCCGTAAGGTCCATCGCCATGGTGGCCCCTTTTGAAACCCGTGGCAGGTACTTCCTTTTTTGTTCCTCTGACGCAAACTCGTGAATCGTTTCCGCACAGTCCTGCAACCCCCAGATATTTACAAAACTGGCATCGGCGCGCGATACGATATCTGCGATCATGGTGTACGGAACCATTGAAAAATTAAGTCCTTCATACTCACGGGGCAGCGTTATTCCCATTAATCCCGCCTTAATAATGGCATCCAGGTTCCTTTGAGTTCCCTGTGCATAGGTAACACCGTTCTCATCCAGCAAGGGACCTTCCTGGTCAACACCTTCTGCATTCGGACCTATAATATTGGCGCAGATATCCCCCACAATTTCAAGCACGCTGTTGTAACTGTCGATAGCATCCTCGAAATCAACCGGGGCATAATCGTAATGATTTTTATCCGCATAATTGCGCTCCTTTAAAGCCACAATTTTTTTCATCATCGGATGGGTAAGATGAAATTTCAGTTCGGGATTATCCAAATAGAAGTTATTCATTTCTCTCCAGTTTTATATCGGTTTGCGCATTGTAATCAACTACTTAGTATTTTGCCTGTAATATTTTATCATTTTTGGAATTATTACCTCCAGGTCACCGGTGATCACATAATCAGCGATCCTGTTGATGGGTGCGTTCGGATCATTGTTGATTGAAATGATAATCGCCGAATCCTGCATTCCTGCAATGTGCTGGATCTGTCCCGAAATACCGCATGCAATATAAAGCTTGGGACGCACGGTAACGCCGGTCTGTCCGATCTGCCGGTCATGGCCGGCAAAACCGGCGTCCACGGCGGCCCTTGATGCACCTACCTCAGCTCCGATGGCCTCGGCCAATTGATGAAGCAATTGAAAATTTTCCTTTGATCCCACTCCGTATCCCCCTGAAATAATAATTGAAGCGTTTTTGATATTCACCTTTGATTTTTCAATATGACGCTCAATGACCTGAACAACAAAATCACTTTCCTTCATATATTTCCTCAGGTCAAGCCGGACCGTCTCACCTTTGTGCGTGTCGGAATAAATTTCCTTTTTCATAACCCCTTCACGTACGGTGGCCATCTGTGGCCTGTGATCGGGATTGATGATTGTGGCAACTATATTCCCCCCGAAGGCGGGTCTTATTTGGTAAAGCAGATTGCTGTAATTTTTTCCTTCGCGTTTGTCAACATGGTCCCCTATCTCCAGGCTTGTACAATCGGCCGTCAATCCGCTTTTCAGGGCTGAGGAAACGCGGGGTCCCAGGTCCCTCCCAAATGTGGAAGCACCCAGCAGTACAATCTGCGGTTTTTCCTCATTAAACAGATTTACTGCAATGGATGCATAGGGAATGGTTGTATATATCTCCAGGCGGGGATCATCTGCAATCCAGACTTTGTCTGCACCATACATAAAAAGCTGGGATTCGATATTATCGAGCCTGTGACCAATCACCAGTGTTTCAAGATTGCAGGTGAGCTGATTGGCGAGCGACCTTCCTTTTGTAACAAGTTCAAGGCTGATATCAGCTATTTTTTCCTCTTCGAGTTCACAAATTACAAAAATGTTTTTCACGTCTGACTGTTGTTGTTTATCAAAATAATTTCATTTATGGGGTACAGGCTTCAGCCCAGGGTATGATTATCTATAAGCTCCTTCATCAGCTCATTTATTCCTGAATCATCCGGTGTAATATGCCTGACTTCCTTGGCATGGAAAACGATATTTTCGATCTTCTTAACCTTTGTCGGAGAACCTGAAAGTCCCAGCTGGCTTAAATCCGTTTCTATATCATTGACGCTCCACTCCGGTATATCCAGATAAGGCCGTTCATTAAACAGCGTCATATAATCTTCCGAATTGTCCTGTCTCTCGGTAATGGTGCGCGCATGCTTATACTTCATGATCGCCCTTGCATTGCGGGGGCGGCAATCCGGTGCGGAACTGTTAACGGTAAGCACGCATGGGAGGGGAGCTTCGACAGTCTCAATCCCTCTCTCCAGCCTTCTTTTGGCTTTGATTTTTTTGGCTTCAAGACTGATGATCTCTTCAACATAGGTTACCTGTGGCAGCGAGAGTTTTTCAGCAATCTGAGGTCCTACCTGGGCTGTGTCGCCGTCAATAGCCTGCCGGCCTGCTATGATCAGGTCATAGTCACCTATTTTCCTGATGGCGCAGGCTAGCGCATACGATGTTGCCAGGGTATCTGCCCCTGCAAAAGCCCTGTCAGTAAGCAGTATACCATCATCCGCACCCCTGTACAGTCCTTCCCGTATCACTTCCGCAGCTCTGCCCGGACCCATTGTCAGTATGGTTATCCGGGTACCCGGAAACCGGTCCTTCATTCTAAGTGCTTGTTCAAGGGCGTTGAGATCCTCCGGATTAAAAATGGCTGCCAGTGCGGCACGGTTAACAGTACCATCGGCTTTCATGGCATCCTTACCTACATTGCGGGTATCCGGAACCTGTTTGGCCAACACGATGATCTTTAAACTCTTCATAAATATTTGCCATTTATAGAAAAATGGCAAATGTACGGCAAAAACTTTTTTGAAGAATGGAATAATTTAGAATGATTACAGTGAAAATACTCTGGAAAGGAAAAAACGCCTCTTGGATATCCCTGGCTGAGCATCCCGATGACCTTTTATTGACAAATGAAATCCTGAGTTTATCCGGATCCTATTTACATTGAAATCAAGGTTCAGAATTATGCCTGTAGTAAACAGTATGGCCTATTGGACCCCTCGCTATAAGATTGCCCCGATCATCGATAAACATGTCGTAGAGATCAGATTTGACCCAGTAATTTTCGTAAGCTTCAAAATCTGTGGTAATTAGAATTCCATATCCTGGAATCGTTATGTAATAATTTGTTCCAGCTTTTTGAACAGTATTGTTCATTTGAGAATAAAACACAGGCCAGACGGAATGCTTCTGTATAAAATGATCTCCATTATCGCTTGATTTATAAATGGATATGCCATTATGCTCTCCAAACAAGATGATAACATCCTGATTGGTTATATATAGCTTGCGTATGTATTCCGGAACGTCGATAATACGCCAGGAATGTCCATCATCTTCGGATTTGAATAACTGGCCATTTTGTGAAAGCAAAAACAAATTGCCGCCTGACATCCGAAAGATATCCTGTAAACGCACCGTAGCCGGAATACCTCTTGCTGTAGTATCCCAGGTAATACCTCCATCGCGGGAACAACCCAAAGGCCTGTTTGGAGCTGTCGCCCAGAGATAATTTTCGGTAGTAACCTTCAGATCTGTATAGGCAGTATGGTTTCTCCAGATACTCGTACAAAATAGCCAGTTCTTTCCATGATCCGTGCTCCTACACACCTGGCCTTTCCAATTGGTGCAATAAAGTACGCCATCAATCCCTATTTCAATTGTCACGGGATAAACGTCAGGGTACAATAATATTGGGGTCCAGTCAAAATAACGTTCTCCCTGTATGAATAACAGATCGCCCAAAGCATAGGTCATACCGTTTAACGTATCAGCTGCCATGTCAGAGAACCGGACATCCGGAAAATCCATTATTGAATCCCATGAATCGGATCTGAAACTCCAGGCATTTATCTGAATTGTGGTAATTTGCTTCCCTTCCGGATTAAATAAACTTGCCTCCATTTGCTGAATACTGCCTGATTCTCCAAGCCTCCAATGAATTGTTGCCCTACCGTACTTATCGGTAAGAACTTCGTCCCGGTCCGGTTCTCCTCCTCCCCTGATGATGCTGAATTGTACCTTATAATCCTTTAAAGCCCAATAGGAGTATCGGTCACTGGCAAATACGGTTATGCTGTCCGGCAAATATGTTCCCGCAAAACCCCTGTGATTGAATTCATAACAATAAAATCCGGTATCCTCTACTGTGGTAATCGTCGGATCAGGGTAATCGGTGCAATTTGTTACCGATATCGCTAACAAAACCAGGTATGCCTGAAATTTCATATTCCTGAGTTATTCTTTATGGGGATGATAATTCCCGTTGAAACCCGGAATGACCGGTTGCGGAAGGCCATACTTTCATCCTTTCCTGAATTCTGATCTTCGCCGTCTTCCGAAAATATATTTACCAGCCCAAAATCGCACTGCAATCCAATATTCAAAGAAATGCCCCGGGGCAATGAATATTGAAAACCACCCCCAAGAATCCATCCGAAGTCCATGCTTTTTATAACCCCTTCAATATCATCATAAACATTGATCTCATGGCGGATAAAGCTTCCGGGATAAGACATCTCGGTTTCGGCTGTTCCCACAGTCCTTGCGTTGAGGAGCATCCCGAAATAGGGACCGCTTTCCAGATATCCATCAACACGACGTCCGGTTTGAAATTTTAATATTAAAGGAATAACCGCATAATCAAGGCCAACCTTGGTTTTAACTTCATATTGTGGTTGGTTTTTTTGGATTGAAGTCCTGAAGAAATATGAACTGCTGTCATCCAACCTGTAACCTCTCCTGTCAAAAATCAATCCGGCTTTCAGGGAAACGTAAGGATCAAGCCTGTATTCCAGTTGAAAGCCGGCCGAGAAACTCTCCCGGGATTTATATCCGGACGAAAAGCCCGGGGTGTTCAAATAACTGAAACTGAGCCCGAATATGGGATTGATCGAAAATCTTGACCGAATTGTATCATTCGGAATATCCCTGTCTGAATATCTTTTCTTTTTACCTAAACGATAGCCAATTCCGAGTGCGATCTCAGATGCTCCTGTCCGGCCTTCATCCGGTCTGAAAAAAGGTTTATGGCCTGTAATATAGCGCCCGGAAAGGGAGATATCCAAGTGTTCATTTGCCGGATAGGATAACGAGGCAGCATATAGAAACCCATTGTCAAAATGAGGCAACCCTGGTTCAGAATATGAGACTGGATTAATATACTGATCATAAACGATGTATGGATATCCGTCGGAAAAATATTCCTGCTTTGAATTGACAGCCAGATAAAACCCGGCTGACACAGAGAACTTTAATTTAGTAGGCGTGGAAAGGGTAATCAATACTGGGATCCGAAAAAAATCCACATCCCATTTTTCATCGCTCAGTGACGGAGGCGCGATCATGTTGGCCGGATATACCCCATAATCAGACTGTGTGTGACTGTAGGCTATATGATGGTAACTTTGGGTGGTATAATCCAACCCGGTTTCCAAACTTAAAACGGAACCCGCATCATATTTCAAAAATAAGCCGGTAAGTGCGCCAGGTCTATGCTCCCATTTGCCTGTGGTAAAATGACCACGGTAATCAGAAAAGTTTATTCCGTTTCTGAGTCCGATCGTAAAATGCTGAGCATGGGAAAAGATCATGCATCCTGAAAGGAAAAGAGAAAGGAGATATTTCATTTGTTTAATTTACAGATGTACAGGATGATAATTGAAGATGTCCCGGCTGAAAGAATGGTTGCGTCTAGCCATAAAATTCTTATACAAATCTAATATTTCACATTCAGGATGATATTTTCCACGCTCATGCTTTTATTTTTTGTTCATAATTTAAGGTGTTGTTCCTTTGATCCAAAATCATAAGCAACATGAAAGCAAAAACACTTGCCACAATCTTTTTCATGATTCTGGCAATACATTTCAACCCGGCATTAAAAGCCCAAAAAATAGTGCAGACCATTAAAGGGACAATTATTGACAAGCAGTCGAAAATTACCCTACCGGGGGCAACCATATACATTATGGATACAAATCCGGTGAGGGGAACCACCTCGGATGAAAACGGGAATTTCAGGCTGCAAAACATAGAGACAGGACGCATAGGGCTTTGCGTCAGGTACCTCGGATACGAGCCGCTTTGCATGGATAATCTCAACCTCACATCGGGAAAAGAACTGGTACTGAACATAGAAATTGAGGAGACGGTTACCAGCATCCATGAAGTGGTGGTGAAAGCCAATGAGAATAAAAGCGCCACCATCAACACCATGTCCGCAGTAAGTTCACGGACCTTCTCAATTGAAGAAACACAGCGTTATGCAGGCGCTCGCAATGATGTGGCCCGTATGGCCATTAATTATGCGGGAGTGGCTGCAGGCAATGATGCAACCAATGAGATCATAATCCGTGGCAATTCACCGAACGGGTTGCTCTGGCAACTTGAGGGAGTAGAGATTTCCAATCCCAATCATTTCGGATTTATGGGGGCAACAGGCGGACCTGTTGGCATGCTTAATAACAATACCCTAAGTAACAGTGATTTTCTCACAGGCGCCTTTGCCGCTGAATATGGAAATGCAATTTCAGGTGTGTTTGACCTGAAAATGCGGGAAGGCAACCATGATAAACATGAATTTCTTGGCCAGGTGGGTTTTAATGGTTTTGAGCTGGGCGCCGAAGGGCCCATTTCAAAGAAGAATAATGCCTCATACCTCATCAATTACAGGTATTCCACGCTTGGATTGTTCCACCTCCTGGGGATCAGTATCGGAACGGGAACTGCAATCCCCGAATACCAGGATGTGAGCTTCAAGGTCACCTCCGGTTTCGGAAAGGGGAAAATTTCACTCTTCGGTCTCGCAGGTTTAAGTGCCATTGACTTGCTATACAGTAAGAAGGACTCATCGGAAGATGACAACTTTTATGAAAATGAGGGGTTTGACATTTACAATAACAACCGGCAGGGGGTGGCCGGACTTAGTTACTTCAGGCGGTTGGGTGAAAAATCCTACGGAGAACTAACCCTTTCAGCGGATGTCCTGCAGAACCGGTCGATAATTGATACAGTCCTGGTAAACCCGAATTTCGTCCGGTTATTTGAAATGAACGATTTCCGTTCGCAAAACTATTCTGCCAACCTCAGCATCAGCAGTAAATTCAACAGCCGGCTAAGCACCCGGTTTGGAGGTGAAGTGAGAGGCATTCATTTTTCCCTGAAGGACAGCGTATATCTCAGCAAATACAATTCCTTTTTTAATATGTACAATGACCGTGGAAGTACAATGCTATTCAGGGGATACGGAGAATTTAACTTTAAATTGAATGAATTTCTTTCTGTCAACGGAGGGATTCATATAGTAGCCCTTGCATTAAACCATGAATGGAACGCAGAACCACGCCTAGCGCTCAAATACAAACCCTTTTTGAAGCATTCCATCAGCATCGGCTATGGCAACCACAGCAAAATGCTGCCCATGTTTGTTTATTTCCGCAGGCTTGATCTGAATGCCCATGAATATATTCAGCCCAACAAGAAGCTTGAAATGGTGAAGGCTGATCATTTTATTGCATCATGGGATTGGCAGATCAGTCCATTTACGCGATTAAAAGTGGAAGGATATTACCAGCATTTATACAATGCCGTTATCGAAAATAAGCCCGGCAGCTTTTCCATGCTGAACAACAATTCATTTCAATTCACAATTCCTGATACACTGGTAAATGGCGGCAGCGGCAAAAATATGGGATTTGAAATCACCCTGGAAAGATTTATGAATAAAGGATTTTATTACCTGGTAACGACTTCGGTATTCGACTCAAAATACAAAGGTAGTGATGGAATTGAAAGATCAACGGCCTTTGACGGCGGATACGTTTTCAATGGCCTCGCCGGTAAGGAATTCAAATTAACAGGTAAAAATGAAGCCAGGAAAAGTTTTATTTCAGCGGATGTTAAACTTACAGCTGCAGGCGGTCAGCGATATACACCCATTGATCTTATACAATCAGCCCTGAAACGAGAGACCGTATATAATGAAGCTCGTGCCTATACTGAAAAATTCAGGGACTATTTCCGTCTCGATCTCAGGATTGCATATCGCATGGATAACCGGAAATTCTCCCAGGAATTCGCTTTTGATGTTCAGAATATTACTAACCGTGAAAATCCCCTATACATGCAATACAACAGGAAAACAGGGAAGACTGAATTTGTCAGCCAGCTGAGGATTTTTCCTATGATGCAGTACAGGATCGTGTTCTGAAATTATTTAAATTTATAAGATAAATCATGATGCGCCTGTTTTATAAAAAATTTTCTTTCCTGCTTGAAGCCACGTTGGCCAGTCTGGTTATCGGTATACTGATACCCTTTGTTTTTTTTCTCAAAGCAATTTTTTCGCACCAGGTAATCGTGGTGAATGCTTACCTGCTTGGATTCGTTTTTTCCTTTACTGTTTCCTTTTGTATCTATTTTTTCAATATACGCATTGTAAATAAACTTCAGCAAAAGGAGTCAGGTTCGCACGTTGGGCGCATCCTGAAAGAACTGCTGATCACTTCCGGAATTTCGGGTATTGTAATGTTCCTGGTTTTTACTGCTTTTGTCTATTTTCTGCAAAGTGAGCAATCCCCGGTTAACACAGCGCTGTTTGACAATATCATGATCGCCATTATAATGAATGTTATTGTGGTTGCACTGGTAGAGATCGCTTTTTTTCTTGGAAAATGGAAAAACTCGCTAATTGAATCCGAACAGCTCAGGAGGACCAATGCGGAAGTACGTTATGCAGCCCTAACGAGCCAGATTAACCCCCATTTTCTGTTTAATTGCCTGAATGCGCTCAGCTCCCTGATTCAGAACGACCCTGAAAAGGCAATTGTTTTCACCAGGGAATTCTCCAGAATATACCGGTATGTTCTGGATTCAAAAGACAGGCTTATCGTGAGCCTCCGGGAAGAATTGAATTTTCTTAATTCATACCTGTACCTGCAGAAAATCAGGTTTGATAAGGGATTTGTCCATTCCATAGAAATAGATGCCGACTGTCTCCAATTGTTCCTTCCACCCCTGTCACTTCAGCTCCTTGTTGAGAATGCCATCAAACACAATGAAATTTCAGAAGAAAATCCGCTTATCCTTTCTATCAGGGGAAAAAATGAATTACTGATTATAACGAACAATTATAATCCAGTTAAAAAGTCCTCCAATCCTGAAAGCGGTTTGGGGCTGAAAAACCTGGCGGACAGGTATTCACATTACACCAATATAATTCCCGTTTTCAAGGTGGAGAACAACCAATATACCGCTATAATACCTTTGCTGAATGATGAATAGCCTGAACATAGTTATTATTGAGGATGAGAAAATAACGGCAGTCAATCTTGAGAAACTCATCCTGAAGATCGAACCGGAAGCCCGTATCATGGCCATTCTGGCTTCGGTAAAACAGGCAATGTCGTGGCTGTCATCAAATCAGGCTGATCTGATATTTATGGATATTGAACTCGGGGATGGAAAATCGTTTGAAATATTTGAATCCGTATCAATAAAAGCACCTGTCATTTTTACCACCGCTTATGATCAATACGCGATAAAGGCCTTCAAGGCAAACGGAATAGATTACCTCCTGAAACCAATTGATGAATCGGAATTAAAAGCTGCCATCCGAAAATTCAGGAGCCTGGTTAGCCATGAAACCGATTATTCAGCCATTATGGACCTGATCAACTCGTCGCAGCAAAGAAAGGAATACAGGCAGCGGTTTATGATCCAGGCAGGCAGTCGCATCCGGTCAATTCCGGTTGTTCAGATTGCTTATTTCTATTTCATTGAAAAGGCGGTATTCCTCTGTACATTCGAAAACCGGAGGTACCCGACGGAATACTCCCTGGACAAACTGGAAGAATTGATAAATCCTGATGATTTCTACCGGATTAACCGGAAAATGATTGTATCAATCAAATCAATTCAATCCATATACTCGCTCAGTAAAAGCCGCATTAAACTGGAATTGGCGCCGGGGTTTGAGGAGGAAGTGCTGGTAAGTTTTAACAGGACCCCTTCATTCAGGGAATGGCTCAACAAATGAGGTTTGAAACCAGGTGTGTTTTAAGGATGCCCTGTCACTGAAAAGCAATAACTTTGATAGTGTTATAGAAAAAAAATGCCATGGATGAAGTCAAAATTGTAGTACCTGAAAATATGGGCCGGAATTTTATACCGGCAGATTGTCTGCCCCAGGGTAATGACGAATATTACCTGCGCAATACACAATCCGTTCCGCCGGCATCCGGATGGCGGCAATTGAGATCAGATGAGGTGGAAAGACTTGTGAAAAACAACAATACAGCCGACAATTGGGATGAGATCCTTGTGACCGGCGAATTTGATGCCAACCAGATCAAAAATTCCCGGTTCTTTGGCCTTGTCCGGATCGGCCGCCTCCGGAATATCATCCTTCAGCATCATGACCTGAAAGTTCCGGCTGGAATAACCAACAGCCTGGTCATTTCCTGTGATATAGGCGATGATGTTGCCATCCATGATGTTCATTTCCTTGCCTATTATATCATCGGGAATCGCAATATCCTGTTCAATATCCATGAAATGGATACCACAGATCATGCTAAATTCGGGAATGGTATCCTTAAGGAGGGAGAGCCGGAACACGTCAGGACCTGGCTTGACCTGATGAATGAAACAGGTTGCCGGCGGGTGCTTCCATTTGACGGTATGATCACCGCAGATGCCTTCCTATGGTCGAAATACCGTGATGATTCGAACCTTCAGAAAGCACTGGTTACCATAACCCAGAACAGCGTTGATAACAGAAGAGGATATTATGGAACAACCGGGAGCCAGTGTGTAATAAAAAACTCGCTGATATTGAAGGATGTTAAGATCGGTACGCATTGTTATATAAAAGGGGCGAACAAGCTGAAAAACCTGACGATCAACTCATCGCCCGAAGAACCGACCCAGATTGGTGAAGGCGTTGAACTTGTTAACGGGATAATCGGTTACGGATGCCATATTTTTTACGGATGCAAGGCCGTAAAATTTATTCTTGGCAATAATTCCAATCTCAAATACGGAGCCAGGCTGATCCATTCTTTCCTCGGCGACAACTCAACCATTTCATGCTGTGAAGTGCTCAACAACCTGATCTTTCCTGCCCACGAACAGCACCATAACAATTCATTCCTGATCGCATCGGTGGTAATGGGACAAAGCAACATGGCTGCCGGGGCCACAATTGGTTCAAATCACAACAGCCGGGCGAATGACAACGAAATCCAGGCCGGGCGTGGATTCTGGCCCGGCTTGTGCACCAGTATTAAACACTCCTGCCGTTTTGCATCTTTTGTTTTGCTTTCCAAATCGGATTACCCGTCCGAGCTGGATATTCCTTTGCCCTTTTCCCTGCTCAGCAACAATGTCGCAAAGGACCAGCTGGAGGTAATGCCGGCGTACTGGTGGATGTACAATATGTACGCATTATCCCGCAATACATGGAAATTCGGAAATCGGGACAAACGAAAAGTTAAAACCCAGCACATTGAATTCGAACCCCTGGCGCCTGATACTGCAGAGGAAATATTCCATGCGGTGAGGCTTCTGGAAATATGGACGGCTGTCGCCGCTTCCTCACAATCCGATAGGAAACCAACTAAAAAAAATACGGATGCCTTGTCCGCAGCAGGGCGAAATCTTCTTCTCCATGAACCGGATAAAGCAACCGGACTGGAAATATTGGGGGAAAACATGGAGAACTCCAGGCGTAAGGTGGTGATCCTGAAATCGCAGCAGGCATACGGGGCATATCATGATATGCTTCATTACTATGCTGTGACCAATCTCCTTTCTTACCTGCGCAACAACCAGGGCAGGTCGTTCGTGCAAATGTGTGCGGATCTGCGGGGAAAAAGGGAAACTGATTGGGTGAATATGGGAGGACAGGTTATGCTTCAAAGAGATCTGGATTCCCTGCGGTCCGACATCGGCACAGGAAAGCTTGGTACCTGGAAATCAATCCATGGCCGCTATGATGATCTGTGGAATAAATACGGGCATGACAAGCAGAAACATGCTTTTGCCACCCTTTGTCAACTATATGGAACAGATATGCTGAATGAATCAGATTGGAAATCGGCTCTTGACAAAATGGTCTCTATCCAGGAATATATCTGCGACCAGGTATACCTTACGCGCAAAAAGGACTTTGATAATCCTTTCCGGTTCACCACATTCCGTAACCAGGCCGAGATGAAAGCAACGATCGGGAGCATTGAAGATAACAGTTTTATTCTGCAGGTCAGAAAGGAAACGGAAGAGGTGAAGAAATTTGTGGGAGGGGTAAGGGGGAGGCTGTAGGCTGGAGGCTGGAGGCTGGACAACCCTATCACTCCATGGCATTTTTCTACCGATTTGTGATCCCTAAAGGGACCTGTTTGGACAATTGGTTGATCCCCATAACCCGGGGGCTATTCTTGATTTCCTTTTTCAATTGTCCCAGCCGGGACATCATATCGGTAGAAAATCATTAATCCGCAGACCAGAGTCCCGTCAGGGACGAAATATT
>Ga0209593_10000388_pt1 | contig 21689 bp, 26 predicted proteins | sample PPLLaktember2015_3_FD_187260 | JGI IMG/M metagenome (GOLD analysis project Ga0209593, IMG submission 187260) | Freshwater sediment microbial communities from Prairie Pothole Lake near Jamestown, North Dakota, USA - PPLs Lake P7 Core (6) Depth... | ecosystem: Environmental > Aquatic > Freshwater...
CAGTCACTCCCACGAAGATGAGCTACTGCGTAATGACCAGGTGCGGAGAGTTTTGCTTGTCTCTGTCTGTCTCGACTCCTCTACAGTCGGCTGTGGAGTACATCATCGACGAGTGGGCAGTCCGGGAGCTAACAGAGTTGCACGTTCTCACCGCCCCAAACGCCAGAGAACAGATGCGTATGGCCGCAACAAGGGAGGTCATGAAGCCCGACTCCCACGAACAGCCGCCGGAGGCTCCGCAAAGCTGACGCTGGGGCGCCCCTTTTTCTGCGGGGGCAAACCGAGAGGGTGAAGAAAGGGACCATTGTTGTGAAGGGAGGCTAGGATGCTTAGGTTGCCTGGGTGGTTGAAGAGGAAGCATAGGGCATATGTCATCGACGAAGAGTCCCGCTCCAGTCGCATTGAGTCGGTGCGTGCTGTACCGACAGGCGCGAGGAAGTATTACCTGACCGAGAACGGCAGGACTACTGAAGTCTACTTGTTGGCGCGCTTGCGTGACGGGACGTTGGTGCAGCTCGATGTTCCGTATGGAAGCAGACGCTGTTTGGAGGGAAAGGAGTAATGATGGTAGAAGAAGCGACACTCATGGTAGTCCACAGGACGGAGGAGGAGGTTCGGAAGTTCAAGAGGCTCATCGGCCGGGTAGCGATCGTGTTCTGCGCCCTCGCCGGGGCCGGTGTGTTCGTCATGGTGACGAGCCACGACGGGAGCCCCAGGTATCAGACCGGGCTCTTCGTCGCGCTGGTCTTCGTGCTCCTCGCGATGTACGCGGCTGGCTCGTGGGAGACTGTCAACGTCCTCCTCCAGGCCACGAAGCGGCGCGGGGAGAGGTAGGTCATCTTGGAATACGACCGGATCATTCGTAGCTTACTCCTGAGCATGGCGATAGTCGCGATTCTGACCGTGGGCCTGTGGGCGGCCGTCGCGAGCAGCCATATGGTCGATGCCCAGGTGATTCGTGCGTTCACCCTATTCGTAGAAGGAGGTTTGCCTTGAAGAAGATGCTCGTAATCCTTGCCCTGGCGGCGGTCCTGGCCATCGCAATCCCCGGAATCGTCCTGGCTGCCGGCAACATGGAGGGCGACTTCACCGGAGATGGGCACGTCAACATCACCGACGCGATGGCGATTGCACAGTACACCGTCGACCCGACTGGAGCCGGGGGAGTCCTGTACTTCTCCCCGACCCCGGAGAACGTCCTGTGCGGCGACGTGAACGATGACGGCGTGACGAACATCGTCGACGCCATGATCATCGCGCAGTTCACGGTCGACCCGACCGGCGCGGGGGGAATCCTCTGTATGCCGCTCTGGCAGAGCCCGGAGGACGACGGGATGCTTCCACCGGCAGCGTAGCGACTGGAGAGGGGGCCGGGAGTACCGGCCCCCGGAGGCCCATGACGACAGAGCGATTGAGGAAGCGTATCAGTCAGCAGCACGACATGCTGACGGCGGCGCTGGACCAGTGTGCTGCAGAATCCGGCGGGTGCGAGGCTTGTGCGACCCGCCGCCTCTGCGTCCGGTGGTGGGACGAGCACGGTTGCGAGATGCGTCCGTGCTGGCGCACCGTGCGCCTCTGGCAAGCTATCGTCGGACGAATATCCCCGAGATTGCCGACACAAACATCGTCGCCAGCCCCCACACGAAGCCTGCGGTCAGCGGCAGCAGTATCATCCACTTGAAGAGCCCGCCCTCCGGGCTGTCCAGAAACGAATAGTCCCACAGCAGCAGCCGCGGCACGCCCACGGTGAAGAACCCCGAGATCAGCTTCGGAATCGTCCAGCCTCCCGTCCCGGTTATCTCCAGCAGGCTCATCCCCGTCAAGGCGTTCATGATGCTCAGTTCCTCGGCGCCGAAGTAGCTGCCCTCTATGAAGAGGCAGAGCAACGTCGCAGAGACATAGGCAAACGTGAAGAAAATGAACAGCTTTGGTGACATCATAGCGGCGACATCTTCTCCTTCACGAGTACAGCCACAGCGATAATCACGAGCGGCACGGAGACCCAGAACGGCACGATGCCGACTCTGGAGGCGAACAGCAGCCCGAATCCGGCGACGAGCGAAGCCGCCATGAGGCTCTTCGACAGCTTGTAGGTGACGAGCGTCACGACGACGAGGACCACGAAGAGGGCAAGGAACCAAAACAATGCCCTGGGGATGTCCCCCGCGTCTAGCAGAGCGTTGACCACCGCGGCTCCCGGCAGATGGTCTATGTCCATCTCGTCGTAGAGCCCGCTCGGCTCGGTCGGGAGGCCGCCGGCCATGCCCGAGCCGCTGTCGGTGCTTCCTCCGGGAGCCTCGGCCGGCGCGATGGGCTCCAGAGAGGCCAGTGTCGCCGTCACATCCGGGTCTGAGGACGCGACGGGGAACGAAGGTGTCGCGTCGTGCGCCCCGGCTGAGAGGTCCGTGAAGGTTGCGTCGTTCTCCCAGACGATGTGCTGCTGCAGCACGCCGCCGACCCACTGCTTGTGATACTCCAGATAGGGGATGGCGCCGCCCACGCACGCTGTCCAGGCGTTCGCGTTGTTGGGGACTGTCACCGCGCCCAGGGCGAAGGAGTCCTGGAGCACGCCGTCGACGTAGAGCTCGAGATCTGTCCCGTCAGCCTCGGTGCGGATGGTGCGCTCTCCCGAGGCAACCGCGGCAGTCACGCCCGCGTCGACAGCCGTCCAGTCCGTCTCCATGACGTAGAGCGTCGACCCGGCCGCGCCCGTTTCGCGCCGGATGCGGAGCTTCGTCACCGTCGCGTAGTCGCCGAGGCTGTAGGTGTACCAGGCGTTCAATACCGGGGGCACACCCAGGTAGACGTCGTGCCATGCCGCCCCGTCGTAGTAGTCCAGGTCGACTGTCGAGCTCGTGTCGCCCAGCAGGTGCATCCACACCCGTACCGCGTTCGTCACCGTTGCGGCGCGGGTCAGTTCCAGATACCCGGTCGGAGCGTTGGCAACCGTGCCCGCTTGCGTTCCGGTGTTGTTGTCGTAGGCGTTCGCTTCGTTCGTCCAGGCGGCCCCTGGGTCCGCGTTCCCGGTCGGGCGCACCGTCGTCGGAGTACCGATGAATGAAGAGACTACCCCCGCGGCACTCACCGTTGTCTGAAACGCCGCCGACTTATAGACGAGGTACTTGCTCGCGGCGTAGGTCGTGTCGATGTAGCCCTTCTGCTCGATGGCGAAGTTGTTGCCCGGCTCCAGCGTCGCAGAGTCGGCCGTCGACATGCCGGCCGCGCCGGGGAGGTAGCGGATCGGCGCGCTCATGTCCGGCCCCCCCATATAGAGATGAGAGAGCGTCGTCGCCGTCGCAGCGAGCGAGCCCAGGTGGTAGAAGTACCACTGGTCATTGTCCGAGGGGCTCGGCATGAAGGCCATCGCGTTCCCCGCGGCAGTATCGAACCATACATTGTTGAGGGTCGCGTCCAGCATCCCGCCGTCGATGAAGGCATCCGTATTCAGGTCGAGCCGCACCGTAACACCGGAAACAGCGGCTCCGGCGTTGACGATGTGGATGGTCCCCTCGTATTCCGCGTCAGATTCGTCCGCCGCAAGCGGGATTCCACACAAAATGATGGAGAGAAGGGCCGCCGTCAAAGCTGTACGGATATACATAGTTCCCCCTCACGACGTTCGGAAGAAAAGGATGTATCCCAAGAAAAGCACGAAACAGATGACGATGAGAGCGAACACGGCCAGCGGCAGGAAGCCCAGCAGCGCCCCCATCGCCAGCAGCAGAGGCAGACAGATGAGCGCCGGTGTCGACGTAGCAAACCACTTCTCTGCCGCGATGATGGTGAGGATGAATGGGATGAGCACGAAGAAGAGGCCCCCTATCAGCGGGGCGTCGACGTGCAGCAGGTCCGCCACGGCATCCATGCCGTCACCGACCCAGGTCCCGTCGAACCTCGAAGCGTAGAGGTCGGCCTGAGCCGTGCCCCAGGTCCGCGGCTCCGTATCCATCGACGTGCTACCTATCCACAACAACTGAGGGCACAACGCCTGGAGCCCCGGTATCGCCGCGGTCATGTAGGTCTGCCCCGTCTCGTCCAGGATGCTCCCCTCTTCCGATGTCTCCAGCAGCGTCACGCTCCAGTTCGATTCGAGAGATTCCACCGCGTCGACCATCCACTCGTAGAGAGCCTGTTGATTCGCCGTCTGTCCTGAGAGCCCGGAGTATGACGACGGCCCGAGAACGAATGAAGTAGACGGCGGCGTCGCCCAGGCGGCCGGTGTTCCCTGGAGGGTGACGGTGTAGGGAGACTCCCACACGAGCCCCTCAGCCGCATCGAAGTAGAGCCCGACGATGCCCTGGTCGTAGCCGTCATTGAAGTACGGATAGGGCCGGACGACGCCGAGCTCGTCGGCACCGTCCATGAGACGGACGAGGAAGAGCTCCTCTGCTGTGTCGGTCGGCTCGGCAGTCGGGTCGTAGAGGATGTTGTAGTGAACGGCAACGAAGAAGTCGCCAGTCTCCAGCAGGTCGCGGCAGACAATCGCGTCGACAATCTCCAGCGAGTCCGGCACAGCCGGGTCGGCGAGCACCGGCGCTATGACACCGAGGATTGCGATTGCCACTGCCGCACACGCTCGGCCCAATCGCGCAGGATAGCGCGAACCTCGGGGATCATCGGCGCGTGCGTGCCGAGCTCCCAGCGACGCAGTGAGCGACGGCCCACACCGAGCAATCGGCGCATCTCTTCCTGAGAGATTCCCGCATCGCGCAGTGTTCGGATGTCCTCTCTGATCTGCATCGTCTCGCGGAGCCCGGCGGTGAAGCAGGGGCCTGGGGGAGTCCTGGTCACTGTCCTCATACACTCTAGTGTACCTCATGCTCACTCCAGAATCATGCCGACACTCCAATCATAGATATAGATACCCTCCCTGCGTGTGCCATGCATGGCACATCCGCTCAGTGGAGAGGGTCTATGTTGTCAGTATCGGGCAACCGAAATCTGAGAAAAGGAGGCAGGTACATGGGCAAGTCAGGCGGGGTCATCATGGGAATCATCATGGTGGCCGTCATGTTCGTCCTGTTCCCCATCGTCATGGATTCGAGCCACACGCTCCAGACGGACGTGGAAGTCCAGACGGAAGCAGCGGTCGTGACTGGCGCTGGCGTGACAGACGCGGACATAGTGCTCGACGAGCCGCTGTGGTCTGACGACACGACCTACGTGGCGTCAATCGTATCCGACAACGTGCTCGACACCCCGGTCGCGGGCGTGTACACGGCGGGGACCACTTCGCTCAACGTCACCGGCTTGGCGGCTGCGGACACCCGGACTCTCGTGCTCACCTACGAGTACGACGGACTCACTGACTACACCGGCATGGGCGCACTGGTCGCGGTAGCGCCGCTGTTGCTGTTCCTGGGCGTCATCGGCGCCGTCCTGGGCGGGCTCTATTTGAGCTTCAAGTAGGCCGGTGTCGGTAAGGCCAGCAGGTCGACTGGCGTGATTCACGAATCTAGGAAAGGAGAACGGAACGGAAGTGAAGAGCATAGGACAGATGGTTCTCGGCGTGCTTCTGGGCCTCGGCCGCAAGGTGAGGGGCGACGAGCGCGGCGAGGTCAACACCAAGATGTTCATTGGCCTCATCCTCATCGCGGTCGCGTTCATCGTGTTCCCCATCGTCTTGGAGGGGGCGCAGACGATCCTGACCGACGCGAACCTGGCGGACTACACCGGGCTTGAGACCATTGTCTCCATCGCCCCGACCCTCATCTTCGTAGGGATGCTGTTCGGCGGCGGTGTGATGACCTACCTCGGCGTCAAGGGCAAGTAACCTCGGAGCCCCTCGTGCATGACGCGCGGGGGGCTCTCTTCTAAAGCACAACGGAGGAGCGATGGACTGGAGACGGAAACCAAAACATAAGGTGCTGTTGATCGCAGACGATCACAAGCTCAGAGAGGTCGACCTGGACGTCGACATGGCGAGCGTCACGGACCATCGCTCCGGCCGTGCCTGGGGGCTGGTCCCCGGCGCGGTGATTCCGCGGTACGTCACGAGGAAGTCGTACCTCGTGCTCTGCTCGCGGTGTGACGGACCATTCAACGCACGCAAAGGAAAGTGGGAGATATTCGACGAGGCGGAGGTTAGCCGCATCGCGGCGCAGTGCGCCGACAAACAGATCGCGGAGCTCCCTCGTCTGGCGATTCAGCAGATGGCCGCATCGGTCATGAGACTCAGCATCGCTGGTCTAACGTTGGCGATTGCCGTCATGGCGGTAGTCATCGCGGTGAGCTCGGGCACGGTGAGGGTACCGGGACTATGAGAAGAAACGAACGACAGCAGAGACGCGAGCCGAACACCGTCATCCTCGACCCGGTGAAGGGCTGGGGATGCGCTTTCAGAGAGAATCCTCCGGGCGAGCCGCTGGACTTCCACGGTCTCCCGGTGCATCTGTGCTACCTCGACGGTGAGACGTTGATGGCGGTCGAGCTTCCTCCGAAGGTGCTCGGGCAACTCCCCGAGGACTTGTACCAGGCCCGCAACTGGCCCGAGGTCAGACCCATCTTCGGCGTGGTCCGCTCCGCTCTGGAGAAGATACAGGCCGGCATGTGGCTCGGGGCGCTGGGCATCCTGGCGCTGGTGGTGTTCCTCATGTTCGGAGAGGTGATGAAGTAATGCCGCAACTCACACGGAATAAGAGGAACGGCCATAACGCGAACCCGATGGATATGCCGTTCGACGGTAATTCGCTCACGGACATCGAGCGGACCGTCCAGGCTATCGACATGCCGAATGTGGCTCGCGAGTTCGTGCACGCCGGGAAGTCATATGGGGATGTTCTCATGCGGACGGTGTTCGCGGACGCGAATCAGCGGAACGCGGTCATCACCTACATCTACAAGTGCGAGAAGTTCCACATGGATAAGCACATCGACATGATGCTCAATTGGCTCGACGCGGCCCCCTCTGTAGGGGGGCGGGCCCGGCTCGAACTTCTCCAGGCGGCGACGGGCATCATCGCAACCGGACTCAATCCCACGGCGCGCGGAGTGCGTCCCATGCCGAAGGAACGGGGAGAGCGTGAGCAGTGAGCCGGGGATGTATCGCCGGATTCGTCGGGGCAGAGGGCAGCGGCAAGACGGTCGGCATGACCCGGTACGCGTTGCTGCACCGTGCCCAGGGCGGCACGGTGTTAGCGTTCCCCGGCTATCGCGTCCAGGACGGACGGAAGGACGCCCCGACTTTCGGAGAGGACTGGTCGACGCCGCTCGATCCGGCTGAGGCACTGCTGATTCAGAATCTCCCGCCACGAGCCTGCATCTGTATTGACGAAATCCCCCAGTTCTTCGATTCCATGCTGTTCGGCGCTACCACATCACGGCTGTTCGGCCAGGTCGGCACGCAGCGACGGAAACTCGACCTGACCATCTACTACTCCGCTCAGAACTGGCTCCATGTGCACCCGCGCATCCGCTTCGCGACGCACTACCTCGTCGTCTGCTATGACCAGTATTGGGACCCTCAGCAGCGAGCCGAGGGGCGGCAGCGGGGGCAGTTCATCAACCTCACGATATGGGACATCAAGGGGTTCTCGACCGGCCACGAGTGGACGTGCATGGGCATGGTCACGCTGTTCGCGCATCATTATTGGACGTACTATGACACGTTCGCTGTCGTCGACTCGTCTGACGGGCTCATGCAGGTGCGGACGAAGAAACGGCAGCTCGTCCTGGACGTGACGCAGCCGGGCGGTGCGCGTATCTACGAACCGGGCGAGAAGATGGTCGACGAGAACGGCCAGGTCATCGAGGACGCGCCGCCGCCGCCGCCAACAGTCATCGACCCCGGAGGCGACGCAGACTTGCTGAGTCGGCTCGTCGCCAGCGGGCAACTCTCCCCAATGGAGCAAGTGAAGGTAGCAAGGGGGCTCGCACGTGGACGTCGCTGAGGTCCTGCTGTTCGTCGGGCTGGGCATCATCGCCCTCATGGGCAAGAGCCATATCACGAACATCGGCGCGTTCGGCGGCTTCCTGCTGTGGGGGCTCCATGTTGCTGACGACTATCTGACGACCGGCATCGTCATCTGCCTCATCGGCGGGTACTTCCTCTGGAGGAGCTACGAGCTATGGTTCGGGCGCTGAGGTTCGCGGTCCTGCTGGCGGTCGTGCTGGCCGCCCTCCCCGTCTATGTGAACGCGGCCCCACTCGACGTATCCTTCGAGGTCGTTCGGGTAACGCCCACCAGCGCCACGATTCGCGCCACGATTACGGGCGCTACCGGCCCCATCGAAGCGCGGGCACGAGTAGACCCTCTGGAGCGGGCACAGGCCGCAGCGCCCACGGTGAGGGCCGTACAGGTCCAGTCTGTAGAGCGCGTGGCCGCGTACAGAGACGAGCCACAGTATGAGATGAAGCGCATCCCCATCGACGAGGCGATGGCGGCCCTGGAGGCCGAGGTCGTTGCCCTGAGAGACACGAGGGGCTTGAAGTCCGCAGAGATAGACGCACGAAGGGAGGAGTGGAATGGCAAAGAAGCCGAGCTGGAGGCGCTCGCAGCGGAGAAGCTGCAAGGGGCGACTCACACCGAAGCGCAGGAAGTAGTCGCGCATCGGTACGTGCTGGAGACGCGGGAGCGGCTCGCGCTCGTGGCGTCGTGCAACGCGGGGGATTCAATCCTCTTGCCCCCGCAGTCATGGGCCGAGCCCCCGCCGTCGAAGCTCGTCGCTGAGACTGAGCTCGCTCTCGACCCGACGCTCGTCAACTGGGGCGAGAACGTCGCGGTGTACGAGTACACCATCTCGACCGGAGAGACACAGACAGCAGACGGAGCATGGGGCTCCGCCGGTATCCTGGTACTCACCATCAACGGACAGGACTACTACGATGACACAAACTCGTCCTGGTGGGATGCCGCATGGCCCTACCGGATGAAGCTCACGATAGACAACAGCGCGAGCACGGATGACCTGGTTGACTTCCCCCTCATGGTGAAGCTGACGCCCGCCCGATTTGACTACTCGTGGTGTCAGTGGGACGGGGACGACATACGCTTCGTGGACTCTGACGGGACCGCGCTCGACTACGAGCTAGACACATGGGACCGAGAGGCAAGCTCGTGGTTCTGGGTGCGCGTGCCGAACATCCCCGCAGGCAGCACGGACGACTACGTGTGGCTGTACTTCGGAGAGCCGACCGTAGCGAACGGCGAGAACGCCGAGGGAGTCTGGCCGGTGGATGTCTGGGCCGCCGTCTACCACATGAACGACAAGCCGGGCGACGCGACGAAGATTCTCGACTCGACGGCGAACGGGAATACCGGCACGAAAGGCGCTGGTGCCGCCGCTCCGACTGAGGTAGCAGGGTTGGTGGGAATGGCGCAGCAGTTCGTGGCGGCGAGCTCGCAGCTAATCTCGCTTGGTCGGCCCGCCCAGATGGAGTTCAACGAGAACACGCCATACACGCTAACTGCCCTGTTCCGACCAACATCGACAGGGGTGCGGCAGGGCATATTGGGGACTTATATTAGGCATGGCTTTGACCTGAGCGCACTGCAAGTGCAGTTTGGCATGCGGAGTGCTACTGGTCTGGCGCTCAAGACCACGGCTGCAAGCCTCGCCAACAACACCTATACGGTCTTGTCGGAGTCCCACAATGCAGTTACGAAGGTCTTGACGCTCTATCGTGACGGAGCCTACTGGGACAGCGTGGCGCAGGCATTGACCGGAGTTGCGCTGATTAGCAACTGGATTATTGGTGGCAACGGCGTCCTTAGCGGAACCGCTGGTTACGCCAACGGTCTCATCTGCGAACTCCGCCTCTCCTCCTCCGCGCTGGGGGCGGAGTGGCTGGAGGCGGACAACCTCTCCATGACGGATGCCCTCCTCACCTACGGCGACACCGAGGGGATGCCGGAGGAAGTCGCAGCGCCGCCCTATCCCGTCACGCTCGCTCACGCGATGCTCTGCGTGGCGGTGGGACTTGCCGCCGTCCGACAGCGCCACATCATCCTCTACGTCGCGGCGTTCATCCTGCTGCTGTTCCTCGCGCTCTCACTCGACAGCTCGACCGTCCCGCTCATGGTCATGTCGTTCTCGACCGCGGGATTCATGCTCTACTCAGCAACGCTCTGGATGTTCGGGAGGCGATAGATGCCGACACTCGACGAGGCCGTCAAACAGTCTCAGGAGATTTCCAGCAAGGCCCGCGCTGAGACCATCGAGCGCATACAAGAGGAGTCCGCCGCGAACCGCGAAGAGCGCGAGAAGAAGGGGCTCCGCCACGGCGGTGAGTCCGTGCCGGCCGACGAGCACACGACACCGGAGTGGGCCGCACAACAGCTCGACACAAAGCAGAAGGCCGGCCAGCAAGCCGCCGAGGTGGCGAGCTCGCTCCGGTCGGGGGCACTCGCGCGGCAGATAGTCCCCGGCACGACCGTGGGCCGCTGGGCCGTCCAGACAGAGAACGGCCGCAAGTTCTTCATGGCCGTCAGCGATGACCAGGCGCTCAGAGAAGCGCGTCGCGCCGGGCTGACTCCCACGTCCGTCAAGCTGACGAGCATCCACACCTACACGCCAGACGAGCTCGCGGAAGCGTACAGCAAGATAGGCAAGTGCGGAACGCGCGAGAGCCGCCGCGCTGAGTTCGAGAAAACGATCAAGCTCGGGCTCGTGCCCGAGGACGCGGAGTTCGAGCTCATCGGAGAGAAGGAGTGGGGCTACAAGTTGAAGGGCGACCCCACCGTCTACAAGGGAAGCGAGCGCGAGTTCGTCTATGTGCCCCCGGAGGTGAAGGCCGCCCGGGACAGGCTCGCTCCCTACCGCGACGGCGAAGGCTACAACCTGGTAGCCGCGATAACTGGCGGTATCTCTGACGGCACGTTGCTGCGGGCCGGGTTCGATGCCGAGACGGTGAAGGAAGTCCGCGCCTGGGCGAAGAAGCACGACGAAGTGCTGACGAAGCTCACTCCCTACTGGTCAGAGTCAACACCGTCGTCCATCCACGACCTCGCGCGAACGGGCTACTCCCCGGCCGGCTACAACATCGAAGCCGCGCTGAAAGCGGGCGCCGTCAGCGCGTCCGACCTTATCGACGTGGGATTCGACCGCGCATCCATCCTGGAGGCGACCGAGCACGTCAGCATGGAGTCCTTCCCGAAGAAGCGCCTGGAGCAATTCGATTCCGCCACGCTCGACGTGTTCACCCACGCCTTCCCCGAGCTCTCCGCGCGGTTGACGAAGGCGGGGCTCGAATGGAACCTCAAGACCATCCAGAAGATAGACCGGGAAATGAAGGACCGGGACGTGTTCGCCATCGGCGAAGCGCCCACGGCCGACAAGCTCCTCCAGGTCATAGCCGACGCAAAGGCGGACGGCGTGTACACGCCGGAGGTCAACGAAGTCTGGCGCATCTGGCACCAGGCCGCCGACGAGTACAAGACGTGGCTCATCGACCTCCCCATGCAGCACCCGGAGAAGAAGGCTATGCTCCGCCGCGTCGGGAACGTGGTATTGGCAGCATCGACCGTCTTGCTCCCCGGCGTACAGGCAACGGCGACGTCAGTCGGCCGCAGCGCCATGTCTCTCCTCGGCCCGGCGCTGAAATCCCGCGTCGTGTCGCAGGTCGCGCAGTCGGCGGTGGGATTCACGGCGAACGTGCTCACTCCGGCTACCATCCTCACGGCCGACGCCGCCGTGCTCAATGAGACGCTCAATGCCGACAACATGCAGCGCAAGCACGAAGCGTTCCTGCTACTCCCCGAGAACGAACAGGACTACTGGAAGGCGAAGGCGGGCGTCGACCCGACGAAGCCCTGTGGCGATACCGACATGGCGAAGGTGCTCGCCACCTACTCCGTGCCGGCCGGCCACAGTCTGAGCGAATGGAGCGCCGCCGTCCAGGCGGCGACAGACAAGGTGGGGGAGTCCGCCGACAAGGGCTCCGCCTGGCTCCGTGCACACACACCGAAGTCCGTCTCCGAGCCCGTCGTGTTCGCCGGCAACACCGTCGCCGGAGTAGGGGAGGGCGTCGGCTACGCCGCGCAACTGCCGCTGCTGGCCGCGACGCTGGCCGACCGTGTGCCCGAGGGCGACGCGAAGGAATACGCCGCCCAGGTTGCCGCCGGCATGGTCGCGTTCTTCACAGCGATACCGGGCCGCATGAAGGCCGACCCGACTGCAACGTCCGGCCGCCTCGTCGGCCTGTTCCTGCTGTCACCAAAGGCGCTCGTCAAGTACAGCAAGGGGATAGGCGTCAGACTCGACCCGCGCTTCGTCACGAAGAAGGCGCTCGGCACTGAGTTCACAACGCTCCGTATCGTCCCCCCGTCCGGCTCGGTCGTGAAGCGAAGCGACTGGATAGCCGTCAAGGCGCAGATCGGCAACGCGAAGCGCATCGTCCTCGACCTCGACGGCACGCTCGTCGACAGCAGCGGCAAGCTGCTACCCGGAGCAAAGGCGTTCGTGACCGGATTGAAGCGGTCCGGCAAAGAGCTCGTGCTCTGGACGCACTCGACGGAGGCGCGCGCCTCGGCCATTCTCTCTGAGACTGGACTCCGCCGCTACTTCGATACCGTCGTCACGCGCGAAGCATACGAGCCGACCGGCACGAATCCCCGCGCGTTCAAGGACATCCGCAAGGTGAACGGCGATGTCCTCATCGACGATGTAGCCGCGGCAGACGGCGCATACGCTCAGGCCGGCATCAAGGTCGTGCCGCCCCAGGTCGGCGGGACCATCCGCATCTCCCCGAAGGAGATGATGAAGCTCACCAACGAGCTCGTGCGGCAGAGCATCTTCACCAGGGCAAAGACCGTCCGGGCGAGCATCAAGACGAAGGCCGGGGAGTGGGTCGCCGAGATCCGCAACACGCCGTATCAGCGAGTCCTCGAAGGCTCCAGCTTCCACTTCACGTCAGACATCACGCCGTTCTTGAAGGGCGAGAAGGTCATCGTGAAAGACCTCCCGCTGTTCCACTCCCCCCAGGCGGCCATCGAGTTCGCGGTCGCGCACTGGACCGGCCGACCGATGGTGCGCCCGGGACTCGTCGAGATCCATATGACGAAGCCGGAGCTCCGCGGCCTCACCAAGATATTGAACCGGGGAGTCGCTGAGTTCGAGGGGTCGTTCGCAACCGGGACGGAGCTCTACTCGGTTCCCGGTTTCAACGGCAAGGGCGTGTCCTTCGACCTCCGGGCGGGCGCGTTCCCCATCGTCCGCTACACGACGGCGGGCGCGAAAGGCTGGAGAGGACCGACTCTGAAACAGCTCTCCGAGGTCCGCGTTGAAGCGGCGAAGGCCGCGACGGCCGACTTCCTGCTGGGATGGTACGGCCGGCAGACGGCGTTGAAGGACGCTCTGTTCCGAAAGGACTGGAAGCTCGCCCGTATCAATGAGGCCATCGCACAGTTGAAGGCCGAACAGCCCGAGGTCATCGGGCCGAACGGGGAGATACTCCGGCTCCGCGCCGCCGTTCCTCACCCGGATGGCAAGGGCACGATTCGCCCGCGCGTCACCGGCATCATCCACAACCCGGAAAACGGACACATCCTGCTGGTCATGGACAAGACCGAGAAGGCATTGTCGCTCCCCGGAGGACACATCCTCCGCGCCTGGCGGCCGGGCGCTCTCGGATTCAAGAAGGGCGCGGACGGGCGCCTCTACACGACATTCGAGGCGGCGCTCGATGGCCAGCTCCGCACGGAGACGGGCGTCGGTATCGTCAACCCGAAGCCCCTGGACATCTACCGCGGCAAGGTGAACGAACACGCACTCTCCGGCTCTCGCGTCTACGAAGCGACAGCGACCAGTGCGAAGCTCGACCCGGCCAGCGCGACACGGCAGTACAGCGGTGGCGGACCCACCGAGCTGCAGCAGACGTTGTGGTGGGATGGGAAGTCGGACATCACCGTCTACCCGGCGGTCCGTGACATCCTGCTGGGCGTCGCCAAGAAACACAAGCTCGACATGAGCAAGGTGCATGTCTACAACGGCAACAAGCTGCTGTTGAAGGCGCGCGACCGGCAATACTTCTACCGGGTGCGCTCGGACACTCCTATCACCGAGAAGGAAATCGCGGCCATCAACCAGCGTGAGATAGACGTGCTGAAATGGCAGCGGTCGGAACATCTGAAAGGCGAGACGCCGACTCTCGTCGACTTCCTGGAGGCGGAGCCCCACATCACGACCATCGTCGAATTGCTCGAGGGGCGCCGACGCGTCGTCAAGACCTACACCGCCGGCGGGACCGACGCGAAGGTCGAGAGCGCCATCGCTGAGGCCGGGCTGTGGGACAAGTTCGTCAAGGCGCGGCAGACGGCTGACAAGGCGAAACGGGGAGAGGCCGTGGCCGACGTCTACGAGGAAGCGGTGCAGCGCCACGTCGAGAGCGGCCCCCTGGCAGAGACATACCGCGACGCCCTCGAGGCCGCAGCGCGCGAGAACATGCCCGGCTACGCTTCGCGCTACCTTCACTACTACCGACGAGCCGGACAGGCCCCGGCCGACCCCGTTCGGCAGATTCGCCGGGCGCACGAGGACGAAGCCCGCCGGTCGCTCCGCGAGTACCGGGACGTCTACCGCATGACCGCCGAGCCCTATCGCACTACATACGAGCCACGCACAGAGAGGCCGCGACAGGACATCACACGGCGCGTCGCCTCCAGGGGACGGGACGAAATCCGCGTCGGCGGCTATCGGCCCCCCTCAGACTACCGCAGCACGCCTCCGCCGCCCGAGGACATCTACACCACGCCGCGGGACACGCCCGCTCCGAAAGAGGAGCTTGACGAAGGCCGACGACTGCGAACGGCGAAGCCTGTCGCCGCCGCCGACAAGCGGCCGAAGGAACCCACCGGCCGCGTCCAGTGGAAACAGGGCGCGTACTGGATTATGGTCGAGCCGCCCCCTGTCGAGGGCGAACCTCACAAGAACGTGCAGTACAGCCGCCGGCCGTTCTGGGGCGTCCGCAAGGTGAAAGGCTCGCCCGAAGAGACGTTCGCGTACCAGGGCAACCCTCCCAAGTGGTTCCGGTACGACATGGGCATCACGCACGCCAACATCTTCTCCAGAGAGAAGCCCCACCTTCGGTATCGACAAACAGCAGCCGGTCGTGCTAAGAATAGGACAGGACGTCGGGGGAGGCTGCAACGATGACACGCTACAGGCTGCTGGAGATTCTCGGAACGCTTCTCGCGATTGCGGGGTTCGTGCTCGCTGGCATCGGCGGCGCGTCGGTCATCCTCAACCTGGGGGCAATCCCCTGGGCACAGGTCGCGGCAACTCTCATCCCCGGTATCGTTCTCTACGCTCTCGGCCGCGCCGTCGGCAAAGTCGGCGAGCGCCGACTACAACAGCCGGTCCACCAGCAGGTGTGAGCGTTGCGCTCTCAGCCCTCCAGTTGTCGCGTTGTCTCTCCTCGGTCTAGCAACGCATGGATTCGCTCCAACTTCGCAGGAGAGATGCGTCGGTCATGTTCAGCTCTTCGCACGTCTGTTATCTGAACGTGTGCGAAAGCCGCTACTTCCAATTGAGACAACCCGACGCGGAGGCGTGAGAGGCGCAAGGCCAATCCGGGGGAGACGTCCGTGAACACGCACACTGTTGGCTCCATGCCCATAGTGTAGGCACGCGACATCGGCACGCGCCTTCCCCAATTTCTTCCATTCGTGAGCTCAGAGCAGCCGGTCAACCAGCAGGTGTAGCCCTGGGGACATTCTGGGGACATCGATTTCTGGCAGAGGGGGCCGACAGCTAGGACAATGAAAGCTGAGTTGGTTCCCTTTCGCTCGTAAAGGCCCGTCCGCGTCAGACTTACACACAGGAGGTCACAGGTTCAAATCCTGTACTGCCCACTCCTACTCCGGCAGGGCTTGGGGACATTTCGGGGACACTTCGCGAGAAGTCTTCACGAGCGCCTCGAATGCACTGACTGCCGACTGCTGCATCCCTGGCATTATGTGAGAGTAGGTGTCGAGAGTGAACGCCACGCTCCCGTGTCCCAGCCGCTCACTGATCACCTTCGGGTTCGCCCCCGCTTGAACCAACAGCGAGGCGTGCGTGTGCCGGAGGTCATGCACGCGAACGTGCTGCAGCCCGGAATCCTCGAGCGCCTTGTCGAGAGCGCGCTTCACAGAACGACCGTGTAGCGGCTCTCCTCCCACGCGACAGAAGACGAAATCGGTCGGCGCCACGACTGTCCCCAGGGCAGCTCGCTCCGCCTCCAGCCGTAGCTTGTGTTCCCGGAGCTCGGCGACCACCGCCGTGGGCAACGCGACCTGGCGCCGGCTGCGCGCGCTCTTCGGCTCTTTCAGATGCCATGCTCCCGCCATCCTATAGAGAGTCGCCACGATCGTCATCGTGGCGTTGTCCAGGTCCACGTTGCGCCACTGGAGCGCGAGCAACTCCCCGACCCGCGCGCCGGTGAAGATGGCGGTGAGGAGAACCTGGTGATACTCGCTCTGCGCCGCGGCGGACAAGAGCCTGGGCACGCTGTCCACGGTGAGAGTGGACAACTCCGGGCGCGCCGGCCGAGGCGGGTCAACGAGCTTGGCTGGGTTCCTCGCGAGCTCATCCTGTCGCACCGCCTGTTCCAGCGCCTCTGACAATATGGCGTGGTGGTACGCGACCGTTCGAGGGGACAACCCGCCGCGGCCATCGGTCCGGCCGCTCGAGAGCGCACGAACCTGATACTCCTCTATGTGGTGAGGGCGCAACTCGGTCAGCGGGATATTCCCCAGCGCCGGGATGATGTGCCGACGCAGTTCGTCCTGGTAACTCTGGGCAGTCCGCGGAGACGAGTGCACCGCGGCGTAGGAGCTCACCCAGCGTTCCAGATACTCGCCCGTCGTCATCTTGGACGGAGCGATGTAGAGACCGGCCTCCACTGACTGCAGGACCTCGCGGAGCCGGCGCTCTGCGTCCCGCTTGAAACCGTGGACTGTCTCACGGTGTCGCAGCCGCTTGCCATCCGGGGCGCTTCCGAGAGCGACTGTGATACGCCAGGTGTTCGTGCCGCGCGCTTCTATGTTTCCGCGCACTGCACCGTCCTCACACCCGCTCCGCCACGTAGGCCCGGACCATCCACAGCGCGCCAGTCAGCACGAGGTATTCCCAGAAGCCGGTCCCTCCTCTCAGAAGGAAGTCGACAAACAGCGCGTTCTGGAGGTCAAGCGGTAGCCTGTCCATGAGCAACATGAAAAGCGATGGAGATAGCAATGGCAGCGCTGCAATCGCCAGCATGACAGTTGACAGAAGCGCAGCCAGTGTGAGGACCAGTAGGCCGATTGCACGCCAATTCACTCGGGGACGGGTCCTCCGTCTCCACCCTCTCACCACTGCGCGATTCCGTCTCGGTCCATGGACCCACGTCGAGGCCCGGGAGCCATGAGTCATCACATCAGAACTGTCGCCATCGTCCACCAAGCACCACTCTGCCAACCACTTTCACGGCCTCGTCCTGGAACACTGTCGTGCCATTGACCCCAGGGCGAATATGCACATGGGAGCCGACTCTCCAAGCACGTCGTAGCGTCTGTTCCTCTCCGACCTTGATGAGGTAAAGCCCTCCGCCCTCCGTCACCGTGTTCTCGGGAGCAATCACCACGTAGTCACCAGCGTCGATTCCCTCATCCCCTAAGGGTTCTGTCACTTCGAGAGCATACACGTCGCGACTTCCCTCCTTGACTCGTGCCATTGGCACTTCGACGTATTCAGCGGTATGCTCCCGGACCTCTCCCACCGTCCCGCGTAGCGGGACAGAAGTCGTTTCCATCATCCGGCACCGTTCACTGAGTTCACGCAGGGCCTCGGCCAGGGAACCAGCAGGCATCCCGAGTTCCCCGGTGAAGGTTGAAACTGGGACACCGAGCGCAGCCGACAATTGCTCGACGATCTTCATGCTCGGGTTTAGCTTCCGTTCCGTCTCAAATCCCTGGATGTAGTTCTTGCTGACCCCTGACGCGCGCGCCAGTTCGTCGAGTGACATACCCCGGCGTTTCCGCCAATCCCGCAATGTAGGCCCGAAGTTCTCCATCCGTTACTAGTGTCACACAATTCCGTCGCGGGCGACAATAGCCCACTCTAGTGTGTCGAGGTACTTGACGGGCGGTCGAGGATGTGTTACTGTAGTCACCGATGGGCACACCACAGGTAGACACTCTCAGAAACAGTCTAGCGGCGATTAGACGCCGGGATGGGCTCTCGTTGACCGCCCAGGCTCACCAGATAGGTGTGAGCCATTCCCAGCTCAGTCTGTTTCACCGCGGGAAGCGCGGCGCCGGCGAGAAACTCCTCCGGGGGATCGTGACGAACATCCCGGAGTTGGCTCCAGCCGTCAACGAATACCTGGGCAACGGGCACAACACGGAGAGGGAGTGACATGGCCGACCACCGGGTTACCTTGCCCGAGCCATTGGTGCTCACCGTTCCCCAGGCGGCGCGGCAACTCCAGATCTCGAAATCGAACTGCTACAGCCTCGTCCGCGACGACCGCCTACCCCACGTCCGCCTTCGCGGGCGCGTCCTCATCCCGGTCAAGGCGCTCCGCGAGTGGCTAGAGACGGCGGTGCAAGGTGGCTAGCACGATGACACGACGGCAAGCGGCGGAGGCCGCTGTCGATAGTGGGGAGGGCGAGCTCACCTCCCGCCCTCCCCGGAGGAGTGCGTGATGGGATACCTGTTTGTTCCCGACCTCAAGGATGAAGGGCAGGTCTGCCAATCACCTTGTCAGCACACGGACTGCGCGAAGCTCAAGGCTTTCTGGCCGGAGGCGAAGTGCGAAATCTGTGGCGACCCGATGAAGGCCGGTCAGGCGTACTTCAACGAGGGGGCTGGAGTGGCGCACGCAGGCTGCGTGTACGACCGCGAGACGATTCGGCAGGAGTTGATAAGGACCGAGAAGGGAGCCGCGCGATGACGCTCCCCGAGTTCACCAACACGGTTTGCCCCGGCGCAAGCGGGTATCGCCTGTACGACTCTTGCCACGACTCGCCGTGCCGGTACTCCAGCCACGCGGACGGATGCCGTCACCCGCTGCACCCGAAGAATCAGCCGGGCTGGGTTGTCCCGCTCGCCGCTCTCCATGCCATCGACTCCGGCTTCTCCGGGAGCGAGGACGAGGACACTCTCGTCGTCTCGCATGACGGCGAGTTCGTCGCCCGGTACAGTCGCCACGCCTCCCCGGTGTCTCTCATCGCCGACGCTCGGCAGCACATGAGGGAGCACCACGACGTCACTCTCCCCTACTCCGTCCATGCCGTCGCCGGGGGCGCCTAGATGGTCGTCACCGTCGCCATCGGGCTGTTGGGCATCGCCCTGGTCGTCATCATCCTCCACGCCATCGACCACGCGGAGCGCCGACGCATGGAGGCGGACGACCGGCGATTCCGCGCCCTGCTGGAGAGAGCAGGGACACCGGAGCCCGCGCCGGATGCCGGACAGGCTCCGCAGAACAGCCCCGACATGAGGGATTGGTCACGTCGACCCGGAAACGGGCCAGAAATCGCAAAATCTGAGGGGGTGTCTCATGGCAGTCGTGGTCACTAGGTTCGAATCATGGCTGGAGACGGTCGGAGCCCTGGTCGAGAAGCGCGGCTCCGTCCTGGAGCCCGACGACATCCCTTTCTTCATGAGCCTCTACCGGGAGAACCTGGACCCGGAGCAAGCGGTCGAGAAGGCGATATGTCTCTAGTCGATGACATCGCCCAGCGCCAACAGCGGCCCCGGCTCGGCGGCTGGCCGCGTCCGACCTGGACGCCGCGCACCAACCGGGAGCCCGACGCCACGGTGTTCGATGAGGGCGACGTGAGGTTCCTCTCGGAACAGATGCACGACGCCGAGGACGTCCGCACCATGCTGGTGGACGCGGCAGACGCGGAGCTGGAGGCCGACACACTCGACTCGCTCGGCGAGACTCCCGGCAAGGCATCCTACTACCGCGACTACGCCCGCACCGTGCGCGCCGCGTGCCGCATGGCCCAGGACCGCATGGATGCCGCCGCGCCCGCTCCCCTACCCGGTCGCCTGGACGCCGCCGACGTCAAGAGTCACATCGACCTCGTCTCCTACATCGAACGGCAGAACATCCCGCTCCGCAAGGCGGGACACGACCGATTCATCGGCGCGTGCCCGTTCCATGAGGACAAGAGCCCGAGCATGTCCGTCTGGACTGACGGGCGGTGGAAGTGCTTCGGGTGTGGCGCCGGAGGCGACGTGTTCGCGTTCGTCATGCGGCAGCGCGGGTGCGGATTCCGGGAGGCGGTGCAAGTGGTCGCGGGAGGCACATCGTAATGGCAACCTTCGACGAGCTCAGGTCGCGCGCAAAGACCAACTGGCTCCTCGGTATGCCGCGCCTGGAGAACATCACGGACATCATCGCCATCTTCGGCGACTTGAACGGAGAAGAGAAGGCCCTCGAGGACGAGCTCGACCGTCTCTACTGCGGCGAGTACCACCTGTCGGACCTCGGCAACGCCCAGCGGCTCGTCACACTGTTCGGCGACGAAGTGCGCTACTCCGTGAAGCGGCGCCGGTGGCTCATCTGGACCGGCGCACGCTGGGAGTGGGATGACGAAGTGCTCGCCGTCCAGCGCGCGAAGCGCGTCGTGCAGTCAATGTACGAATCCGCCGGCAAGCAAGCGGACGACGACGGCAGACGCACGCTCGCCCGGTGGGCGCTCCAGTCCGAGAGCACGTCCCGGCTCATGGCGATGGTGAAGAGCGCCGAGTCGGAGGCGTCCCTACATATCAGCGACGACGCCGTGGACGCCGATCCGTACCTCTTCAACGTAGAGAACGGGACGCTCGACCTTCGCACCGGCGAGTTCCGCGACCATCGGCGGGAGGACTTCATCACCGCTATGGCGCCCGTCACCTGGGACCCGAACGCGACCGGCGAGATGTGGGCGAAGTTCCTCTCAGACATTACGGCCGGCGACGCCGACCTGCAACGCTACCTGGCCCGCGCTGTCGGCTACAGCATGACCGGCAACGCCCGGGAGGACATCGTGTTCTTCATCTACGGTCCGGGCGGGAACGGCAAGTCGACGTTCCTGTCGACCGTCTCGCGGATGATGGGCGACGGATACGCCGGGACCATCCCCGTCCACGAGCTCATCGACAACGCGAAGGGCGGAGCCGGGCACCGTGACGCTATCGCGTCTCTGGCCGGGACGCGCATGGTCCTCGTGGCCGAGCTCCCCGACCGCATGAAGATCGACATGGGGCTCATCAAGGCTCTCACCGGCGGCGATGCCATATCAGTCTCGCGCAAGTACGAGCACAGCTTCACGTTCCGGCCGACGTTCAAGCCGTGGCTCTATGGCAACTCGAAGCCACGAGTCCCGGAGATTGACGACGGCACCTGGCGGCGCGTGCGACTCGTGCCGTTCCTCGTCCAGTTCAGGCGCGGCGAGAACGAAATCACCGACATGGAGGAGCGCCTCCAGGCCGAGATGCCCGCCGTGCTGCAGTGGGCCGTCGCCGGGGCCGTCGACTGGCACGCGCACGGGCTCACCGACCCCGAGGCAGTGTCCTACGCGACGAGCGAGTACCGGGAGGAAGAGGACGTTGTGGGGCAGTTCGTCGAGGCGTGCTGCAAGACCGACAGCAGCAAGCGAGTGTCGAAGGCCGAGATGTTCGACCGCTACAAGCGGTGGTGTGAGGACAACGGAGAGGTTCCGGTCGGCACAAAGACGTTCACGCTTCGGCTCCGTGGGCATGACATCCGGGAGGACAAGAGCGGGAGCGTTCGGTATT
>Ga0209593_10000389_pt1 | contig 21611 bp, 11 predicted proteins | sample PPLLaktember2015_3_FD_187260 | JGI IMG/M metagenome (GOLD analysis project Ga0209593, IMG submission 187260) | Freshwater sediment microbial communities from Prairie Pothole Lake near Jamestown, North Dakota, USA - PPLs Lake P7 Core (6) Depth... | ecosystem: Environmental > Aquatic > Freshwater...
CCCGATGCGATATTGGCACCGGAGAGCGTTTCGGTCCATTGGTTGACCACATTGCCCGCGCAGCCGGTGTTATCATAAATAGTAAACCGCATGGGGATCGTTCCGGAAACCGCGGAGCCGCACCCGCTGTTTTGAAGGGTCACGGTGCCGGATACCCGGAATTGCCCGTCATCGATACAGGTCAGCGATGTGCTTTCGGATTGAACCCTGAGGTCCGGGACATTCACCGCTTTATTATTGGCGCAGTAGGTATTGTCCGTGCCGTCGCATTCGCATACGGAATTATTGTAATCCGCCTCGACCCGGATAGAAACGTTGCAGCCGGTTGAGTTGGTCACCAGGTTGGCGGTTATGGTTTGGTTTGTTATGGTAAAGGTTTGGGTTCCTCCGCCCGCAGCGATATTCACCCCGGAGAAGGTTTGGGTCCATTGGCCCACGGTATTTCCCGTGCATCCCGTGTTATCGAAAATAGTAAAGCGCATGGGTACGTTGGAAGCGAGGTTGCCGCACCCGTTGTTGGTGAGGGTCACGCTGCCGGATACGGTTACCTGTCCGTCGGCGGAACAGGAGAGGGCCAGCGTATCGGCGGTCACTTCGATATCCGGGATATCGATGACCTTGTTATCGGCACAATAGGTGTTGTTGGTGCCGTCCCATTCGCAAATGGAATTATTGTAGTCGGCTTCGACATAAATAGAAACGCGGCAGTTGGTGGAATTATCCGTGAGGTTGGACGTCACGGTGTGGGAAGTAATCGTTAAAGCCTGGGTCCCGCCGCCGGAAGCGACATTCACCGAAGATAAAATTTCCGTCCATTGGTTGACGATATTGCCGGAGCAGCCGGTGTTATCGTATAAAGTAAAGCGCACGGGTACATTGGAAGTCAAGGCCGCGCCGCATCCGTCGTTTCGAAGGGTAATGGAACCCGATACATTCACGGTGCCGTCGGTGTTGCAGGTCACTCCCAGGGTATCGGTCGTGACGCGAATATCCGGGATGGACATGGAGGCGACTTCGGACAAGGTATTGTCCGTGCCGTCGCCTTCGCAAATGGCATCTGCCGGGTCCACGGTGGCGGTAAAATTACAACTGCAATTGGTGATGCCGGAAGTGAACGTAAAAACTACGTCTTCCGATTCACCGGCATTTAAAGTTACGGTCTGGTCGGAGAAAGTCAAACCGCAGTCGGAGGTTAATCGTACGACTGCGTTGGCGGCAGTGGCGCACCCGTTATTGGATACGGTTACCGTGGTTCCCGACAGGCTGCCGTCGCTGGTGCAGGAAATCGATGTGGCGACGTCGGTAATGGTTAAATTGGGAATACTGACCGCTTTGGTGGTGCAGAGTGTATTGTTGGTTCCGTCGCTCTCGCAAATGGTGGTGTTGTAATCCGCTTCGATCCGCAGCGACACATTGCAGCCGGTGGAATTGCCCGGCAGGTCTGCGGTGACATCGTGGTTGGTTATGGTAAAAACCTGGGTTCCGCCGCCCGATGCGATATTGGCACCGGAGAGCGTTTCGGTCCATTGGTTGACCACATTGCCCGCGCAGCCGGTGTTATCATAAATAGTAAACCGCATGGGGATCGTTCCGGAAACCGCGGAACCGCACCCGGAATTTTGAAGGGTCACGGTGCCGGAAACCCGGAATTGCCCGTCGTCGATGCAGGTCAGCGATGTGCTTTCGGATTGAACCCTGAGGTCCGGGACATTCACCGCTTTATTATTGGCGCAGTAGGTATTGTCCGTGCCGTCGCATTCGCACACGGAGGTATTGTAATCCGCCTCCACGCGGATGGAAACCTGGCAGGAAGTGGAATTGGTGACGATGTTGGTGGTAATGGTCTGGTTGGTAATGGTGAAGGCCTGGGTCCCGCCGCCGGCTGCGATGCTCACGCTGGAGAAGGTCTGGGTCCATTGGCCCACCTGGGTACCCGAGCAGCCGGTATTATTGAAAAGCGTAAACCGCATGGGTACGTTGGATGTGAGGTTTCCGCACCCGTTGTTGGTCAAGGTAACCGTACCGGAAACCCGGATTTGGCCATCATTAAGACAGCTCACCGCCAGGGTATCGGCAGATACTTCGATATCCGGGATACTGATGACTTTATTATCCGCGCAGTAGGTGTTGTTGGTGCCGTCGCATTCGCAGATGGAATTGTTGTAATCGGCTTCCAAACGGATGGAGACGCGGCACCCGGTGGAGTTGGTGCAAAGGTTGGTGGTTACGGTGCGGTTGGTAATAGTAAATGTTTGTGTGGCACCGGCGGCGATATTCACGGAGTTGAAGTTCTGGGTCCACTGGCTCAGTTGGTTCCCGGCGCAGCCGGTGTTATCGAATAACGTAAAGCGCATGGGGATCGATGTGGTCAATGTCGAGCAGCCGTTGTTCCTGATAGTGACGGTCCCGGAGATGCGGCCCTGCCCGTCCGCCGTACAGCTTACGGCCAATGTATTGGCGGTGATTTCCAGGTCGGGAATCGGTGTGGAGTACGTCGTGGCGCTGGCGGTGGAATTATCGGACTCGTTGCATTCGCAAATATCGTTATTCAAATCGACTGTGGCATTGAAACTATAGGGCGACGCGCACGAATGACACGCAGGGGCCCAGGAGCCGACATTAATGGTCACGTCCGCGTAATTTCCTGCCGTAATGGTGTTGGTGTAAGTGCCGGTCCCGGTCCAGCCTTTACCGTCGGTAACCTGCACGGTGAAACTCCCGGTGCTGCTGCCGTCCCCGTTGTTGGTGACGCGCACGGTAATGGTACCGGAAAAGCTGCCGTCGGTTGTGCAAGAGATAGTAGGAGTAATGCTGGTGACCACCAGGTTGGGCATATAGAGGGTGGAAGCGGAGGCATTGGTGTATGTACCGTGGGTACAATCGTAATTCGAATTAGTGGCCGGGTTGCCGTCGATGGCGTCGCCGCTGTTCCCGCAAGCCCAGGTGGTGCGGGCGTTGTTCTGTCTTAACGATGTAGTGCAGGCCGACTGCGGCGCGTCCGGGTTCAAACGGCCCCGGATCGTAAATTGTTGGCTGGCACCGCTGCCTAAAAGATTGTTGATCTCCCACGCATAGACCTGGCCGCCCATGGATGTGGCTGCCGGTGTGGAGTCCACATAATCGATCCAATCGCCCAGCGTGTCTTCCACGACTACGACTTCCGCTTGACCCGTTCCATTGTTGGTGACGGTCAACGTCCACTCCTGGATGTCGCTGCAAGCCACCTGGCTCGACGTGGGGGTCTTGGTAATGGCTAAATTGGGATATAAAGCGGTAATGGATTGACTGTCGGTTGTGTTATACTGCTCATCGTCGCAGCAGTCGTAATAATACAAATTAAAACCCATATTGGCGGTGACAAAGCAACTGGATTCCACGGAGAATTTCAATGTCACGGTGTCGTTACCGCCGCTGGCCTGGACGGTGTCGCACAGGTTATTGCTTTTTCCTGTCGCATCATCCGATATATTGTAAAAAGTTAGTGTATTGCCGGATACCGACGGGTCGGCGGCCGGGCCGGTCGAACCGCCGCAGGTCACGGCAGCGCTGCCGTTAATATAAGACAAACCGGCCGGCAGGGTAACCACCAGGTCCACGTTCGACGCATCCGTCGGTCCTGTATTTTGAATATCGATGGTTAATTCGGTTTGGTCGTCGCATGAGTTGATGCTGGTGGGGCTCATGGCGATGTCCATGAAGGTCATGGCCGGTTCGCGGGTTTCCGTGCGGACTGTGCTGGAGGAGGTGGTGGCCAGGCACAAGCTGTTATCCGGTGCATCTTCCCCGGGTTTGGTGGTAGAGCTGCCGTCGGGTGTGCCGCATCCCCACCAGGCTTCTACCGTATTATCCAGGTCGGGGCTGCACGGCGACGAATCCGTAGTGGCCTGCAGCGTCAGCGTCACGGTGTCGTTGTGAGCGACTTCTTTCAATTCCCACGTCACTTTATTGACGCCGTCGAAGGTCCCGTTATCGGATGTAAAAGGAGGATCGCCGACGGAAGAACTATAAGTAAACGCTGCGTCCAGGGTATCTTCCACCCAGATGAAGGGGAGGGTATACCCGCTGGTATTCCGGACGGTAATGGTCCACTCCACCGTATCGCCGCAGCTTATGGGTGCATCGGCCCTGGTCTTGGTTACGGTGATCTGGGGGGCACGGAACGCCACGGTAAATATACTGTCGGCATTGGTAAAAACCTGGCCGCAGGGGTTCTCGTAACCGGTAGATAAGACGATATTTCCCCCGGCAAACGGACAGGTGGCACTGAGTCTATATTCGATCTCGATGGTATCGCCGGGATCGGATTCCGCTAAACCGCTGATTTGCGTCGATGTCCATTTGAGTGGAGACGTTGTGGGGTTAGGGTCATAATCGGCATGGGGTCCGTTCCACGCCCCACTGTTGACGCGCCACCGGGTTGTGCCTGAGACATACGTCAAACCGGTGGGAAGGGTTTCCGTGATCTGGAGGTTATAACAGGTGGTTTGCCCGGCATTGCGAAGGGTAATCATGCCGGAAGGACTGGAGCATGCATTCGCCGGGGTAGTGACCACATTGGTGTTGATGAGCAGCGGCCTGGGGATTTCCGCGGTGGCGTTGTCGGTAACCGGGGTTTGGCAATTCACGCCGGCACATCCCCACGATGTGGAAGCATTATTGGTCAGGTTGTCGCAGCCCACCAGGAGGGCGGTATATGTAATTTCGCGGCGTTCGCCCGGCGTTATGTCGGTAATAGAAATAGTGCATCCATTGACAGCGCTGCCGCTGTGGTCCTGGTCCGCGGTGATGGTAACGCCGGTCATATCGTCTACTACAGCGCTTTGATAATCCAACCCGCTCCCCAATACGTCATCCACCCACACAAAATAAGCGGTCCCGTTTCCACGGTTGGTGACATAGACTTTCCATTCCGCCGAATTGGTAGTGGCGTAATAGACTTCCGGTGTTTTTTCGATCAGCAAGTCCCCGCTCCTTAAAACCACGGGGACTTCCGTGTCGGTAGTAGAGCAGGTATCGTCATAGGTGCCGTCGTCGTTGCACAGGTCGTCATAATACGCGGTGGCGGAGAGGTCCCCGAGACCGGCGCATCGTTTCCGCACATCCAATTGAATCACGGCATTTTGGCCGTTGGCGGTGAAACCGTCCCCGAAATACCAGACGTAATCATCGCCCACGATGGCGGGAACACATGAAGTGGGGGCCACATCGCCGCTGCATACGGCAGCAGCCGGGGTCACCACGTAATAATTCAAACCACTCAACACCAGCCGGACATCTTTGGGCTGGGCTACTGCGGAGGTTCGCGTTAAGGTTAATGTAATGGTGTGGGTCTGGCACTTATCCACGATTTTATCTAAACCGGTGATGGCTACCGACATGGAAGGAGGTTCAACCGCTACTCCCGTGGTTTCTAAAATCTCACCGTCCCCCAGGCATTGATTGCCTGTTTCGCCGATGCTTAAACCGGACCAGGAGTAGAAACTGGAACCGCTGCACGCGGCCACTGTGGCTTCCGTGATTCGCAGCCGGTACGTAATGGTTAAATTCTTTCCATTCACCAGGTCTGCGGCGCAGCCGGAGAAATCCAACCTCAAGCGTCCGCCGGGGGTGGTATCGGTTACAGCCACGCACCCGGTGATGTCCGCGCCGTTGTAAATTACGGACAGGGAACCGGCTGCGTATTCCTGTTGGTTCTCGGCGTGTTCTTCGAAAATAATGGTATTCAAGTTGATTCCTGTGGCTGCGAAATCATAGGTGTTGGTGTACTCGATTTCTGCACACCGCTCCTGGGTAACGGGGTTCGCGGTTTTGTTGGAATCTACGAGCTCTTCGCATTCGATGGCGGTAGCCTGGGAATCGGAACCGGTCAACGTGCACCCGCAGCAGTCGGAACCGCTGACGGATACGGAATTGGTAAAAATAGTAAAGCAGTAAGTTTCGCATTGGGTTCGATCCGGTAATTGGAGCGTGATATTGGTATTTAACAAAGCGGGGGGCGAATAGGTCCACGTGATGGTTCCACCCGTTCCTCCCCCACCCGGTATATAAGTCCCGCCGCCGGCATCCGTGACCGTGAAACCGTCCGGGATGGTGTCCACCACCGTGAATGTACCCACGCTGGTACTTCCACAGCTCAATTGACCGGTGTAAGACGACATAATATTATAAGTGACTGTGCTGCCGATCTGGACGGCATCGGGTCCGCCGGTTTTGGTCATCGAGACGCTGGTGGTATTAGTGGGCGGGTTCACCGTACTCATCTTCACGGGCGGGTAAAACTCCTGGTTGCATTCATCGAGGAAAATAGTCTGCCACAGGATGTCGCCGCTGGGAAAAGAGGCGCCGCACCAGGTGGAGTAATTCAATCGAAACGATAGATCATAAGTTCCTGCGGGAGGAATGGGGTTTTGAAGTTCGAAACGTTTATCCGTATTATTATAAATAGCCCCGGCTGATAAATCGGAAATGTTCAACGTCCCGAAATCCACCACTATCCACGGCGTGTAAGCGGTTCCATCCCCGGTATTGGTAATGGTAAAAGAGACATTGGCTGTATCGGTGCAATAATCGAACGTGACATCCGGCGGGGTGTATTCCAACAAAGGCGTGCGCGGGATACGCTGCACGGAGGCGGTAGCTGTCGAGGGCGGGTCGGTTTCCGCCGTGTTGTAACAAGCTGTCACCAGGTCGCATCCCCACCGCACATCCGCGTTGTTCTCCAGGTTCGAACAGGAGATCACCTGCGCGGTAAAATCTATGGTAATAATATCGCCGGGATTCATGGAGGCGAAAGAAGGCACTTCCGAGGTTCCCCACGTGGTGGTTTGACCGGAATTGCTGCCGGCCGGGGAAGACGAAATATAAGACAAACCGGCACCGAGGACATCGGTGACTACCACATTCTCAATAGTTCCAAAACCCGAATTCTCGATGGTCAACGTCCAGGTGACGTTTTGACCGAGGTACTGGGGAAAGACGTTGGGGGTCTTTTTGATGGTGACGCCGCCGGGTAAAACCTGGATGCTGTGTGCGCCGGTCTCATCGAAACTGGGAGTCCCGGATATTTCATAATCGAAGCGAATGTTTAAGGAACCGGATACGGCACTGCAATCGGTTCGCAGCGTGAAGGTAATATTTAAAGTCTGGCCGTTATTGAGGGTAAACGGGGCATTGCCGGGGCACCGGGTATCGATGTTCCAGATGAGGTCTGTGCCGGATACCACGGGGTTGTCGTTATCGCCGCCGGCGGTACATATAGGGGTTCCGCCCACATCGATGGAAGCGGTGCCGGTCACATATGAAAAGCCCGTGAGGTTTCCCAGTTTCGCTGTAATGACCAGGTCGGTCAAGGGGTTCCCGGAGGTGTTTTGAATACTGACGGTGTATTCTTTATCCTCGCACTGGTTGATGGTACTGTCACCGGTGATAACCACACCCTGGGCCATACCCACCGTCGAAATCAACGTTGTAAATAATGCAAATAATGTAATTAGAATCGCTTTCCTGTAGTTTTTCATTTTACCCTCGATGGTTTATAGGGCGAACACATCGGTTCGCCCCTACGAGATACTGATCGTTCGTGAAATATTAAATAGATGCAGAGGCTATGCATGAATGCTGCTAAGTTAAGGTTATTTTTGGCGAAGGGGGCGTGTCGGTGCCCCCTGAAACGCCCATGTTGAGCCAGGTTTTCGAGGACCGAAAATCGGCGAAACGGGTTCTCGGAGCCGATGACCGGCGGAGAGAAGAAGTGGAAGGGGAAACCGACTACAGCCCCCGAATTTAAGTCTAAAACAAATTTTAGGCTTAGCTTAGCAGCATTCGGGCCAGGCATGCCTGGTCCAGACCGGGGTATCTGCCCGGAACAAAATGAATTTATATTTTGAATCGTTCTCATTTTTCGCCTTTAATAATGATCTTGATGCCGGTGAAGTGCAGGGGGAAATCGACCTGGTTCCGGCCTTCTTTTAGTTTGATTTCCTGGGTTTTGGTGCGGGTGCCGTTTTCGTAGATGATTTTAACGGTGTGGGAGCCGGGTTTGAGGTTAGTAAACACGAATTCGCCTTTGTTGCCTTTGGTGGTGGAAGTTTGGTCCAATTGGGCCTCGAAAGATTCTAACAAGGGTTCTCCTTCATCGAAAATCTTGTTTTGGTTTTTGTCGAAGAAGACGCGGCCTTGCAACCGGGCATCGGCTTCTTGGGGTTCATTGGCGAATTGAATGGCGAAATCCACGGTGTCGGATAACCCGTCGGAGAGTACGACGACTTTGGGGCCGGGGACCGCTGGGCGGTACTTTTCGGGTAACGTGGCTTTGTTAATAGAAACCGCGTATTCGCCGGGGAATAGGTTTTCGAAAGAATAGTGCCCGACGTTGTCGGTAATGGCGCGCTCCCCGGTGGACATCCTGACTTCGATGGCGCTTAACGGGGTATCTTGCATGGAGTAGAAATCGTCGTTGTTGCGGTCGATATAGACGACGCCTTCGATACTGCTGTAGAAAATGAAACTGGAGGCGGAGACATTGACGAAGTCCGAGGCTTCCAGGGTAATTTGTTTCCCCGTATTATCTACAGCGCGCAGTTGGGCGACGTTGACATTTTTCCCGCGTGCGGCATCGGAACCGATAACGACCTGGTAGCGGATAACCATATTTTGGCCCGCGTTGATGTGAGGTAATACCCACATTAAGCGGCGTTTGCCCTGGGGGTCCGTGAAAGCGGCATTATCCAGGAGCGTGGAACCGGCGACATATTGGAAACCCTGGGGCAGGTTGTCTTCGATAACAGGGGATAAAAGGGTTCCGCCGGAAATATTGGAAATAGTGAGGCTGAAACGGATGATGCGTCCGACTTCGGCTTGGGGGACTTCGGCGCGTTTGGTGAAACGGACTTGTGTGATAATAATGGGTTCGGAAGCAACGGTAGTGGCCACACGGTTGGTGACGATTTTTGCTTTTAATTGGTCCGCGGTTAATTCGGCGGCGTTTTCGATGATGGTCCCGGAAAAGGTCTCTTTCTTGACGTGGGCGGTGAATTCGACGGTTACTTTGTCGCCTTTCTTCACGGTTCCTTTCCAGTAAAGCGTGTTATTTTCTTTAGAGAAGACCAGGTCTCCGCCGGGAACGGGTGAAGCGGAAACAAAACGCAGGTGTTCCGGCAATTCATCGCTCAAGACCACGCCGGTCAAATCTTTCCCCGGGTCTCCCTCCAGCGTTAGCCGGTAAGTCAATACTTCGCTGAGTTTTGCTGTCGATTTATCCACTTGTTTATTGGCTTTGGCTTCTACGGTCCGGATGGTGAGGGAGGCGGTATTGGAGGCGATGGGAGCGGAATTCCCCAACGCGGCGTGGTGTAGGTAAGCGATGTTGGTAATCACGCCGGCGGATGCGGTATCTGCTATTTTTATTTTCACAATGAAAGAGAGGCTTGCGCCTTTGGATATTTGCGCGAACTGCCATTCGATTTTTTGACCGGAGCGGTTGACCGTAGTGCCGGAGGTATCGGATATATATTCAAAGTAAGGGGATAATTCATCTTTGACGGAAATATTGGACAAATCGTACTGGGTTTCATTTTTTAAGGTAATAGACATGGAGACTTCATCGCCGGGTGCGGCTTCGGAGACGGAGAAGGATTTGGTAATGGTTCCTTTCAGGCCTTCCACCAATATCGATGCGGTGATGCTTTTGGAGTCGGAGCACGGGTCGGTCACGGTGAGGCGCACGGTGTAGGAGCCGGGTGAAGTGTAGGTGTGAAGGGGTTCGGGTTCGTTGGTCATGGAATTGTCGCCGAAATCCCAATCGGTTTTAAATTGCGAATTATATATATATGTATAGGTAGTGTAGGAAGGGAGGCCGGGAATTATGATTTCGGGGTGGAATTGAACGGCCAGTGGTGCGGGGCCTGCGGTGGGTTGGGCGTTTATACGGATGGAAAAATCGGGGCAAACGACTTTGAGGGTAATAACGGTTTCGTGTTCTTTGTCCCCGCCTTTGCCTGTAATGGTAATGGAATAATTCTCCAACGGCGTTACAGCGGAGGTCTTCAGTTTAAGTTCGGTCTCGCTGCCGGGTTTAACGGTAGTTTTGGAAAAGGTGGCCTCGGTGCCTGCGGGAAGATTGGAAACGGTCAGGGATACATCTTTATTGAATTCATTCAGCGCGGTGATTTTGACTGTATAAGTCGCGGTTCCTCCCAGTCGCACCATTCGTTCCGCAGGTTCCGCAGTAATTTTAAAGTCCCCGTCCACCGGTTTGCTTTCGATCTCCAGGATCACTTTCGCTTTGCGGCGGATATCGCCGGCCTGGCCGATAATGGTGAGGGTGTAGGTGCCTGCGGGTGCATCGGCATTGGTGACGACCTGGAATTTGGATTCGGCGGTAACGGGGAGAGGATTGGGATTAAAGCTCGCAGTCACAGAGGTGGGAAGCCCTTCGACTTTGAGAGAAACGGGGGAAGAAAAACCGTTGATGGCTTTGACGGTAACGGTATAAAAAGTATTTTCGCCTGCATAAATAGTTCGTTTGGAAGGAGATGCGTTCAATTCATAATCCTTTTCCACGGGTTTGATTTTAATAATCAACGTGACCTTCACGGTGCGAACGAGGTCGGCGCCGGTTCCTGTGATAGTCAACGAATAGGTGCCTTCTGCTGCGGCGGAGGTGGTCGCGATGCTTAACCTGGATTCGGCGGTAACGGGGAGAGGATTGATATCGAAACCGGCGGTCACACCGGAAGGTAAACCGTCGACTTTGAGGGAAACAGGGGAAGAAAAGCCGTTAACGGGGTTTATCGAAACAGTGTAATCGGTATTTTCACCGGGATAAATAGTCCGTTCGGAGGGTGTGGCATTCAACGAAAAATCAACGGGTTTGGCTTTGATAATCAAGGTGACCTTCACGGTGCGAACGAGGTCGGCGCTCGTGCCTGTGATAGTCAACGAATAGGTGCCGGGTGCGGCGCTGTCCGATGTTACAATGTTTAACTTGGATTCACCGGTAACGGGGAGGGGATTGGGATCGAAACTGCCGGTCACACCTGCGGGTAAACCGTCGACTTTGAGGGAAACAGGGGAAGAAAAGCCGTTGGATGCATTGACGGTGACATTGTAATCGGTGGAATCGCCGGGGTAAATGGTGCGTTCCGAGGGGGAGGCATTCAAATAAAAATCGGGGCATCCTTTAACCGGGAGGGGGATATCGTACACAGTGCCGGGAGCGGATTCCTCGGCTTTGAAAACCAACTGTTCTGCGCCATCTATAACAACGTATATCCAATGTTTAAACGTGGCTTCTTTCGATATGAATTTCACGTGAGCCACGGGCGACCCGGTATTGTTCCCGGTCACCCACAACTCGATGATCACATCGTTATAGTCGTTGTCGGTTTGATCTTCGAAACCGTACCGGTAACCGCTGCTAATGGGGGTCACCTGGACGTTATAACAATTGAAAACGGAGCTGTCGGTTTTAGTCACGCGGCTGTAGGGGTATATTTCCAGGGAGCTGCCGTCGCAGTAATCGGCTTTAACCTGGAAGTTCCGGGAATCGGCGGCAAAAACCGCGTAACCGGACCCCACTGCCAAAATACAGGATAATATGAATACGATTTTAAATAAGCTGTTTTTGTTTATCATAGTGCACCATGCATTATAGTTTTTCTTGACTGTCCCCTTTTTTTTATTAATCGATAATTGTTAATTGCTAATTGATAATTGATAATTTGATGTGCCCGGCATAAAATCGATTTTGCCACAGAGTTCACAGGGGCAGTGTCTACCCTTTGATTCATTATTATATTCATTTTAATACAGCACCACCAGTTTAAAGTACCCGACGGTAGAGCGGTATTTGGAGTCGGGGTTCAGCGGGTCATCGAAATCGATGATCTCGCCGCCTACGCCGATGCGGAAATGGCGAAAAATGAGATACCCCAATTCCGCAGCCGTGGAGTATTTCCGGTTATCGATGGGTCCCCAAACCTTAATCAATTTATAATTAGCGAGGAACTCGAACCGTTTGGAAATGGTCAATTTCAAGCCGTGGACTTCAGCCAGGGAATTACTCCGGGTACGGTCCAGGGGCGGGTAGAGTTCAAGATTGGTATCGTACCGCCATTGGGAGTAAACATTCAGCCAGTTCCACGGTCTCCATAAGAACCGGAAAGTCAATTGCTCCTCGGAACGCTCATTAATCGACAGAGGGACATTTTCCTTTCCCAGTTGTTTATAATACCGGAAACTGATGCTCATTCGTTTCAAAGGTTCGCCGAAGAAATAGAAGGAGTACAATTGCCTGCGCCCCTCGTTATCATCCTGGCGGTTCACCTGGATTTCGTATTGGGCCATAGCGCGGATTTTTTTCGTTTCGATGCCCACGCCCAGGGAGAGGATTTTATTATTCATGTCGCCCAGTTGGCTGGAGGATTCTTCCACCCTGTACCGGCAGTCGGTAAACAGGCCTTTATACACGTGGCGGCGCACGCCGGCTTCGAAAATATCGGCATCCAGCAAGCGCAAACCGGTCTCGCGGCTGTCGAGTATCTCTTTCCTGTACCCGGCAAAGAAACCTTCGGAACCGGTGAGGTACTCGGCGCTGACGGAATACGTTTTATGAAAGGTATCCGCGGCGATATCCAGGAAATCGGTGAAACGGTCGCTTTTATAATCGGCCTGGACGTAGACTTCCCCATGGGAATATTTTTTCACTCGCTGGCGTACTCCCAACAACACATCGTCCACCCGGGTGTTGCGGTCGGCTTTCTCCGGGTCGTAACCCCATTCCAGGCCGAACTTTCCCCAGCCCTTGGTGCGTTCGCCGTTGTGAAACGTGGAAACATAGAACGTATCGGTCTTCAAATCGGTTGTCATTTCATTGCGAAACCCATACCCCATACTGACGCGATCGACTTTCTTTTCCCATTCGAGGAAGCCATGGCCTTCATTTTCATCGATAGAAACGCGGGCCAGGGTAAAGGGGTATAATTCGGCGCCGAGGTTCCGGGTGAATTGGAACGGCGATAAAAAGATCGACCGGTCCGCATACGACGGGAAAACCTGGAATAAACTGTAACCGTATTGGAGTTGGCGGTTGGCGAAACCGGGGAAATCTTCATCGACGTCCCAGGCATTAAAGAGGAGTTTGAGGGATTTGGAAAAATTTAGAATACCGCCGCCGAAAATGGCGTATTGTTTTTTAACGGCTTCTTCGGAGCTGAAGGCGAATTCGCCGAACATGGAGAGGCGTTTGGTATCGACGTTCAGGCCGAAAGAATAGATGCCGCGGTTATGTTTGAATATATCGCCCAGGGGTTGGTCTTTGTCTGCGTCGGCAATATAGGAGAAGGTGAGTTTAACGGGTTTCAGCGGGTATAGGTAAGCGCGGAACCCCATGACAGCGCGGGAGAAGCGGCCGATCAGGGATTCGAATTGGTAGCTGGCCAGTATAACCACGGGGTTTCCCAGTTCGTCGTAGGGGTAGATGGGGTTGGCAAAGAGCAAAGCGCCGCGGTCGTAATCGATGAAGTAATCGCGGTTTCGAACCATGATGGAACGTTTGATTTCCATGTCCGGGTTATTGGCGTTTCGAACTACCAGGTATATAACTTCGCTGCCGCGGATAATGGGGGAATCGGGTAGATAGTAGGGGCCGGTGCCGGAGTTGGCGGAGATTTCTTCTACAGCGGATTCGCCGCGGGAGAGGCCGCCGATGACTTCAGCGCCGAAGCGTTTGGCCCGGAAGCCGAGGATGCCGCCGCGGAAAGGGTGATAATACCGGGCGAAAATAGAATCCATCAACACGCCGTTATAATAATCGCCGACCGAGAGGTAGGTGTTTTCGTTTCCCACGTTGACCAGGAATTCCAGGGGAGGTTCGGTGATCCGGTTTTCAGCGTCGTAGTTCACGTGGCCGTTGATGGAGTATTCGCCGTGTCCGAAAGTCCCGTCCACCATGAAGGATGCGCGTTCCCGTGTCGAGAAATCGGTGGGCAAGCCGAGGTCGCTGTATCGAAAGCGGAATTCGTTGCCTTCAACTCCTGCCCAGTTCAGTCGCAGCATACCCATGCCCATGATGAAGAAGTGGTCTTTCTTTTTGGGTTTGGGTTTCCCGGTTTCGTCTGCGGGGATTTCTTCGACGTCTTTTTGGAAGACGAACCCGGTGATTGGGGGTTGGGAGTCGGTACCGGGCATGAGAACTTTGTACCATTTCCCGGTTTTTTCTTTAATGTCCAGTATTTGGCCTTCGGGGGCATTGGCCAGGATTTTACCGGAGACTTTGGGTTTTTCGTAGATGGGGATGCTTTTGCCGGTGACTTTGAGTTGGAGAGTGTCAGTCGACGCAAAAGCGGCCCGGGAGAAGAGAAACAGTGAAAAAATAATAATAGTCCATATAGCCTTTGTTTTCATTGGTACATCCTATAAAGGTTTAGCCTTACTGTATAACCTCGAAAAGATTTTCGCATAATTTTCCTACGCAGATATTGTACCAGAAAAAATTTTTTTTTCAACGGGAAAAAGCTGATTTGAGCAAAAAAGAGGGTCCCAAAATGTCATCCTCTGCGAAAAAAAGGGGACAGTCAAGAATGCCGCTAAGTTAAGATTTTTTTTGATAAAAGGGGGCGTGTCGGTGCCCACTCGAACGCCCTGTTGAGCCAAATTTTCGAGGACCGAAAATTGGCGAGACGGGTCCCCGGAGCCGATGACCGGCGAAGGGGTGAAGTGGAAGGGGAAACCGACTACAGCCCCCTGGATTTGAATTTAACTCGAATATTAGTCTTAACTTAGCAGCATTCGGGACAGTTGCTCTAGTTCAAGAAAAATCAATCTCTCTCTTGTTTTCCTGGTGAAATTCAGTTATAATAAGATACATGAGGATATTGAAATATGAGGGAATATTTATCTTTTTTCGAGATTCAGCGGCAATTCGATTCCGAATGGGTACTGGTTGAGGACCCGCAAACGGATGAAGCTCTCAATGTTAAAAATGGTGTAGTACTCTGTCACAGTAAAGATAGAGATGAAATATATCGAAAAGCACGAGAGATAAAACCCCGCCATTCTGCTATTTTATACACCGGGATACTGCCGGAAGGGGCCGCAATTATATTATGAAAATCAAATTCGACCCCGATAGGGGTTTAATCATTATCCCTGCTCGTTTGTATGGTAAAGAGGAAGATATGATTGTTCGCCTTGCGCTTGATACAGGCGCCACCAATTCAATGATTAATTGGGATATCGCTGAATTATTGGGTTATGATCCCGCCGCAGAAAAGGACCGTATACGGATTACTACCGGTAGTGGAATCGAGTTTGCTCCCAGGATTTACATGGATAAAATCGAAGTTTTAGGCAGGATTAATAAAAACTTTCCTATACTATGTCATACCCTTCCACCCAGTGCAACAGTGGATGGTCTATTAGGACTTGACTTTTTTAAAGGCGTTCGCTTAGTATTGGATTTCAAAAAAGGGATCATTTCTTTTAGATAGATGCATTTTTAAAGGTCCACGGGAGCAACCTCAAAACAAAAACGGGAAAGAAAAAAAAGGGACAGTCAAGAATACCGCTAAGTTAAGGTTTTTTTTGATAAAAGGGGGCGTGTCGGTGCCCACTGGACTTCGAAGGCAAATTGACGATTGATTTTGGGTTATTTATCCTTCTGCAAAAACTTCAGCCAGGTTAATGCTTAGACCTTGCAGTGTGCTGCATGGGATCATGTCTCCCCCTGTATAGTATTCAGGTCTACCGTATTTCCCATTTTTTCCCAGGGTAAACGCTTCAACGGTTTTGTCTTCAGGCGAGACGAGCCAGTACTCTTTGACCCCGAAACGCTCATAAGTATAGAACTTTATCACGCGGTCTTTCATTGATGTGGCTGGGGAGAGGATTTCAATAACAAAATCCGGTGCTCCGCTGCAGCCTTTTATATCCAGTTTGGAGAGATCGCAGATGACGGAGATATCCGGTTGTACTACGGTGAGGGTTTCATCGTCATTTTGATTAAGTTCCGGTAGTCTCACATCGAAAGGGGCTGCGTATACCTGGCATTTTTTATCCTTAAGAAATTGTTTTATCGCAGTAAGTAGGTTCACGGATATATATTGGTGGTAACGGTTCGGAGCTGGGGTCATATCGAAAGGAACGCCGTCGATAAGTTCCCATCTCTCTTCTTCCGGCCATGTTACGTACTGGGCATAAGTAAATATCTCATTGCTTTTCTTTATTGATATGGCCACAAATCCTCCTAATTTAAAGCAGCTAGCTCCAACAATTTCTTCGTTTTAATAGTAGCATAAGGCAGTCAAAATATCAACCGATGGTGAAATTTTTCATTGTACTTCCCTGGTTTCATTTTACTCCATGTGAATTCCATGTCGAGTCGGGGAGAAAAGGTGCCAGGCGAAAAAAGTTTTTCCGGGGGGTAAAAAGGTTCGCTTTAAGGTATAGCCGGGAAGAGTTTAAAGTTCAATGGCTGATCTCAATTTTTTCAGAAAAGAAGCAATCCGAACGATCTCAAATGTAAATTTGCATTTTAGGTCTAATAGATGCCTGTCGAATGTAACAAGATGTGTAGCATTACCATTCTCAGCGCATAGTAAAAAGCAAATATCATCCTCATCTTCAGGGTAGCAATTTAAATGAAAGGTAGTAATCGATACCTTTTTAGCCAGTTTGATAAGATTGGATAGAAATATCGCGACTTTATCTTCAGGAATTTCCATTTCCCTTAATTTAACAGCATATTCTATTAGCGTATCATCAGAAAAAAGAACAAAAAATTCCTCGTTGAGCCACCGTTCTATAAAATCACGATTAGGGCTCTTTTTATTTTTTGATAGTTCGGAGGAAATAATCACATTGGTATCCGGTACTACTTTAAAGCCGGATTTATCTTCCTTATTCATTCCATTATTTCTTTAGTGATTTAGTAATCTCTTCCTGCACTTTTAGGAAGTCTTGTTTAAAATCATGATCGGTCCACCCTTGTTTGACTCTTTGCTCTGAAAGAGTTTCAGCATCCTGGACTATTTTCATTGCATCAACTCGTTTAAGAATTTTTTCAGTGTTTACCCGGTTAATGCCTCTGTTAGAGAATCCGAAATCCAGTAATTTTTTCTCCACTTCCAGTAGGGATTCCCCGGTTAGCTTTAGTGCGCTTTCGCTTTTTCCGACAGAATAAAAATACCAGGCAATTAAATGCAGGAGTAAATTCTCTGTGTCAACTCCCTCAGGGAATTGAATCGGCTCGGGAAATTTGACGGAAAGTTTTTGCACCGGCATATTTATCACCTCTTCTAAATAGTAACATATGCCAGTCAAAATATCAACCGATGGTGAAATTTTTCATTGTACTTCCCTGGTTTCATTTTACTCCATGTGAATTCCATGTCGAGTCGGGGAGAAAAGGTGCCAGGCGAAAAAAGTTCTCAAATCATCGGTCATCGATCATCATTATCTTTTCTCCTCAATCCCACAATTGCAATTCATAATTGTTGACTTTAATTTCATTTTGGTTTATATTGTCTCCTATGGTCGATTTAGGAGGTAATCACTATGAAAGCTCTTGGAAAAGCTCTTAAAGTAGAAGATATTTATTCTTGTTTTTCAAATACTCCCCTGTCAATGGACGACCTGGAACAATATTATGTAGATACCGAATGCGGTCGAGGAATGTATCCCACGGAAAAAATGAAACGCCGACTAAAAGAAAATCCGGCAGGCAGCTATAAATTTCTATTTGTCGGTTACAAGGGGTGTGGGAAAAGCACTGAACTCATTCGACTTCAAAAGGAATTAAACCAGGATTTTATCACTCTAAATTTCTCTGTTTTAAAGGAGTTAGATATAATAAATATCAATTATATCGAACTTTTTATTGCGCTTATGAAGAACTTGTTCGATTTTGTAAAAAAGGAAGAAAGAATTAACATCCCGGACGATTATATTAAAAATATTACCAATTGGGCCAGTTCAAAGGAAATCGAAGAAATAAACCACAAATACCTGGGTATCGATATCAAGGCAGGCGCAAAAATACAAAACGGCATTCCTTTTTTCGCCGATTTTTTCGCAAAGTTCACCTCATCCGCGAAAGCCAGTTCATCTCTTAAAGAAACTATTAAAAGGATTGTAGAACCCAAATTGTCGGAATTAATTTTCAATTGTAATTCATTGATCAATGAAATCAAACTCCAGGTGGAAAAAATCGGTAAAAAAGGTTTGATCGTTATCGTAGAGGATATGGACAAAGTTGACCTTAAACAGGGAGAAGAGATTTTTTATGCCCACTCCGCTCAATTAACCCAGTTAAACTGTCATACTATATTTACATTTCCCATAGCTCTAAAATATTATATTCGTTTTAAAGCCATAAAAAATAATTATACCGATTCCTTTGATTTACCCATGATTAAGATCAACAATAAAGATGGAACCCCTTTCGAAGAAGGACGGAAATTAATGCGAAACATCATCGGTAAACGAATGGATACTTCCCTTTTTAAAACTCCCGATATCATCGAAAAAATGATCGAATACAGCGGCGGATGTCTTTTTGATTTATTCCTGATGATTAAAGAGGCTGCGGATAATGCCGAGGGTAATGAGCGTGAGATTATTACCGGGGAGGATTTCCACGTGGCCTATCTTCTTTTAAAATCCGACTATGAGAGTACTATCTCCGAAAATGAGGCAGAACAAATACCGGTAGATGATTATTACAAGATGCTGATCGAATGCGCTAACGATAAAAATAAAAAACCCAGGCAAACCAAAGAACTCCTGGATTTAAGGCATAATCTCACAGTATTGGGTTATAACGGGGACGGTTGGAGCGATGTCCACCCCGTGGTAAAAGATATTTTAAAAGACAGAGGTTTGATTAATGGCTGAAACCAGCCTTAATACCGATTATTATTCTCAAATCGATAGAATTGTAAATTATGTCAAACGAACCCGGCAGGGTGGTTTTCTATTCTACTCCTGCAACCCACCTTCAGGAATCGTCCAAATCAACCGGGATATTGTGGATAGGGCTCAAATCAAGAATATTATTATCTCGGAAATCTTTCTTTCTATTGGAGATACCAATAATGACAACTTCCTCTTCAATATCCGGGAAATATTAAAAAATAAACCCCGCGCCGTCATTATCGCGAATATCGATAATACAGTGAGTAATTCAAAAAATCAATTTATTAAAGATATCAACAATGTCCGCGATATTCTATTAAGCTATAACACCCCTTTTTTGATGGGTATGTCTGAAAAAAATATTTCAAAATTCGCCAACCTGGCCTCAGACCTATTTTCAAGACGGGACAGGGGCGTGATCCGTTTTAAATCCATACCGGCTCCTTCACAAATCACACCACCCACCCAGGCCCTGGAAACCCGGGAAGATTTGCAAATAACGCCTCTCACAGATATTCAACTCAAAATACAACTCCTGGAAGAACAATTAAAGAAAGCCGAATCCCAGGATTACGATTTAAAACAAATTACCGGCGATATCGTCGTCGAGTTACTCGGATGGTATATAAAAGCTTCTTTGCTCGACAAAGCCCACTCGTTATTCTCTAAATACAAAAATGATTTTAATCTTGAAGACCATCTCAAAAGTATCAAAACTGCAGCGGAATATTATTTAAGCACTGCCCAATGGGATAAAGCGATCGAACTCTATCTTAAAAGCAGGAAAATCTATAACAAAATGGGAGATAAAAAAAGTCTTGCGGAGGTATTGGTCAAACTGGGGCAATTGAACGAAAATAAAAACGATTTATCGGCCTCCATTCAATTTTTTACCGAGAGTAAGCAACTTTACGAAGAGTTAGGAGATATAAAAGCGCTCGCTCATATTTTGAATAACCTCGGCGCCCTTGAATTTAAAAGGAAGCGATGGGATAATGCTCAAGATTACTTTCAAAAAAGCCTTGATATATTTGAGAAATCAGGAGATATTTTCAATCAAAATATTACCCTTGAGAATATTAAACGAGCAAAAGAAAAACCCAGCGAAACGAAAAAGGATTTCCGCCATTATGAACCATTAACCAGGAATGCTGCTGCTGTTGATGAGAATAAAAAAGAAGAGGCACTCCAAATGGTTGGCGGGATAGCTACACCCGCCTCCATGTATCTCCAATTGGGTCAAATTGCGCAGCAAAATCGTGATTTCGAAGAAGCGAAACGAAATTACCTGGAAGCATTGAAGATATCCCAGGAATTTAATGACCTGTACTCCCAGGCTTCCACTTATCACCAATTGGGCAGAGTGGCGGAAGAGGAGCGGGATTTCCAGGAGGCGAAACGGGATTACCATGAATCACTGAAAATTAAGCAGGAATTCAATGATTCATACTCCCAGTCTTCCACTTACCACCAATTGGGAGGAGTGGCCCTGGAAGAACGGGATTTGGGGGAAGCGAAACGAAATTACCTGGAAGCATTGAAGATATCCCAGGAATTTAATGACCTGTACTCCCAGGCTTCCACTTATCACCAATTGGGCATGCTATCCCAGGAAGAGAAGGATTATCCTGCTGCGTTACAGTTTTATACCCTTGCCTTGCCAATATATATGCAATACAACGATACAATTAAAGCGGAAAATACGATAAAAAACCTTTTAATTCTCATGATAACCTGGTTCCAAAGCACAGGATCCGAAAACCATATTACCGAAGCCATTGACCGCCTGGAAATTTCGGGTGAATTGAAAAACCTTTTAAAAGAAATGCTTAAGAGCGGTATTGAAGTATAACGAAAAAAAGGAAACGCCGCTTCCCACTGGGGATTCCAGGTTTATCCGAACTGATTTTCTCCCTGCATACGAATAAAATAACCATGGCTGGGTTTTCACCCGATGAACAAACCATTATGCGCGGGTGTCACATATTTGTGCGAAAACGGCACACATTTATGCCAAAACGTCGCATATTTATGCGTGGTTGGCACACATTTATGCCAAAACGGCACATGTTTATGCGTGATCGGCACACATTTATGCCAAAACGTCGCATATTTATGCGTGAGCGGCATAGGGGAGTGCGCGGGTGTCACATATTTGTGCGTGATCGGCACACATTTATGCCAAAACGTCTCATATTTATGCGCGATCGGCACACGGATATGCCAAAACGTCTCATATTTATGCGTGAACGGCACACATTTATGCCAAAACGTCACATGTTTATGCGTGATCGGCACACATTTATGCCAAAACGTCGCATATTTATGCGTGATTGGCACACATTTATGCCAAAACGTCGCATATTTATGCGTGAGCGGCACACATTTATGCCAAAACGGCACATGTTTATGCGCGATCGGCACACATTTATGCCAAAACGTCACATGTTTATGCGCGATCGGCACACATTTATGCCAAAACGTCACATGTTTATGGGTTGTGTCACATCGTTTGAGGTTGTGTCAAGTATTTTGTGTAAATTCAGGGTCCCCCCCATCGTTATCAAAAAATCACTTGTCATACGAAAATCCCCGGCTTTCACATGACAATACCCGATTGTCATCTGTAAATCCCCAATTTTAATATTAAAATGCTCCGTTTTAATCTTAAAATCCCCGATTTAAATGTTAAAATCCCG
>Ga0209593_10000391_pt1 | contig 21482 bp, 18 predicted proteins | sample PPLLaktember2015_3_FD_187260 | JGI IMG/M metagenome (GOLD analysis project Ga0209593, IMG submission 187260) | Freshwater sediment microbial communities from Prairie Pothole Lake near Jamestown, North Dakota, USA - PPLs Lake P7 Core (6) Depth... | ecosystem: Environmental > Aquatic > Freshwater...
AGCGCGTACCCCATCTCGGGGAGCACCTGGTGGCAGACGCCGACGCCGACGTCGTAGAACGCCTTGATCCCCTGTTTGGCGACGAACTCGCGGATCTCCTTGTGGCCCTTCGCGTACTCCTCGGTCGACGCGGGCACCGTGTGGTCGAGGACGACGACGAACCGCTCCGGGTTCTGGACGCGTTCGACGCCGATCTTGGCGAACGTCTTCGCAATCGCCGCGGTGTTGTCGTGCGACATGCAGACGTCGGGCTCAACGTCGACGATCTGCCCAACCTCGACTCGCGGCAGCCCCGCCTTCTTCGCCAGCACCTTCTGGGCGAACGTCTGTCCCATGCGCCTTATCCCTCCAATGGATCGAAGTTCATGAAGTCCGCCAGATGCAGAATGATCGCCTCCGCCGTTCGCTTCCCGTGGTCGCCCTCTTTCGAGTGGGCGCCGATGATGTGGAGGACCTCGGCGGGAAGTCCCTGCGCGTCGGCGAGGGCGAGTCCGGAGAACGGGTGCCGCACGAGCGCGCCGTCCTTCGACTTCCCGAACTTGCCGTCCCTTTCTTGGATCTCGAGAAGCTTGCCGACGTCGTGCAGCAGCGCCCCGGCGATCAGGATGTCGCGGTTGAGCTTGAGCTCCCCCTTGTAGATCTCATCGAACGTGTCGGAGGTCGCGATGCAGATCTTGGTCACGCTGCGCACGTGGTCGGCGAAACTGATCTTCACCGGCTTCAGGAGCGTGAACGGAATCCGAGCGATGTCGGCCGGCTTCCAGCCGCCGCGGGCCAGCCCTGCTTCCCACGTCGCGAGCACCTTGTCGCGCAGGCTCTGGTCACGAATCTCGTCGACTTCCGGCAGGAGCTTACGAATCTCGTCTCTCACTGCCATCCTTCCACCTTTCGCACCACGTCGATCACAGTTCCGTCACGCCACTCGATCGCGGCGATGACTTCGTCCCCAAAGACGGGGCGGCGCACCGGTTGAATGTACCGGTCGGCCTCCCGCTTGATGTCCCCGAGTTCCCGCACGGGGAGCCCGGCGGCCCGGAAGCGCTCGCGAAGGTCCTCGCGGAGCGGGTTCACGGCGATCCCCCGCTCGGTCACGATCACATCGATGACCTCGCCCGGCGTCGTGACCGTCGTCACATGCTCGACGATCGGCGGAATCCGCCCCCTGAGTGCAGGGAGCGTGATCATCGTCATCGCCGCGCCCGCCGCCACGTCCTGGTGGCCGCCGATCCCGTGCAGGAGCTGCCCGTCGGAGTGGGTGTTCACGTTGACGTTGAAGTCGAGGTCGACTTCGGTCGCCCCCAGGAAGGCGGCGTCGAGCTTGTAGGTCGAGCAGCCGCGCGAGTCGTAGTTCGCGTACATCCCCGGGTCCATCATCACGTGCGCCGGGTCCTCGCGGAGCGAGGCGATCGCGTCGAGGTCGAACGCCTGCCCGTCAAGGATGGCGCGGATCTGACCGCGCCGCAGCATGTCGACGAGCATCTTCGTCCCGCCGCCCATCCCGAAGGAGCCTACGATCTTCGCCTTCTCCATCTCGTCGCCGAGGAACTTCGTCGCCGCAAGCGACAGGCCCCCGGCCCCGCCCTGGAAGCTGAATCCGTCCTTGAAGTACCCCGACGCCTTCACCGCCTCCACCGTGAGCCGCGCGATCAAGAGATTCGTCGGCGAGTTCGTAAGCTGCAGCGTCCCTGAGGTGATCGACGCCGGGTCGCCGATCTCGTCGACGACGACCACGTAGTCGGTCCACCCTTGCTGGATCTCCATCGGGAAGACGGGGTAGGGCGCGAGGTCGTTCGTCACGACGACCGTCTTCCGCGCGTACTGGGCGTCAACTGCCTGAAACGTGATGGGTCCGCACGGGGTCTTGCCGCGGATGCCGGTCGCGTTCCCGTACGGGTCCGCCTGCGGCGCGGCGATGAACGCGACGTCGATCTCCACCGTCCCCGCTTCGATCGCACGCCAGCGCCCCCCGTGCGAGCGGAGGACCGCCGGCTCACGCAGTTTCCCGCCCTTGCTGATGAACGCGCCGACGGGACCGTTCAGCGATCCTTCGATCCTCGACACGACGCTGGACTCGATGTGCCCGACAATCGGTTCGTGGACCCCGAACAGGGCCGTTGGGCAGATTCGCAGGTCCTTCAAACCCATCCGCGCGCACGCGTCGAGGACGAGGTTGATGACGCGGTCGCCCTCGCGGAACGAGTGATGGAACGAGATCGTCATCCCGCTCGCGAGGCCGCACGCCTCGATCGCCGCTTCGATCGTCGGGAGCACCTTGTCCTCGTGCTGCACGGCCGCCTTCTGCGGCCGCGGCGCTTTCGTCCCCGCCGCGGTCTTCGCGAAGGCTCCGCCGAACGGGATCGCCTTCCGGCTTCCGATCCGGTCGGGGATCTCGCGCCCTAAGGCGTTTCGGGTCATGCCGCACCTCCCTGCGCGAGCCTCTCGGCGTACTTGATCAGCCGGCGCGCCCGCTCGAGGACGGGCTGATCGACCATGCGGCCGTCGACGGCGACCGCGCCGAGCCCACGGGATTCGGCTTCGCGCGCCGCCTCGACGATCGTCCGCGCCTTCGCGAGCTCGTCCTCGCTCGGAGAGAAGGCGCGATGGAGGATCGGGATCTGCCGCGGGTTGATGGCCCCCTTCCCGTCGAACCCAAGGTCGCGTGCCCGCGCGCACTCCTCGGCCAGACCGGCGTCGTTCGCGAGGTCGGCGTACACGGTGTCCGAAGCCTGGACACCGGCCGCCTTGGCGGCCGCCACGACGCGCGACCGAGCGAAGAGGAGCGCCTCATGGGTCCGACGCGCCCCCACGTCGCGCGTGTAGTCCTCGGCGCCAAACGCCACGACGGCGACGCGCTCGTCGGCCTCCGCGACGTCCTCACAGCGAAGGACGCCGCGCGCCGTCTCGAGGATCGGCATGATGTGCGTCGAGCCGACGTCGAAGCCAAGTCGCCGCTCGAGCTTTCCGAGCTCCTTCGAAAGCTCGCGGACGCCTTCGCCGCTCTCGGCCTTCGGCAGGCACACGCCGTGCGGCCTCCCCTCGAGCACCTCGGCCAGATCCTCTCGCCCGCCGGCGTCGAGCGGGTTGATGCGGACCCACACTTCGTCAGGGAACGGGACGGCGGCGAGGAGACGCCGCACGAGCACGCGCGCCGCGGCCTTGTCCCCCGGCGGAACGGAGTCCTCGAGATCGAGGAGGACACAGTCGGCGCCGTGGATGTCGATTCCGACGAGAAGGCGCGGGTTGTTTCCCGGCGCGTAGAGCCGACTCCGGCGCGGCCGGTCGGGATCGGACGCCGCCCGCTCGACCCGCTCCGCGCGGGTCAACTTCGCGTCGGGGAGCACCATTCGCACGGCCGTCTCGATCCGCGCGGCGAGGACGTAGTCGAGGGCGCCCTGATCTTGAACCTCGATCGCGACGCCCGGCCTTCCGAAGGTCTCGAGAGCGGCGTCGGCCACCGCGCGAATTCCGGCCTCCAGGAGGTTCCGGTTCTTCGTCGCGACGGCCACGGACGCTCGCTCCGCCTGCCGGGCAACGACGAGGCAATCCCCTTTCGCTTCCGCCCCGACTCGGGCTTCCATCGTTCCTCCTTGCCTCACGTGCCTACTTCATGAGAAGCGCCAGGACCGCCTTCTGCGCGTGCATCCGGTTCTCGGCCTGATCGAAGATCGCGCTTCCGGGGCTTCGCGAGGCTTCGTAGGTGATCTCCTCGTCGTAGTGCGCGGGAAGACAGTGCATGACGATCGCGTCCTTCTTGGCCGCTCCCAGGAGCCTCTTGTCGATCGTGAACCCATCGAACGCGTTCTGCTTCGACTTCGCCTCGGTCTCCTGCCCCATGCTCACCCAGACGTCCGTGTAGAGCACGTCGGCGCCGCTCGCTGCGGCGAGCGGATCGTGGAGGATCTCCACCGACGCGCCGAGGGCGCGCGCCGCCGCCACGATCTTCGCATCCGGCTCGTACCCCTTCGGGCACGCAATGCGGAACGCCATGCCGACCTTGGCGCATCCCTCGATGAGCGAGTGGGCGACGTTGTTGCCGTCGCCGACGAACGTGAGCGTCAGTCCCTCGAAGCCGCGCTTCTTCTCCCACACGGTCAGGAGGTCGGCCAATCCCTGGCAAGGATGGTGGAGATCGCACAGGCCGTTGATCACCGGCACCGTCGAATGCTTGGCCAGCTCGAGGATCGACTCGTGCTTGAACACGCGCGCCATGATCCCGTCGACGAACCGCGACAGGTTGAGGGCAATGTCCTCCGTCGTCTCGCGCTCGCCGAGCTTGATGTCGCTCGGCCCGAGGTAGATCGCGTGCCCGCCGAGCTGCTCCATGCCGGCCTCGAACGACACGCGGGTCCGCAGGGACGGCTTCTGGAACACCATCGCCAGGGTCTTCCCCGCGAGCATCGTGTGGCGAATCCCGGCACGGTGTTCAAGCTTCAGGTTCCGGGCGGTCTCGAGGATCTCGAAGACCTCTTCCGAGCTAAGACTTGCGAGCGAGATCAAGTGGCGAGCGTTCATCGTCGGCCGACCCTCCTGCACGTCCTGACGTGGCTTCCGGGACGTCCCCCGGACGGTGGGATGATAGCCGACGCCGGAAGGGCCACCAACCCGCGCCGTGGGACGGCCTAGGATGAGAAGCCGGACACGCGGATCGAATGGATCCCGCACCGATTGGCGCCGAAGACGTCGGTCAACGTGCGATCGCCGATCATGACCGCCTCGGCGGCCGAGACCCCAAGCCGACCCAGGAGTGTGGCGTAGCCCTTTCGCGAAGGCTTGTGGGCCATCCGAATGAGGGGCATGTCGGGTCCGAGCTCCGCGACGAGTGACTCCACGCTCCGCCAGCGGCGGTTCGTCAGCACGCCGACGCGGAAGCCGCGGTCGCGAAGGTCGTCGAGGAGTTTGCGCACGTTGGGATCAAGCTTGCTGGCCCTCCGCTCGCCGAGGGTGTTGTCGAGGTCGAAGATCACGGCCCGTTTGCCGCTCGCCCAAAGACGGGGGTAGTCGACGTCGAAGATCGAGTGTGCGACCTCATGCGCTCTGAGCAGGCCCATCTTCGCCTCCCCGCAGCACGGCGCCGATCTGGGCGTGCGCCTTCAGACGATCCATGACCTCGAGGAACTCGTCCTCCATGCCCTCCGCAACGTAGACCTTGTACATCGCAGAGCCGTCCTGGAGCTTGAATTCCCGCCGGACGGTCGCGAGGCCGTCGTGCGCGCTCAGGATGGCGTCGACGAAGTGGACCTCGTCTTCGGTGGTCGCAATCCAGTAGGGCACGGCGCCGCAGAACCGTCTACCGGCCATGCGACTCCCCAAAGCGGATGCGCACGGCGTCGACGACCTTTCGTAGGGCGATCTCCGGATCGACCCCGCTCCTCCACGCCCGCGCCACCGCAGCGAGGAGTTCGAGTCCCGATCGCTCTTCGTCGTCGGCGGCGTCGAGGAGGCTCTCGACAGAACCGGGACCGGGAAGCGAGGAGACGAGCTTACGCGCCGCGAGAAGAGGCGGCAGCTCGACCTCTCGCCGCCCCGGTTCCGAGGCCTTCTCGGACGCCTTGATCTCGTCCCAGCGCGTCCGGATCGAAGGGAGGTCGGACGGCGCGTCCCCGAACACATGGGGGTGCCGGCGCTCGAGCTTGTCTGCCAGCGTCTCCATGACGTCGTCCAGGGTGAACTCCCCCGCCTCTTCGGCGATCCGGCTGTGGAGAAGCACCTGAAGAAGGAGGTCGCCGAGTTCGCCCTTGAGTTCCTGCGGGTCATCGCCGTCGATGGCGGCAACGACCTCGTGAGCCTCCTCAACGACATAGGGGCGGAGCGTCCGATGATCTTGGGCGCGATCCCAAGGACAACCGCCCTCGGGATCGCGCAGCCGGGCAATCAAGCCGACGAGGCGGCTGAGCCGTTGGCTCATCCTACGGCGTGCCGCCCGCGTCCACGATCAGCGCGCCGACCACATCCGCGCGGTACTTGGCGTCGGCGGCCCGGACCTTCTCCAGGCGGGCGAGCGCGTCCGAGGAATTCCCGCGGGCAAGCTGGATCTTGGCCGACTCGACCAGTGCGTCGAGACCGACCGACGTGAGCGGCTTGCCCTGCCCCACGCTCGCCTGCACCGTCGTCACGATTCCGTCGTACAGCTTCACCTTCGCCGCGTCGCGGTCGACGCGGGCAAGGCCGCGGTTGAGGTAGTCGATGGCCGAGTCATACTCGGTCCGCCAGCGATACGCCTCGGCGATCCCGAGGTAGGCGTCCTCCATCGTGGGCTTGAGCTCGATCAGCTTGGCGTACTCGCGCACCGCCGCGCTCCACTTGTACTGCTCGGCGTAGATCTTGGCCAGCCGGGACACCGTGTCCGCATCCTTGGGATCGAGAGAGACGATCTTCGCCGCCAGCCGCTCGCGCTGTTGCGTGTCGAACGAGCGCGAGAGCGCCGTCCGCAGCTGCGTGAGAGCGTCCGCCGTCTGGCCCTTGGCGAGGTAGACGTTCCCCATCCCTTCGTAGGCGTCGGCACGGTACGGTGAGCGCACGGTGACCGAGTGGTACTCACGCTCTGCGTCGGCCAGCTTGCCCATCGCCAGGTGGGCGTTGCCGAGCTTGATGTCGAGGTCGAGTCCACCGCCGCTCTTGAGCCCGTCTTCGTAGCGGGCGACCGTTGTGGCGTAGTAGTCCGCGACCTGCTGCTTGAAGACCGTGAGGGCCTTCTCCTCCGCCTCGCTGCGAGACGCCTTGCTCGCGAGGGTGTCGCGCTCGCGGACGGCTCGCGTGAGCCGAGCGTAGGCGACGTCGCCCTCGGCGATCGTGAGCTTCGCGTTCCCGGGGTCGACCTGTCGAATCGCCGCGATCAGCTCGCCGGCCTGATCCACCTGATCCATCGCCAGATCGACGCCGACGAGCTTGAGCATCACGCCAGCGTCGTTCGGCCGGACTCGCAGGGCCCCTTCGTATCGCGTCTTCGCGTGACCGTAGTTCGCCTGCTTCACCGCAAGGTCTCCCGACGCCACGTATGCGGCCACGTTCGCCGGATCCTTGGCCAGGACTTCGGCGTAGCGCATCTCCGCCTGGACGAAGTCGTCGCGGTCCGCATAAAGCTTCCCGAGCAGGAACGTCGCGGTGACGCTGTCCGGACTGAGCTCGAGAATGTGGTTCAGGAAGTCCTCGTCCGCCTCGACATCCTCCAGCGCGGCCACGTACGCCGCGAGCGCCTTGTCCTGGTACTCCTTCTGGAGTCCCTTCAGTTCGTCAATCCGTTTCGTCTGCTCGGCGGTCGGGGCGGCGATCTTCCCGAGCGTCGTCAGCTCGGTCGCTAGCGTCGACGCCTTCGACTCGTAGATCTGCCCGATGTAGTAGGGAACGTACGCGTCGCTCGACGTTCCCTCCTTCTGCAGCCGCTCGAACTCGGCGAGGCCGAGGTCGACGTCATCCTCCTGGAGGAGGAACGCGCGCACGACGTCAAGCTTCACGTCGACGCTCTTCGTCTTGTAGAGCTCGCCGTACCACCTGTCGACCCGCGTCGCCGTCTCGTCCTTGACGTAGTCCTTTGCCACCTGCTCGCGCACCTCGGCGAGCGTGGGCGTCCGGGCTTCCTTGCGGTCGGTGACTCGGATGATGTGATAGCCGTACGTCGTCTTCACGGGCTGGCTCAGCTCGCCCTTCTTCAGGGAGAACGCGGCCTCTTCGAACTCCTTCACCATCTGCCCGCGGCCGAACCAGCCAAGCTCCCCGCCCTTGTCGCGAGTGCCGGCGTCCAGCGAGTACTCCTTGGCGAGCGCCGCGAAGTCCCCGCCGGCCTCGAGCTTCGCCCGCACGGTGTTCGCCGTCTCGAGGGTGTCGGCGAGGATGTGCGACGCTTGGACCTGCTCGGCTTGGTCGTACTGAGCGATGTTCTTCTCGAAGTACGTCCCGAGCTCGGCTTCGCCGGGCTCGATCGTCCCCGCGACCTGCTTGCTGACGGAGTCGACGACGTACTGCGACTCGATGCTCGTGCGCAGCCGGTTCTTGAACGTCTCGAGCGTTTCACCGCTCTGGCTCAAGTACGTGACAAGCTGTTCCTCCGTGATCTTGTACGACGCGAGGAGTTGGGCGTACTGCTCGGCAACGGACGCGTCGATGGTCTCCTTCGAGACGCGGATTCCTCGGGACTTCGCCTCTTGGGCGTAGATGGTCTGGCGGATCAGGTCGGACATCGCGCCGGCTTGGAGCCGCAGCTGGAGCATCGCACCCGCCGCCCCGGAGAAGATCCCGGAGGCGTCCTGCCCCGCCTGGGTGTAGATGTTCTGGTACTGAGTGACGAGCTGCGTCACGCGTTCCTGGAACGCCGTCAGGCTGATCTTCTCTCCCCCGACGCTCGCCGCGTAGGTCGGCGCTTCGCCGCTGGCGCCCTGCGTCGACGATCCACCAAACAACCCGCCGGAACGGGTGCCGGTGTACAGCCCTAAGCCGCCCACAAGGAACGCGATAACCACGGCCCAGATGACCGTGCGCTGATGTCGCTTGAAGAACGTTGGCATTGCAGTACGTCACTCCCTTGGTGAGGATTGCAGACCCGCGTGAATAGTACAGACCTCGATCCCGCCCAACAAGGACTGCGCGAACTCCCGGATCAGGCGACGTCGCCGGCCCGCAAGACTCCGGCGCGCGAATCGTGCCGCGGCCGGATGTCCAGGTGAATGGCCGTCTTCTCGTCTTCGCCGTCTGCAATCCGGACGGTGGAGAAGCTCGGCGTGCAGTAGAGGTCCAGGCCGCTCGGGGCGAGGTACCCTCGCGCGATCGCGATGGCCTTCACCGCCTGGTTCACGGCTCGCGGTCCGATGACGTGGATCTCCGCCGATCCGCACTCGCGAACCCCATTGGCGATCGCTCCCGCGGTCGCGCCGGGATCCGAACTCGTCGATACCCTTAGGACGCTCATCCACGCCCTCCGCTCTACTTGGCACTCTCGCTGAACTGCGTCTGCCGGATCACGTTGACCTTGATCTCACCGGGGTAGCTCAGCTCCTGCTCGATGGCCCGGGCGATGTCGTAGGCGATCTTCGCCGCCGCGTCGTCGCTCGCGCGGTCCGGCTGCACCATGACCCGCACCTCGCGGCCGGCTTGAATGGCATACGCTTCCTGAACAGCGGGGAACGATCGGCACAGCTCCTCGAGATCATGCAGCCGCTGGACGTAGCGTTCGTACGTCTCCTGCCGCGCGCCGGGGCGCGCCGCGGACAGCGTGTCGGCGGCCTGGATCAGGATGTCGAGGACTCCGCTGGGCTCCACATCCTCGTGGTGCGCCGCAATCGCCTGCACGACGTCCTTGGCCTCGCCGTACCGACGAGCAAGGTCCGCGCTGATGACGGCGTGCGGGCCGTCCACCTCGTGGTCGACGGCCTTCCCGATGTCGTGGAGCAAGCCGGCGCGCTTCGCCTTCTTGGAGTTCACCCCGAGCTCGTCGGCGAGGATCTTCGCGATCACGCTCACTTCGATCGAGTGCACGAGCTGGTTCTGCCCGTAGCTCGTCCGGTAGTGCAGTCGCCCGAGAAGCGCCGCAAGCTCCGGGTGGAGGTCGATTCCGAGGTCAAACGCCGCCTTGCGCCCTTCCTCCTTAACCCGTTCGGCCAGCCGCGCCTTGGCGCGCTGGACCTTCTCCTCGATCTGCGCGGGGTGGATGCGCCCGTCCTCGATGAGCCGCGTGAGGGCCATGCGCGCAACCTCTCGACGCAGCGGGTGGAAGCACGAAAGGACGACCATTTCGGGTGTGTCGTCGACGAGAAGCTCAACGCCCGTGAGCGCCTCGAACGTCTTGATGTTGCGGCCTTCCCTCCCGATGATCCGGCCTTTGAACTCCTCCGACGGGAGGGGCACCGAGCTGACGGTGCTCTCTTCGACGTACTCGGGGGCGTAGCGCTGAACGGCGGTTGCGACGATGTGGGCCGCCCGCTCCTCGGCCTCCTCTTTGGCGCGCCGCTCGATGTCCTCGATCTTCCGCGAGAAGTACCGCTGGGAATCGTTCTCGACAACCTTGAGGAGGTGCTCCCTGGCCTGATCCTGGGTCCACCCGGCGACCTGCTCCAGCTGGTGCTTCCCTTGCTCGAGGAGCTTCGACCCTTCATCCTTCAGCTTGACGAGCTCTTCCTCGTCGGCGCGAAGCGAGTCCTCGATCTTCTCGAGGTACGTGGCGCGGGTCCCCAATCGCTCCTCGCGCTTGGCAACCCGCTCCTCGGCGCGGGCGACGTCCTCTTCCCGACGCTTCGCGCGCTCCTCCGCCTCGTCGCGCAGCTCCTGGGCCTGCTGGCGCGCCTCAAGAAGCAGTTCCTTCTTGGCCTGCTCCGCCTCGTCCTGTGCGGCTCGGAGGATCTCGCCCTCCCGACGGCGGCGGGGGACACTGCCGATCAACAGGCCGATTCCAATGGCCGCGATCAGACTCAGTGCCAACCCAAGGTAGTTCAGGACTGGGCTCAAGCTCTGTTCCTTCCTTTCCGTGAGGCCGCAGAGACGATTATACCCTGTTCCCGCCCCCGACATGGCAGGCGGCAGGCGGGAACCGACGGACGTGAGGGAGGGGATGCGGCACGGCCTCTCGGGGCGGAGAAGGGCGAGCGGGGGCCCCGCATCAAGCAGCGGCGGCGGCCTCGGACGGGCTCGTGACCTCGATGTCCAGCCCGAGGAGCTTCGCGGTCAGTCGGACGTTCTGCCCGCCCTTGCCGATGGCAAGGGACAGCTCGTCGTCCGGCACGAGGACCTTGGCTTTGCGGTTCTCCTTGTCGATCTCGACGGAGAGGACGGACGCAGGCTCGAGGCCGTTCTTGAGCAGCTGAACCGGATCCTCGCTCCATCGGACGAGGTCGATCTTCTCGCCGGACAACTCGCGCGTCACAACGCGCACCCTGGCGCCGCCGGCGCCGACGCACGTTCCGACGGGGTCGACGTTCCGGTCGAGCGACTCGACAGCGACCTTGGACCGTCGTCCCGGCTCGCGAGCGATCGCCCGAATGACGAGGACCCCCTCGTCGATCTCCGGCACCTCGAGTCGCATCAGCTCCGCAACGAACTCCTTGCGGGTTCGCGAGAGGAGGATTCGGGGATCGCCCTGGGTCTGCTCGACGCTGACAAGGTAGCAGCGAAGGCGCTGGCCCGCGTGGTACCGCTCGCCTGGAATCCGCTCCGGTTCGGGAAGAATCGCTTCGGCCTCACCCAGGTTGACCCACACGCTCTTCCCTTCGAACCGATGGATCGAGCCGCTAATGATCTCCCCGACCCGCGTCGCATACAGGTTGTAGACGATCTCGCGCCGGCGCTGGACGATCTCCTGGCGGATCGTTTCCTCGGCCTTCTTGGTGGCGATTCGACCGAACGTCGCGAGGTCGATGTGCTCGCCGTGGATGAGGATGTCTCCGGAGCGCTGGTCGATCTCAACCTCGACCTCCTCCTCCAGGCCGTGCTCCTCCTGGTAGGCGGCCGCGAGGCCCTTGCGAATGGCGGCGTAGAGATCCTCTCGCGGGATCCCCTTCTCCTTGGCCATCTCTTCCAGCGCTTCTATGAACTCGATGTTCATCGTTCGCCCATCCTGTCGTGCCGACTCAAGCCGCGATGCATCTTCACCGCCGGTGGACTTCCCGCCGCCGGCCTCTTACTCTCTCCCCTAACAAACAACGCGGTCGCACGAGTGGCGACCTGCCGTCCGTCCTTGGTGGACGCGCCAAGCATTATACGGGAGTCCACGTGAGCGAACAAACGAGTCCCCAACCCAATGGAAGACATCATCCGAATCGTCGAACCTGAAGAAGAGGGCAACCGCCTCGACCTCGCCCTCGTCGCTCTTGGCGGAGGCCTTGCTCGGACGGAGGTCCAGCGACAGATTCGCGACGGCCGAGTCCGGATCGACTCCGTCGCCGTCGTCCAGCCGTCCCGGCGGCTGCGTGCCGGAGAGCGGATCGTCTGGCAGGTCGCTCCCCAGCAGGTCCTGGTCCCGCGAGAGCTCGCCATCCCAATCCTGTACGAGGACGACGCATTTCTCGTCGTGAACAAGCCGACGGGCCTCGTCGTCCACCCCGGCGCCGGCACGACCGAGACCACGCTCGTCGAGGCACTCCTCGTCGGCCGCGATCTCCCGGCGTCGGACGACCGCGTCCGCCCCGGCATCGTCCACCGGCTGGACAAGGAGACGAGCGGCGTCCTCGTCGTCGCCAAGACGGCCGCGGCGCTCGCATCCCTCCAGGGGCAGTTCGCGGCGCGGACCGTCGAGAAGCTGTACCTGGCGCTGGTCGACGGCGTCGTCGCCGAGGACGAGGGGAGGATCGAAGCGCCGATCGGACGAGACCCCGCGGCGCCGCGCCGCATGAGCATCCAGGCGGGAGGCCGCCCGGCGCAGACGCTCTTCCGGGTCCTGCGCCGCGAGAACGGCCGATCCTTCCTCCTGGCAAGGCCGCTGACGGGGAGGACGCACCAGGTTCGCGTGCACTTTCGCTACATCGGGTTCCCGGTCGTCGGGGATGAGGTCTACGGTGGGCCTGCGGCGCCGCGGCTGGGGCTGCACGCGTGGAGGCTGACGATCCACCATCCTTCGTCGGGAGAGCCGATGACCTTTGAAGCCCCGCCGCCCACCGACTTCCCCGCCGTCGACTACGCGGCGTTGCGGGAGAGCGACCTCGCGGCGACGTAGTAGTCGATCCCGGCTGCGTAGGTGAGCACGGTCGCCGCATAGAAGAGCTCGAGTCCCCCGGGCCATCCGGCCATCACGAACGCCATCGCGACGAAGGCGGACGCCGACGCGACCTTCCCGAGGACTCTCGCCGCTTGCACCAGGTTTCCTTGCACACGGAGCGCCAAGGCGCCGATCCCGATGCCGACTTGCGGGATGAGGAAGAGGACCACAGCCAGCGTCGGCAGAAGGCCGATGGCGTACAACGTGAACAGGACGGAGACGTACAGCGCCTTGTCCACGAGCGGGTCCAGCACTTTGCCGAGCCGGGTCACCTCGTGAAGCTTCCGTGCCACGAGCCCGTCAACCAGGTCCGTCGCGCAGGCGGCCAGGAAGACCCACCACGCCGGCCAACGCTGTCCCGAGGCAAGAAGGTAAACGACGGGAGCGATCGCGAGGCCGCGCGTCAGCGTGATGGCGTTGGCGAGAAACATGGTCGTTTGGAATCATAGATCGCTCTTCCCCGCTTCACAACCACCCTTGAAGCTCTTTCTCCGCGCTCGGTATAATCCCGTCCTTCAGGGGTCCGCTGAGGATCCGGCAAGGGGAGGCCTAGTCATGAAACGACGCGTGATCATCATGGGAGCCGCGGGGCGCGACTTCCACAACTTCAACGTGTACTTCCGAGACAACGCGGATTACGAGGTTGTGGCGTTCACCGCGACGCAGATCCCGGACATCGAGGGGCGAACGTACCCGAAGGAACTTGCGGGACGACTCTACCCCGCGGGAATCCCGATCCACGCTGAGGATGAGCTCGTCAGGCTCATCGCGGAGCAAAGGGCCGACATCGTCGTCTTCAGCTACAGCGACGTGTCGAACCAGTACGTCATGGAGCGCTCCGCACTCGTCAACGCCGCCGGCGCGGACTTCATGCTCCTCGGGCCCAAGTCGACGATGGTCCTCCCCAAGAAGCCGCTCATCTCGATCACCGCCGTGCGCACGGGATCGGGCAAGAGCCAGACCACCCGCCGCGTGTGCGACATTCTCAAGGCCAAGGGGAAGAAGCTCGCCGTGATCCGCCACCCGATGCCGTACGGCGATCTGGTGAAGCAGGAGGTCCAGCGGTTCGAGACCTACGCCGACCTCGACCAGCACGAGTGCACGATCGAGGAGCGCGAGGAGTACGAGCCTCACATCGAGAACGGAACCGTCGTCTACGCGGGCGTCGACTACGAGAAGATCCTGCGCGCGGCCGAGAAGGAGGCCGACGTCGTCATCTGGGACGGCGGCAACAACGACTTCTCCTTCTACAAGCCCGATCTGTCGATCGTCGTCGTCGACCCGCACCGCGCCGGCCACGAACTCCTGTACTACCCGAGCGCCGTCAACGTCCGGATGGCCGACGTCATCGTCATCAACAAGGTCGACACCGCCGCCTTGGACGACATTCAGTTCCTGCGCGACAACGTGATGCAGCTGAATCCGCACGCCATCGTGATCGAGGCCGCGTCGCCGATTCAGGTAGACAACCCGGCGGTCATCCGCGACAAGCGCGTGCTCGTCATCGAAGACGGCCCGACGCTGACGCACGGAGGCATGGAGTACGGCGCCGGGGTCCTCGCGGCGCGCCGCTTCGGCGCCGCGGAGATCATCGACCCGCGCCCCTACACCGTCGACTCAATCTCCGCGACGTACCGTAAGTACCCGAAGATCGGGCACCTGCTGCCGGCGATGGGGTACGGCGAGAAGCAGATCCGCGACCTACAGAAGACGGTTGACAAGGTCGACTGCGACGCCGTCGTCATCGGCACGCCGATCGACCTCGGGCGGCTCCTGAAGTTCAAGGTCCCCGCGACGCGGGTGCGCTATGAGCTTCAGGAGATCGGACTTCCAAACCTCGAGAAGACCCTCGCGGCGAAGTTCCCGAAGTTCTAGGAGCGACCCCGACGGATTGACGATCGCGATGAGCCCGCCGCGCGCCATGCGCGGCGGGCTTCTTCGTTCCTACGCGTTGGGAGCTCGCCAGGCCAGCAGGAGTCCGAAGGCGAGCCCGAAGGCTGCGCCGACGCCGACCGCAAACAGGACATCGCCGAACCCAAACCCCGCCACGGCTCCCACCGCCACGCCGAGCGGCAGAAGCACGACCAGATGCCGCCACCGACCGAGTCGACTACGCAAGATCGTCCTCCCCAATCACGGTCAGGAACGCGCGAACGACGCGCGGGTCGAACTGCGTTCCCGCGTTCAGTCTGAGCTCGAGGACCGCGCTCTGCTTCGCGAGGGCCTGCTGATACGGGCGCTCGGACGTGATCGCGTCGTACGCGTCTACCACGGCGACGACTCGGGCCTCGATCGGGATCTCCTCTCCCCGGATCCCGCTCGGGTACCCGGACCCGTCGTAGTTCTCGTGGTGGGCCAGCACGATCCTCGCAGCGTCCTTGAGAAACGCCTTCTCGCGGAGCATTTCGGCTCCGTGCTCCGGGTGCCGGCGCATCTCGACCCACTCGTCGTCGGTGAGCGGGCCCGCCTTATTCAGAATCCCGTCCGGCACGCGCACCTTGCCGATGTCATGGAGGTAGGCGCCGTACGACAAGTCCATCAGGCGCTGCGCGGGGAGTCCCATGCGCTCTCCGGTGCGGATCGCCAGCCGCTCGATGCGGTGGCAGTGACCCTCGGTCGCCTCGTCCTTCTCTTCGACGGACCGAGCGAGGGCCATCATCTCCTGGATCTCTTCCTTGATCAGGTGGTAGCTGGGCGGGGAAGACACCATCAGAAGATCCACATCCTCGTCGACACGGAAGTAGGCGCGTTGCGGCAGGCCGCGATGGTAGAGGTAGTCGCCGCTGCGAAGGGAGTTGCCCGCTCCTTCGCCGGTCAAGGTCAGGAGCCCGCCGAGGACGTAGATGAACTCGAACCCGGACCACTCCTTCGCTTCGTCGAGGAAGAAGTGCTTGCCGGCGGCAATGCGGTGACGGGTGACTTCGACGGCTCCCTGCTGCACGAGAAGCTCGAGCGTCGTCGACTTGGTTTCGGTCTTCGGTCGATCGCCCTCGGACTTGCCCAGGGTCAACCCGTCTACCACGGAGCCCCCTCCTTTGTCCGTCCGCCGTTCTAGCGCTTCGGCCGCATGCCCGTCGCCATCGGAGTCGAGCGCTCCGCCAGGTTCTCCGAGGCGGCCCGCCCGGGCGCCTTCGAAGAGCGTGGGCGCACGCGGTACTTTACGTGATTCCGGCAGTCCCCATCCAGCGCCGGCGCGCCACTCGGTGCATCAAGCAAACGCGGTGAGCAGAAGCGCTCACCGCGTCTCATTCCCTGGCTCGGACGCTTCGGGCATGTCGCCCGAGCGTCGCTCTACTGAATCAGGGGGCCACCGCCGACGTGAATCGGCGAGCTCATCAGCTTCGGTCCGCCTCCGACGTGAATCGGGGAGCTCATCAACGCCTTCGGCCCGCCACCCACATGAATGGGATCGGCGAAGACGCTCACCGTCACGGTCAGGAAGAGAGCAACGATAACACCGACGATTACCCAACGCTTCATCTTGGTACGACCTCCTTGGTCCGTACTCGCCGAACAGTATATGCCCCGGTTATGCCTCCGGGACGGCATCCCTAGACGGGATCGCCTCGGGGAGGCCGGTGCATTGTTGTCCCATCATGGACCGGGACACGCGTCCCTGGCGCGGCTGCTGCACTGCTCCCCGGATGGCAATCCGCTCCCCGCCGGGCGATTGTGGAGAGTCGATCCCACCGATACAATCCGCGCGGATTCCGATTCCGTTCGCCGCCGCTTCCGGCAGCGGCGGGCGGCTTCACCTTGAGGAGGACGCGCCATGCCACAGAGCACGCGCCAGATGATGTCTGTCGACGGGAATACCGCGGCCACGCACGTAGCGTACGCCTTCAGCGATGTCGCCGCGATCTATCCCATCACCCCCAGCTCCACCATGGGCGAAATCGCCGACGCTTGGGCGGCCCACGGGCGGAAGAACCTGTTTGGGCAGATCCTGCAGGTGAGCGAAATGCAGTCCGAAGCCGGCGCCGCCGGCGCCGTGCACGGGTCGCTCGTCGCCGGCGCCCTGACGACGACGTTCACGGCCTCGCAGGGGCTGCTCCTGATGATCCCGAACATGTACAAGATCTCAGGCGAGCTCCTGCCCACCGTGTTCCACGTGTCGGCCCGCGCGCTCGCCGCTCACGCGCTGTCCATCTACGGCGATCACTCCGACGTCATGGCCGCGCGGCAGACGGGATTCGCCCTCCTCGCCTCGGCGTCCGTGCAGGAGGTCGTCGACCTGGCCCTCGTCGCCCACATCGCGACGCTCAAGAGCAAGGTTCCGTTCCTGCACTTCTTCGACGGTTTCCGGACGTCGCACGAGATTCAGAAGGTTGACGTCATCCCGTACGAAGAGCTGGCGAAGATCGCTCCGTGGAGCGAGATCGACGCGTTCCGCCGGCGGGCGATGAACCCCGAGCACCCGCATCTGCGTGGCACGTCGCAGATGCCCGACATCTACTTCCAGGGGCGCGAGGCCGCGAACTCTTACTACCTCGCGACGCCGGGAATCGTCGCCGAGGCCATGCGCCAGGTGGGCGATCTCACCGGCAGGAAGTACGGGCTCTTCGACTACGTCGGCGCCCCCGACGCAGAGAACGTCGTCATTGCCATGGGGTCGTCATGCGACGTCCTTGAGGAGACCCAGAACTACCTGAACGCGAAGGGAGCGAAGACCGGGCTCCTGAAGGTGCGCCTGTACCGACCCTGGTCGAGCGAGCACTTCCTCGCCGCGCTTCCGAAGAGCGTGAAGCGGATCGCCGTCCTCGATCGGACGAAGGAGCCGGGCAGCCAGGGCGAACCACTGTACCTCGATGTCTGCACGACGTTCCAGCAGGCCGGCAAGAACCTCCTCATCGTCGGCGGGCGCTACGGCCTCGGCTCGAAGGACTTCACGCCCGCAATGGCCAAGGCCGTGTTCGACAACCTCGCCGCGGCGAAGCCGAAGAACGGCTTCACCGTCGGCATCGAGGACGACGTGACCCACACGTCGCTCCCCGTGGAGGCCGAACTGGACGTCTCGCCCAAGGGGACGATCCAGTGCAAGTTCTGGGGACTTGGGTCGGACGGCACCGTCGGCGCGAACAAGAGCGCGATCAAGATCATCGGCGACAACACCGACCTCTACGCGCAGGGCTACTTCGCGTACGACGCCAAGAAGTCGGGCGGCATCTCCGTTTCGCACCTCCGCTTCGGCAAGAGCCCGATCCAATCGCCATACCTGGTCGAGAGCGCCGACTACATCGCGTGCCACAACCGCGCGTACGTCGACCAGTACGACCTCCTCGCCGGCGTTAAGAAGGGCGGCACGTTCGTGCTCAACTGCCCGTGGGATGCCAAGGAGCTGGAGGAGAAGCTTCCGGCGTCGCTCAAGCGAACGATCGCCGAGAAGGGCCTCAAGTTCTACACGATTGACGCCGTCAAGATCGCCGGCGAGGTCGGCCTCGGCGGCCGGATCAACATGATCATGCAGACCGTCTTCTTCAAGCTGGCCGGCGTCCTGCCGGTCGAGGAAGCGATTGCCCAGCTCAAGAAGGCCATCAACAAGGAGTACGGCAAGAAGGGCGAGAAGGTTGTGCAGATGAACTACGCCGGCGTCGACGCCGCGATCGGCAACCTCGTCGAGGTCAAGGTCCCGGCGGCGTGGCGGACGGCAACATCGTCCGGATCGAAGCTGAAGCAGCCGGAATGGGTCCTCGAGGTCATGCGGCCGATGGTCGCGCAGGAGGGCGACAAGCTCCCAGTGAGCGCGTTCTCCGGCAAGCTCGACGGCTCGTACGCATCGACCGGACCCGACGGCTCGTTCCCGGTCGCGACGACGCAGTACGAGAAGCGCGGCGTGGCAATCGAGGTCCCGGAGTGGCTCTCCGCGAACTGCATCCAGTGCAACCAGTGCGCGTTCGTCTGTCCGCACGCGACGATTCGGCCGTTCCTCGTGAACGACGCCGAGAAGGCCAAGGCCCCACAGGGATTCGAGACGGTCCCCGCGATGGGGAAGGGCCTCGAGGGGTACGGGTTCCGCATCCAGGTTGACCCGCTCGACTGCCAGGGGTGCGGCAACTGCGCCGACATCTGCCCGGGGAAGAAGGGCGAGAAGGCGCTCGTCATGAAGCCGATCGAAACCCAGCTTCCCGAGCAGTCGCGCTACGACTACGCCCTTGCGTTGCCCGTGCGCGACAACCTCATGGCTGTCGACAACGTCAAGGGGAGCCAGTTCCGCCGTCCCCTGTTCGAGTACTCGGGCGCCTGCGCCGGGTGCGGCGAGACGCCGTACGTCAAGCTCGTCACCCAGCTCTACGGCGACCGCATGCTCGTCGCGAACGCCACCGGCTGCTCGTCCATCTACGGCGGATCGGCCCCGTCGGTTCCCTACTGCATCAACGCCGAGGGCCACGGCCCGGCGTGGGCAAACTCGCTGTTCGAAGACAACGCCGAGTACGGATTCGGCATGACCCTCGCGCTGCGCGCCCGACGGGCTCGCTTGGCCCGCCTCGTCACCGAGGCCGCCGAGACCGGGGTTGCGCCCGAGATGAAGACGGCCATGGCCGCGTGGCTTGCCGGCATGGACGATGCAACGACCTCCCGCGAGACCGGCGCCCGCATGGCGGAGCTCCTCGAGAAGGCGGCCAAGGGAGACAAGAAGCAGGCCGAGATCCTGTCAATGCGCGACCTCTACACGAAGAAGTCCGTGTGGGTCATCGGCGGCGACGGCTGGGCGTACGACATCGGCTACGGCGGTCTCGACCACGTCGCGGCGATGAACCAGGACATCAACGTCCTCGTCCTCGACACCGAGGTCTACTCGAACACCGGCGGACAGTCCTCCAAGGCCACGCCGACCGGGTCGGTCGCCAAGTTCGCCGAGTCGGGGAAGAAGACGAAGAAGAAGGACCTCGGCCGGATGCTGATGACGTACGGCTACGTCTACGTGGCCTCGGTCGCCATGGGCGCGAACAAGCAGCAGTGCTTGAAGGCGTTGCTCGAAGCCGAGAGCTACCCGGGACCGAGCATCGTCATCGCGTACGCGCCGTGCATCAACCAAGGGCTGAAAAAAGGAATGGGCAAGAGCCAGGAAGAAGAGAAGCTCGCCGTCGAGTGCGGCTACTGGCCTCTCTACCGGTTCGACCCGCGGCTCATCGCCGAGGGCAAGAACCCGTTCCAGCTCGACTCGAAAGAGGCGACGGGCGACTTCCGCGACTTCCTCATGGGCGAAGTTCGGTATGCCAGCCTCGTGCAGAGCTTCCCCGAGGAGGCCAAGAGGTTGCACGCGCAGCTGGAGGCCGAATACAAAGAACGGTATCAGGCGTACAAGAAGATGGCGGCGTAGCACACAGATTCTGTCTGCACACGAGGGGAAGGGGACGGCGTTGCCGTCCCCTTCTCTCTGGCCCGGTGCCCGCGCCCTGCGTCCACTGGAGCCGCTCGATCCCCGCCCGCAGTGGCCGAGACGCCCTTGAGACGACGCAGAGCGAGGATGCACCGGCATACCCGACGCAGGAGGAACCGGCATGTCCGACATCCAAGCATTCGACCGCGCCTGGAGAGCGAAGCTCACGCGGGAACTGAATCGCGCCGCAGGCAGCGAAACGCGCAGACAGATCATGTTCGGCGAGGAAGCACTCGACGCGCAGGGTGGCGCCGACAGCATCTGCGCGTGGACCGCCAACATGCTCCGGCGGCTGGAGGATCGTCTCCCTGAAGCGACGCGGAAGGGCGTTCTCAACGCGTGCGGCTGCTGGATGGGCAAGGAGGACCTGAGCGATCTCCGCGCCCTGTACGAGGCGACTCACGATCTCGACCTCATTCTCCGGAGAGCGGGAGTTGGGCTCATCTCCTATCTCAGGAACTCCTGCGGCGTCAGCCAGGGCGTCGTCGACGAAGTCGCGCGCCGAGGGTGGGGCTGGCCGGGCCGCCGCGACGGCGACATCGTCCGCGTGACCAAGATCCCGTTCGAGGGCACGATCGAGGCGTTCTTTGCGGAGCCCGACCCCGCAAAGCGCCGGGCCCTCAACTACTGCCACTGTCCGCGGGTGCGGGACATCCAGAAGACCGGAAGGCGCCTGTCGACGACGTACTGCCACTGCAGCGCAGGGTTCTACAAGAAGAACTTCGAGGAGATCCTCGAGCGCCCGGTTGACGTAGAGATCGTTCAGACTGTGCTCTCAGGCGACGAGGTCTGCTCGTTCGCCATCCACCTGCCCACCGGCGTCTAGTGTTCCCGCCACGCGCCGGCGTCGGAGGACAGCGTCGAGCGCCTACGCGCGCCAGACTTGAGCATCCGGCCCTCCGCCGATCGGCAGCGCCTCGATAGAGGCTGGACGGATGACAACGACTGCGAATGCCGGGTCGTCCGGTCCCGAGAACCACTTCTGCTGCAGCGTACCCCACACCCGCCGTCGGTCGTCGAGGTTCGTCGAGATGCGGGCCTCGCCCTTGATCTCGAAGTACGTTCCGGGCCGCGACGGGTCGGTGTCTCCGCACGTGAGGGCGACTCCGGGGTGCGCCTCGATCTGCCTGACCTTGTTCGTGTCGAGGAACGTAGGACAACGAATCGTGAGAACCTCATCGATCGTTCCGCGTACGTAGCGCACGCACGGGGCTCCGTCCGCGCCGACGGTGGCGAGAGCGGCCAGGAAGAACTCGTCACGCCGCAACCCCGTGAGAATCCGCTCGACGACGTCCTGCACAGCGCCTCCTTCCGGCAGCCCGACCTTCCACAGGATCATCCCCGCGACACGTGTCGCCCCCGTCTCGACGAGAGGAGTACCGGCTTCCACCCTGCGGTGGGAGCCGGCGGGACCCGCGTCCACGGCCC
>Ga0209593_10000392_pt1 | contig 21367 bp, 14 predicted proteins | sample PPLLaktember2015_3_FD_187260 | JGI IMG/M metagenome (GOLD analysis project Ga0209593, IMG submission 187260) | Freshwater sediment microbial communities from Prairie Pothole Lake near Jamestown, North Dakota, USA - PPLs Lake P7 Core (6) Depth... | ecosystem: Environmental > Aquatic > Freshwater...
GCAATGCTTCGGAGTGCCATGCACTTCTCGGTTACCCGCAAGTCGCCGTTCGGACGCTGATGGACTGGGTTGCAGACTGGCTCGAGCACGGCGGCCGGCTGCTCAACAAGCCGACGCATTTCGAAGTTTCGGATGGGAAATACTGATGAACCGAGCCAACGAATAACGCGGATTACACGAATCGATCCGTGTAATCCGCGTTATTCGTTGGCTCGGTTCAGCTGCTTTGTTTGCCCGCAAAGAGCTGCTGCAGCCTGGGGCTCTCTTCGAGGATGATCGTCTCGCTCCGGTCCGGGCCCGTCGAGATGATCGAAATATCAGTTTCAATCAATTCTGAGAGCCGGGCCAGATAGCTCTTGGCGAGCTGCGGCAGATCTTCGTACCGGCGTATACGCGACGTATCCTGCTTCCAACCCTGGTGCGTCTCGTACACCGGCTTGACCTCGTTGAGCACGCTCATATCCGTCGGGAAGAAACGCAACTTCTCGCCCCGGAACTGGTAGCCCACACAGATATTGATCTGTTCGAGCTGGTCGAGCACATCCAGCTTGGTGATGACGAGAGTGGTGAGATCGTTAAGCAGAGCGGCGTAGCGAACGACGACCGCGTCAAACCAACCACATCGCCGCGGACGGCCGGTCGAAGCGCCATACTCGGCGCCTTTTTCCCGGATTCGGCTGCCGGTTTCATCGGTCAGCTCGGTCGGAAAGGGGCCGCCGCCCACGCGGGTCGTGTAGGCTTTCGCTATTCCAATCACCCCGTTGATGAGGCTTGGACCGATTCCCGTGCCGGTACACGCCCCCCCGGCGGTAGCACTCGAAGATGTAACGAATGGATAAGTACCGTGATCCACGTCAAGGAGCGTCCCCTGCGCGCCCTCAAACAGAATGGTCTTTCCTTCGCGCACGGCACCGTTCAGGAACTCCGCCGTATCGGTCACAAACGGCAGAACCTGTTCGGCCATGCCGAGATATTCATCCGCTATTGCGGTGGCGTCGAGTGCCTCGGCACGATAAACCGAGCACAAGACGCGGTTTTTGAATTCGAGGTTGGCGTGCACTTTCTGGCGGAAAAGCTCAGGGTAGAGGAGATCCGCCACGCGAATTCCTCGCCGCCCCATTTTATCTTCGTAACACGGTCCGATCCCCCGGCTCGTCGTCCCGATTTTCTCTTTGAGGGTATTCTCTTCGGCCTTCTCGACGGCCCGGTGGTAGGGCATGATCAGGTGCGCCCTGTTGCTGACGAATAGACGGCCGGTCACGTCGATGCCGGCCGACGTCAGCGTTCGGACCTCTTCCGCAAACGCCGCCGGGTCGAGAACGACGCCGTTGCCGATAACGCAGATTTTTCCAGGGCGGAGGATCCCTGAAGGGATCAGATGGAGCACGTATTTCCGGCCTTCGATGCCGACCGTATGCCCCGCGTTGTGACCTCCCTGATACCGGGCCACAACGTCAAACCGCTCCGTGATGAGGTCGACGATCTTGCCTTTTCCCTCGTCGCCCCACTGAGTTCCTACGATTACGATATTAGACATATAAGGAAAGCGCGGCCGAGCACCGGGACAGCGAAGTCAGCGGGACTCCGTGTCCGGACCGGCTAGAGGTGTTGGTCAATCATTCGGGTGATGTTGTCTTTGGAAGTGGCGCCGACGATCTGATCCTTGATCATTCCATCTTTAAAAAGAAGGAGGGTGGGTATGCCTCGAATGTTGTATCGGGCGGAAATTTCGCCGTTGGAGTCCACGTCCACTTTCACGACTTTCGCCCGGCCTTCATAGTCGCTTGCGATCTGTTCGACCGCCGGAGCGATCATGCGGCAGGGTGCGCACCAGGCCGCCCAGAAGTCGACCAGAACCGGCTTGTCCGATTTGAGTACTTCCTGTTCAAAATTGTCATCACTCACATTGCGCAGTTTGTCACTCATACGTCCTCCGTCTCGGTAGCTCTGCGTTGGCTCAATCTGGGAAGTGCGAAAACTATGCTAACATACCCCTCCTGACGATTGAAGCCATGGTCCAGGCCAAGAAGGCCCTCGGTCAGCACTTCCTCACCGATCAAAGCTATTGTCGAAAAATCGTTCAGTATGCCGGCGTCCAAGCCGATGACGTGGTCGTAGAAATAGGGCCGGGGACCGGCCAGTTGACGGCAGTGCTGGTCGAAACAGCGGCTAGGGTCGTGGCGGTCGAATTCGACCGGGACATGGTTGTTGCTCTCGGGGAGCGCTTTTCGGCACTGATGCCCGATCGCCTGTCTCTGGTCGAGGCCGACGTGCTTCAGTTCGACTGGCCGGCCCTTCCGGTCGTCGGCCGGTTCAAGATGCTCGGCAACCTCCCTTACAACATTTCGACGCGCATCCTGCGCAAGGCGATCGCGGTCAAGGATCGGATGGAATCGTTTACGTTCATGGTCCAAAAGGAGGTCGCGGAACGCGTGCGCGCACGCCCCGGGAGCAGAGACTACGGCTACTTCAGTGTCCTCATGGAGTATCACTTTGAGCGGCGCTCGGGCTTCGATGTTCCACCTGGCGCCTTCACGCCGCGTCCGAAAGTGATGTCCCACGTTATGATGCTGGTTCCTACGGAGCCGGCCGATCCGGTTCCGGACCTGGAGAGTTTTGAGCGCCTCCTGAGCCGGTCATTTGCCCACCCTCGAAAAACTCTCTGGAACAACTTGACGAGTGCCGGCTACCCGGCCGAGCGGGTCAAGGAGAGTTTCGAAGCGGCTGCAATCGACTCGAAAATCCGGCCCAGTCATGTGAAACTCAGCCAGTATGCCTGCCTGAGCGGCATGCTATAATTCAGCAAAATGGCCGATTCACTGGAAGTCATTCCACTGGGTGGTTTAGGCGAATTCGGGATGAATTCCACGGCGCTCCGCTGCAATGGAGACATCATTGTTCTCGATGCCGGAGTCGCTTTCCCGACCCACGAGCTGGGCGTCGATTTCGTCGTTCCCGACCTCACCTTTCTGAAAGAGAACCAGGATCAGGTGCGGGGAATCCTTCTCACTCATGGACACGAGGATCACGCCGGCGGCATTCCTTACGTGATCCCCGAGTTGCCTGTCCCGGTCTATGCCAGCCGGCTGACCCAGGCCCTCGTCAGTGAGAAGCTCAAAGAGCATGAACTGCTGGAACGAACGGATTTGCGGCTTCTCGAAGCCAGGGATACGCTACGCTTCGGAGCTTTCGAGATCGAGCCGCTTCACATGACGCATTCTTTTCCGGATGCGTTTTGCTTCGCCATCACCACGCCGGCCGGCACGATCATCTGGACGGGGGACTTCAAATTTGATCAGACCCCGATTGACCGCCGGCTCTCGGACGTCGCTCGCCTCAGCGAGTACGGCGAAGACGGCGTCCTCGCGCTTTTCTCCGACAGCACGAACAGTGAGTCCCGCGGCCTTTGCCCTTCGGAGTTTTCTGTCTACGAGCCGCTGCGAAACCTGTTTCTGCGCGCCCGCCGCAAAATCGTGGTCTCCTGTTTTGCCAGCAGCCTGAGCCGGGTTCAGGTGATCCTTGACCTGGCGCGCGAACGGGGACGAAAAGTCGCCCCCATCGGACGGAGCATGGTTTCGTACCTGCGTGCCGCCTTTGAAATCGGTTACCTGCAGATGCCGAGTGATCTGCTTATCTCCCTGAACGACGTTCGTTCGCTTCCTCCGGAAGAGGTCGTTATCCTTGCCACCGGCAGCCAGGGAGAGCCGATGTCTGCCTTGAGCCGCCTGGCTATCAACGAAGTGAAAAACGTGGAGATCGAAGAGGGTGACATGGTGATCCTCTCGGCCCGGATCATTCCCGGCAACGAGAAACTCATCTCCAACATGATCAACCACTTTTACAGGCGCGGCGCCCAAGTATACGATTCCGATCATTCGCAGGTGCACGTTTCCGGTCACGGCTATCGCGAAGACCTGAAACTGATGATGAATCTCGTCAAACCGCGCTTTTTTGTCCCGATCCATGGCGAATTCAAGCAGCTCAAGACGCACTACCTGTTGGCTCTGGACCAGGGGATTCCGGCCGAGAATGCCCGGATCATCGAGAACGGCGACATCCTCGAGCTCACGCCGACAAGCTTACAGGTGACCGGCAAGCTGACCGCAAGCCGTCGTTTCATCGAGGAAGGGGTTGCCGAAGAGGTGCACGATCTGGTATTGCGTGATCGGCGCTACCTGTCCGAAGATGGTTTGCTGGTTATTGTGCTTCGGATGGACCGGCTCGAGGGAGATCTCATCGGCGAGCCTGAATTGATTCCCAGGGGTTTTGTCGACGAATCGGCGGAGTCGCTCATGGAGAGCATCAAAGAGGAAGTAGTCCGGGTGGTCCGGGAGACCAACCCCGAAGAAAAACGCGACGAAGAGCTGTTCAAGGAGATCATCCGGAAAGAGATCAAGCGGTTCCTGCGGAAGCAGACCGGAAAAAGACCCGTGATTCTGCCGGTGACGCTGGTGATCTGATTAGTGGTGACAAGGTGACAGGGTGACAGGGTGACAGGGTGACAGGGTGAAAGGCAATATCGAATATCGAATATCGAATGTCGAATGTCGAAGTCGATCTCGACGTTCTGCCATCACGACTCCGAAGCGAGTGATTTCCTGACTACTTACTTCGACATTCGATATTCGATATTCGATATTGCCTTTCACCCTGTCACCCTTTCAACTTGTCACCTTGTCACCTTGTCACCCTGTTACCCTGTCACAGCAGGAAGGGGAGGCGATGTCGGTACACCCGAAAGACAAGACTTCAGAAGTGATCGGGCTGCTGTCGCTGGCCGTGGCGGCGCTTCTCAGCCTCGCCCTGGTGACGTACAACTCGCTTGATTCGTCGTTCAGCGTCTCGACCTACCCGGAGAGATACCTGAATCGCATCGGCAAAATCGGGTCTGTCACCGCCGATCTCCTGTTCCAATACATCGGCTTCTCGGCATTCCTACTGCCCGTACCGTTGCTCCTCGTTGGCTACAAGAAGATCCGTAATCGGTCCATCGAATTCCCGTTTGTGAAGCTCCTTGGGTTTTTCACGCTGATCGCCGGCCTCTGTGCACTTCTTAGCCTGCTGTCGGTGCCTCGCCCTGCGCGTTTTGAGTTTCTGCCCGGTGGTGTTTTCGGGACGGTTCTGGCTGACCATCTGATTCTGCTTCTGAACCCGATCGGCTCGGTAATCCTGACCGCTACCGTCATCGTCCTGTCGCTCTTGCTGATTACGCGGTTCTCGCTCGACAAGACCATCGCCTGGTTTGGCGCCAGGGACTGGAACATCTTTGCCGCTTGGGCCTTCCGCTATCGGGAATGGAAGAAGCGAAGGGCAGGGCATCGCGAACTGGAGCGAGTTGAGAAGCAGCCGGTCGTCCTGAAACCTGTTCCCCGGCCGGCGCCGACTCTGGCCGAGGTTGAGCTGGCCGATCCGCCGTTTGGCGGGGGGCCCAAAGGAAAACCGGAAGGTCCCTCGGGACGTACCCACAAAGAGATCGTCATTAACCGTGACGAGCGAGAGCAGGAGCGCCTTCCCGAACCGATGCCAGCCCACAGGTCCGCTCCCTCCCGAACGAAAGCGGCTGCTTACCGCCTGCCTCCGGTAGATTTCCTTCAGGTGCCCGAGTCCGGGCCCGCGGTCAACGAGAAGGAGCTGTTGGACCGGTCTCAGAAGCTGGTGGCCAAATACGCGGAGTTTGGGGTTTCGGGCAGTGTGCTGCAGATCCACCCCGGTCCTGTGGTTACGACGTTTGAGTTCAAGCCGGAGGCGGGCGTCCGTTACAGCCGGATTACGAGCATGGCAGACGATCTGTGTCTTGCACTGAAGGCTGAATCGATCCGGATCGATCGGCTGGCCGGCAAGAACACCGTCGGCATCGAGGTCCCAAACTTGAGTCGCCAGAAGATCCTTCTGCGGGACATCTTCGAAGGGCCCGCCTTTCAGCGCTCCGGATCGTTCCTCACGCTTGGGCTCGGGAAACTCATCAACGGCGATACCTACGCCGCTGATTTGACCGGGATGCCCCATCTTTTGCTTGCCGGCGCGACGGGGTCGGGGAAGAGCGTCGGGTTGAACTGCATGGTCTGTTCGATTCTCTACAAGGCCAGTCCGGCGGATGTCCGGTTCATCATGATCGATCCGAAACGCCTGGAGTTGGGCCTGTACGACGGCATTCCTCACCTCTTGACCCCGATTGTCACCGATCCACGGCAGGCTGCGAACGCGCTTGCCTGGGCGGTCGGTGAGATGGAGGCGCGCTACAAAGCCTTGGCCCAGCTCGGAGTTCGGAACATCGAACAGTACAACGAGGAAATCAAGAACTCGAGGAACGGACTGGCCGAGGAGAATCAGCACCTGCCGTACATCGTCATCATTGTGGACGAGCTGGCCGATCTGATGATGACCGCCGGGAAAGAGGTGGAAGGTTCGCTCACCCGCCTGGCCCAGATGGCCCGTGCGATCGGGATCCACCTCATTCTGGCCACGCAGCGTCCGTCAGTTGATGTGTTAACCGGCCTGATCAAGGCAAATTTCCCTTGCCGCATTTCTTTCCGCGTGTCTTCGAAGGTCGATTCTCGAACGATCCTCGACTGCAATGGCGCCGAGCGGCTGCTGGGACAAGGAGACATGCTCTTCCTATCGCCCCGGACCAGCCGTTTGATCCGAGTCCATGGCGCTTACATAAGCGAGAAGGAAATCGCGCAAGTCACCTCCTACCTGAAAACCCAGGGAACGCCTGAATACCAGGAAGAAATCCTCGAAGGCGACGAAGAAGAGGACTCGGCCCTGACCGAGATGGGGGACCTGGAGGACGATCTTTACCAAGAAGCGGCGCGTTTTGTCGTGGAGACCGGTAAAGCGTCGACTTCCCTGTTGCAGCGCCGGTTTCGAATCGGTTACGGGCGGGCCGCCCGCCTGCTGGACATCATGCAGCACGAGGGTGTAGTGGGCGCCCCGGACGGCAGCAAAGCGCGTGAAGTGCTCGTCGCATCGAATTATTTCGATGAGCCGAATAGCAACTAGTCCGTAACCTGATCTTCTTTCTCGTCATCTTCATCTAATGAGATGCGTTCTGTGCTCAGCCGTTTACTGTCGCGGTCAATAACGCGTTGGCTCACGACTTGCTTCTCAAACTTTTAACCTAGCTGCTAAAATAGGTAATGCTATGAGAAGGCTCCCGGCTCTCGTGTTTCTTAGCCTCGTCCCCGCATTGATGTGGGCCGACGAGAAGCCGAAAATCCCGCCAAGAATCAGAGTCGATGTAGATACAGTCGTGGTCAGGGTGACGGTGACGGATTCCCTCAATCGGTATGTAGTGGGACTGGACAAGGAACACTTTAAACTTTTTGAAGACAAAGTCGAACAAACCCTCGTCCATTTCTCGAACGACAAATCCCCACTAAGCGTGGGCATCATCCTCGACATCAGCGGGTCGATGGGCGACAACATGCTCAGCGCCCGGAACTCGGTGGTCCGATTTCTCGAGCAGGGCAATCAGGAGGACGAGTACTTCCTGGTCGGTTTCAACCACCAGACCGAGTTGCTCCAGGATTTCACCTCAAAAGGCGCGAACATCACCGCGGATATTGCGACGACAGCCGCGGGCGGGCGCACGGCGCTTTACGATGCTCTTTACCTGGGTCTCGAGAAAATCCGCCAGGCCAAGCATGACAAGAAGGCGCTCATCATCATTACCGACGGCGAAGACAACAGCAGTCGATACACCTTCAGTGAAGTGAAGGACTTTGCTAAGGAGTCCGACGCGCAGATCTACGTCATCGGTGAAAAGGGCGACATTGGATACGGACGCGGGATCATCAACGAGATTGTGAGGCTGACCGGGGGGAGAGCGTTCTTCCCGAGCAGCTTCAAGCAGCTTGATTATTACTGCGACCTGATCCACACGGAGCTTCGCAACCAGTACGTGCTCGGGTACAACCCATCGGATAAAGATTTCGACGGGAAGTGGCGCAAAATCAAAGTGCGGCTCGAGCCGCCCGAGGGCCTGCCTCGCTTAAGCGTGCGGGCCAAAGAAGGCTACTTTGCCCCGCAGAAGTAGACACAGCTGTACCGCCGGAAGTCACCAGCCGGGGCGACGAGGCTGATGGTCCGCCACGCGATGACCAGGTGCTGAAACGATTTCCGCTGTTCTTCGTCTGGAGGATTATGGGCCGAACTCGATTCTTCTTGCTGGCGCTGCTCCTTCTGGGTGCAGCCGCGATTATTGCTTTTCATCCTGTTCCGAAGGCCCGAGCCGCTCAGGCCCAGGATGCTCAGGATACTAAGGATCCGGAGCAGCGCTCCAAAGAACAGCCTCCTACACTCCCATCCAGCCGGCCTACCCGAAACCCGCAGTTTCGCGCGGCCGTCGATCAGGTTGTGGTTTACGCCGCCGTTTACGACAAAGTGAATCAACTGGTCCCGGGGCTCAAAAAGGACGATTTCACGGTCCTCGAAGATAAAGTACCTCAGCAGATCACCTATTTCGGTCTGGCCGACATGCCGTCGACTGTCGGTGTGGTGGTCGACTGCAGCGGTAGCATGCGCCAGAAGATCGACAGTGTCATCGAAGCCATCAAGCTGTTTCTGGCCCAGAACAATCCCGAAAATGAGTTGTTCCTGATCAGATTCAATGACGAGGTCGAGCTTGAGGAAGGCTTCACCAAGGACCAGGAGGATATCACTGACGCTCTCGAAAATCTGGTTGTCTCCGGTGGCACCGCCCTCTACGATGCCATCCTGCTGGGCGTAGACCAGGCTCGCGAAGGAAGTGAACCACGAAAGGCGATCATCGTGTTCACGGACGGCGAGGACAAGGACAGTTACTACAAGCAGCCTGAGGTTCTTACCAAGATCCAGGAGGCGGATGTCCAGGTTCATATCGTCGCTTTTCTAGATTCCGACTTGTCCAGCGAGGGAGGCTTTTTCGGAGTCTTCAAGTCCGAGCGGGAGAAGGTTACCAAGACGATCACCGATATTGCCGACATGGCGGGCGGGAGGGTGATTTTTCCGCAAAACGTCGAGGAACTAAAGCCCGCCTTCGAGTCGATTGCTCACGATCTCCGCAACCAGTACCGGCTGGGCTATATCTCCACCAACTCGGCCAAAGACGGAAGTTGGCGCCGAGTGGATGTCCAGGTCCGGGAGGCCAAGGAGAAAGGCCTGAAAGTCCGCGCCAAAAGAGGCTACACCGCACCCAAGTCGTAGAGCCCGAAAAGCCAATTAAGCCCCAGGGACACAAGGGACAGAAGGGACAGAAGGGACACGAGGGACACGAGGGACACGAGGGACCAAAATCAGAGAGGTCGTTTGGTCCCTTGTGTCGCTTCTGTCCCTTGTGTCCCTCGTGTCCCTTGTGTCCCTGAAGATTTCTGCCCGCTTCTCCCAACCATTCCTCCTCCCCCGAAGTCAAAACGGGGAAAGGAGGGGTGTGGCTGATGCCTTTGTTTCTTCGATTCTGCCTGGTCCCTTGTTTCCTGGCTCTAGGTTTTGGCGCAACGGCTCGCCCGGAGATGGTCATAGTCCGCACGACTGCCCCACCGGTTTTGGACGGTAAGCTGGACGATGAAGCCTGGGCGAAGTCCAAGTTGTCCCTGGGTGAATGGCTCACTTATAACCCCGTTCGAGGAGACAAGCTGGCGCAGAAGACCGAGGTGTGGTGCACCTACGACCAAAAGGCGCTCTATTTCGCCTTTCGTTGCCTGGATCCGGAAGCAGGAAAAGTAAAGACGTCGATCAGCCGCCGCGACCAGATATTCCGCGATGATTGGGTGGGTCTCAGCCTTGACGCAATGTTTACCGGCCAGACCTCGTACGATATGTTCGTCAACCCGAATGGCATACAAGCCGATATCCTGACTAACAGTGCTTCGGGTGAAGATGTTTCTCCCGACTGGGTGTGGGAAAGCGCCGGCCGCCAGACCGAACAGGGCTATGAAGTGGAAGCCAGACTCCCGCTGGAAAGCATACGTTTCAAGAGTGGTGCGGAGGTCAAGATGGGGCTGCTGTTCTGGCGCCGGGTTAGCCGTCTGGGATCGTCCGCTTCATGGCCGGCCATCCAATCCGGGAAGAGCGTGTTCGAGTGCCATGCGACTGCGGTCTTTGATGATCTGACCCAGCCCCGGGCGCTTGAGCTCATCCCGAGCCTTACCTACTCCTATAACCGTGATGTGGAGTCGCCCGGAGTCTGGAACACGGAATCAGAGCCGGATGCCGGCATCACCGTGAAATACGGGCTAACGTCGTCCATTGCCGCCGAAGCCACCCTGAATCCGGATTTCAGCCAAGTCGAAAGCGACGCTTTTCAGGTCGAGGTCAATCAACGCTATCCGATCTTCTTCTCCGAAAAGCGCCCGTTCTTCATGGAAGGGATGAGCATCTTCTCGCTGGCGGGGATCACCGGTGATGGAAACATGACGGCCTCGGTTCACACCCGCCGGATCGTCGATCCCCTCTGGGGGGTGAAACTGACCGGGACCGTCGGCCGAGTCTCCTTTGGCACGCTGTCAGCCGCTGACGAGTCGCCCGGGCGTGAGCTGGAGGATGGATCGGTCAATCCCTTTCTCGACAAGAGACGCTACTACAACATCGGTCGCGCGCTCTACAGCCTGGGGAAGGGAACATACATCGGCGGCTTCCTGGCCGACACGGAACTTGGGAATGAGTTTAACCGGGTTGCGGGCTCGGATGTCTCCCTTCGTGTGGGCGAACATCAGTCGATCGGGGGGACTTTCCTCGGTTCTACAAGCCGCTCGGATGCCGGGGAACGCAAGAGCGGCATCAGCGGCCAGATGACGTACGGATACAGCTCTGACCGAATCAACGCGTACACTCAGGTCGAGCACTACGATGAAGACTTCCAGATGGATACTGCCTTTTACCGGCGCACCGGAGTGTCGACCGGGTGGGCCTTCTTCGGCTACAACATCGATCCCGACAAGAAGAAATACCCGTGGATTCGCCAAATAACGCCGCTCATCTTCACCCGCTACGGACACGACAGAATCGAAGGGGGCCACGAATCGATCGTGGTTACGGGCGCAAACTTCCGTTTCACCCGGCAGGGATTCCTGCGCATCGACTGGTCCACGGGAAAAGAGCCCTGGGCCGGCCGTGTTTACGACACCGGCGGCTTTCGAATTTTCGGTAACGCTCAGTTCACCCGCTGGCTCAATGGCTCAGCCTTCTTTTTCTCCGGCGACGGGATCTTCTACGATCGCGAAGACCCCTATCAGGGCAAGCAGCTCAACTACGAGGCCGGCGTGACCTTCCAGCCTACCTCACGAATCAGCCAGAATGTTGCCTACAGTCACGTCGACTTCGACCGGGCTTCCACCGGCGCACACATCTATTCGGTCAACCTCATCAATACGCGCAGTACTTACCAGTTCAACCGCCACTTCTCGCTGAGGGCGATTGTTCAGTTCGACAGTTCCCGCCACCGGATACTGACCGACTTCCTCGGCGCGTATGAGCCGGTGCCCGGAACGGTAGCCTACGCCGGCTATGGCTCGCTGTTTAACAAGCAGGCCTGGCGCGAGGACGAGTGGCACTCCGGGGAAGGCAATTACTTGACGACGCGCCGGGGTTTCTTCTTTAAAGTCTCGTATCTGCAGAGGTTTTAAAGCAGGGGCCGACCCGTGCTGGGCCTGTCAGCCTCACTCGCTCCGCAAGTCAAACCCCGGCTTGATCTCTGCCGCAAATTTCGACTCGTCAATCCTCAGCCCAGATCCTGAAACTTCGGGTACGGTCGCGTGACCATACGGCTTCCGCGGCGATCCATGACTCGTCGGGTGCTGGATGGGTCACTACCACCACGATTGCCACTATTCATAGGCTGTTACCACCTTTCGGACGCATTATGGTGCACGGTCGTCTTCAACGCCAGGCCGGTGACATCGGCGTGCTCATCCCCAGCCACGGCGTTGATTTTCGGTTGAATACTGCCATAAAGTCTCACCGTGAACAAAAACGAGGAAGGTCGCGCAACGTGTTGTCGAGAGGTGGATAGAAGGGATTTCATCGGGACGGTGGTGGCAGGGGCGGCCGTCGGGGTCCCATCCCGGGCAGGCGGTGGGGCCCAATCCTCTCCCAAGGGGAAGACATTCCGGCTTGAGGAGTCTACGATCCCGGAGCTTCAGGCCAAGATGAAGTCCGGCGAATTGTCGGCGGAATCGATTACCAAGTTGTATCTGGAACGGGTCAAGGACCTGAATGGCCGGCTAAAAGCGATCATCGAAGTCAATCCGGAAGCCATCGAAACTGCCCGGAGCCTGGACCGGGAACGCAAAGAAAAAGGGCCGCGCGGACCACTTCACGGAATTCCCGTCGTCCTGAAAGACAATATCGATACCCACGACAAAATGATGACCACGGCCGGTTCGTTGGCGCTGGCGGGCTCAATCCCGTTGCGCGATGCTTTTGTCGCGGGCAGGCTGCGCGAAGCGGGCGCGGTTATCCTCGCCAAGGCGAACCTCAGCGAATGGGCCAATTTCCGCTCGGACAATTCCTCGAGCGGTTGGAGCGGCCGCGGTGGTCAATGCCGCAATCCCTATGCGCTTGACCGAAACCCGTGCGGGTCCAGCTCTGGTTCGGCGGTGGCTGTGTCCGCGAACCTCTGCGCCGTAGCCGTCGGGACCGAGACTAACGGTTCGATTGTCTGCCCTTCAAACGCCAATGGGGTTGTTGGGATAAAGCCGACGGTAGGCCTGGTGAGCCGGTCAGGGATCATTCCAATCGCTCACACTCAGGATACGGCGGGACCTATGGCCCGTACGGTCACCGATGCGGCGGTTCTTCTGGGTCCCATGACCGGGATCGACACGCGTGATGCGGCTACTTCCGACAGCTCCTCGCACCGACAGGCCGATTACGCGCAGTTTCTGGATCCTGCCGGACTGAAGGGGGCACGGATCGGCGTGGCTCGCGATTTTCTTGGTTTTCACCCGGAAGTCGACCGGCTGATCGAAGAATCGCTTGCCGCCATGAAACAGCAAGGCGCCGAGCTGGTAGATCCTGTCGAGATTCCGGAACGCCGGGCGCTCAATGGGCCGTCGTTCCAGGTCCTGCTCTACGAGTTCAAGGCGGACCTGAACGCGTACCTCGCCACGCTTGGGCCGCAGGCGCCCGTACGCAGCCTCGAGGAGATCATCCGCTTCAACGAGAATAACCGTGATCGGGAAATGCCGTACTTCGGCCAGGATCTGTTCATCAAGGCTCAAGCAAAGGGGCCGTTGACCACTAAGGAGTACCTGGACAGCCTGGAGAAATGCCGGACCCTCTCGAGAGAGAAGGGAATCGACAAGGTGATGGACGATCAAAAGCTCGACGCGATCATCGCGCCGACGGGAGGGCCGGCCTGGTTGATCGATCTTGTCAACGGGGATTCCTTCGGTGGCGGCAGCTCCAGTCCAGCCGCGATCGCGGGTTATCCGAACATCACGGTTCCCATGGGGAGCGTCCGGGGACTCCCGGTCGGGATCTCGTTTTTTGGCAGGGCGTGGAGTGAGCCGGTCCTGATCAAGCTTGCCTTTTCTTTCGAGCAAGCCACCAAAGCGCGAAGAGTGCCGCGGTTGTTGGCGACGGTTGCGCTGTAGGGGCGCGGCTCTGTAACCCTTATCTTATACGCATTTCTGAACCGAGGTGCGAGGGCGTGCCGTAGGGTGGGTTTCGAAGCGCGACAGCGGCTCGCCGCGGAGCGCTGAAACCCACCATGCAATCGCGCCGTTTTGGTTCCACCGCGGCGAAACGGAACGTCTGCATGGTGGGTTTCAGCGCTCCGCGGCGAGCCGCTGTCACGCTTCGAAACCCACCCTACGGAACGGGACCGCTTTCGCGTCAGGCGACTACCGCCTGACTGCGTGCTGGGCTTCGACGTTGACCTGGCTTTCGGCCATTGCGGTCAGCTTCTTGTCCGTCATGCCCTCCTCATCCAGCGTCTGCTGGAGCAGTCTTGCATCCTCCTCATAACCGAGGCGGTGGGCGAAAGTCCGTGCGCACCCATACGAGGCCATCTCGTAGTGTTCGATCTTCTGTGCTGCGGCGATGAGCGCCGCGTCCCTGACCGCGGTGTCTCCCTCGGCATCGATGATATAGCTGCCGTCGTCAATCAAGCCGGCCACAGCGGCCGACTTTGTCTCGTCCGGCTCGATGTTCATACGCCGGAAAATCTTTTCCAGCCGGTCACGCTGGGTCCTGCTTTGCTGGAGATGTGCCCTGAAGCCGCTGGCAAGCTCCGCTGAGGTTGCCGCATCGGCCATCTTCGGCAACGCATCGATGATCTGATTCTCGGTGTAATAGAGGGTTTTCAGCTCATGGATGTAAAGGTCCCGAAGGCTGTTGAATTTTAAGGAAGTGAGTCTCATATTTCCTCCTTATTGGTTCTTTTTCTGGATTCTGAATTCGACAAAAAAGCGCTCAGTTGGAAGCCCGGTAATGGAGCCGAATGAGGCGTGGAGCGGGAAAGCCGAGTGCTTCGGCTCCTAGATCAATGATACATGACCGGTGCGAACACTCAACCCAAGCGGGCGCTAACGCCTCACAAGATCCAGGACGTTGGCGAGCAGCGTGCGGCCCTGTCTGAAACGACCGCGTTTTCCATAGAGGCCGGTGATCCTTTTCAGAGTCTCTTTCAGCCGTGGACTTAGAGTGAGGGCCTGAAGGTATGACTCGAGCAGAATCCCGCCTGTCGAATCCAGGTCCGCCTGAGGCAGCGAGGCGAAGAGTTGGACGAGGTCACGCGAAGCTCCGAGGACCTTCACCGCCGGCAGCAGGTGAGGCAGGTAGAGACATTTCTCCAGATCGACAAGATGAAAGACCCATCCCCCCGGCCCTTTTGACACGAGAATATGGCGCGACTTCAAGTCGCCATGAAAAAAGCCGGAGTTGTGGAGCGAGGCGAGATACTCCCCCAGCGAAGTGGCGAGTTCTGGGGTCAGGGCGATCGGAGCGTGGATTTGGAACACGTGTCGCCCGGCCGACGGCAACTCGCAGACAGATTGGAGGTCACCGGCAATCAGGAGGCCCCTCCAGTTTAAGAACTCGCCCCGTCGCTTCATCGCTGCGAGAACATCGAGCGTGGAAAAGCGTTGTTCTTTGAGCCGGAGCGAAGTTCTGAGGGTGCGGAAAGCGTAAGAGCGACGCAGGCTTCGGCCCGGAGAAGCGTTCGTGAAATAGTAGGCAAAGCAGCTCTGCGGGGCGCCGTTGAAGAGGAGCGGCAGCCTATGGATCTGCCGGCCTCCGCAGTCGAGCAGATGCTCGGCGCCGGGGAGATGACCGATCTGCTCTGGGCGTTCCAGCACTTCGTCGGGTGGCTGGAACCCTTCGCGTATCCACCCAACAAACGTCTTGCCCGAATATCGGTCAAATCCTGGCGGTGCTTTCATATCTTTCTATCCACGAAAACTCGTGGATTACTTTAGCAGGAAGACGTAACGGACGATAAACAGCAAAGCGAACACGGAGATGAGGATCGGCACCTCTCGGATCTTGCCTTGCACGGTTTTGAGAACGGTGTACGCGATAAAGCCGAAGGCGATCCCTTCAGTAATGCTGAAAGTTAAAGGCATGATTATTATCGTGAGAAACGCGGGGATCGATTCCCCGAAGTCGTCCCAGGCGATGCGGCGGACGTTTTTGATCATGAAACAGCCGACGATGATCAGGGCCGGGGCGACGATCGGGTAAAGCCGCAAGCCTTCACCGTATTGAACGCCTCCGCCGATCATTCTGACGAGTGGTGCAAAGAACATCGACAGCAGCAGGAGGAGACCGGTCACCATGTTCGCCAGTCCGGTCCGGGCCCCGGCGCTGACTCCGGCCGCGCTTTCAATGTAACTGGTTACCGTGGAAGTGCCGAGCAAGGCGCCGAGCGAAGTACCGGTTGCATCAGAAAGAAGCGCTTCCCGGGCGCGCGGCAGAGTGCCGTCAGAACGAAGCAAACCCGCCTCCTGGCTCACTCCGATCAGGGTGCCGACGGTGTCGAAGAGCGCCAGAAAGAAGAAGATGAAGATGATCGGGATCATTCCCGCCTGGAAGGCTCCGAGGATGTCCAGTTTGAACAGCGAGGGAGCAATGGAGGGAACACCCTCCACGATTCCCTCGAACCTGGCCATGCCGGTGAAGAGGGCGACAACCAGCGTCGACGCTATCCCAATAAGCATTGCGGCCCGGACCCCGAGCGCCAGCAGAATAGCCATGACTGTCAGTCCGAAAAGCGATAGCAGGACCGGCGGGGCGTTCAGTTTCCCCATCCCGACGAGCGTTCCCGGGTTCGCCACCACGATCCCGCTCCACTCCAGGCCCACCACGGCGATTAAGAGTCCGATACCGACTGCGATAGCATGTTTCAGGGTCCCCGGCACCTCGTTCAGCAGTCTCTCCCGCAGTCCGACGCCGGACAGCAGGATGAAAAGGACTCCCGAGATGAAGACCGCGCCGAGCGCCTGCTGCCAGCTGTAACCGAGCGTGAGAACCACTGTGTAAGTGAAAAAGAAGTTGTGCCCCATGGCGGGGGCAAGCGCCACCGGATAGTTGGCAAACAATCCCATGATGAAAGTGGCGAGCGCGCTCGATACACAGGTCGCGACCATGGCTGCGTCCAGATCGATTCCGGCAGCATTCATCACGACGGGCTGAACGAAGATTATGTAGGCCATGGTCATGAAGGTCGTGATTCCGCCGGAGATCTCCCGCTGGATCGTGGTGCCGTTTTCGGCGAGCTTAAAGAATCGTGTTATCAATGGATCCCCTCCCCGGGAACTGACGGCTGACGCCTGACACTGTCAGCCGTCAGCTGTCAGCCGTCAGCCGCTTTTCACCCAAGCAACTCCGCCAACCGCTTCAACCCGGGTTTCAGTTCACTTCGAAAGTGAATCCGCAGGACCCGGCGGCCTTTCTCCTCGAGGGCCGCGAAGTCAGCCAGCGCCTGGGCCTGCTGCAGAGTGGCAAAATCATATTCCTGACCTGGAATTCGCAAGTTCTCCTCGGCGTCCGAAGTCAGCAAAAGGAACACACCCGTGTTAGGCCCACCCTTGTGTAATTGACCGGTGGAATGCAGATAACGGGGCCCGTAAGCGAGGGTGGTGGCGATCTTGGCGCGGTCTCGAAGTCCGACTCGCATCTGCTCCAGGATATGATCGCGTGCCGGCGTCTTGCGAAAATAGGGGAGCAAGGCGAAATAGTCTCCCGGGCGGATGGAATCAAGAAACGTCTTGATCAGCTTTTCGGCGGAGTTCCGCCCCCCCGAAGCAGGGCCATAGAGCAGGAAGTCGTGATTCCGGGCGCCGGGTCTACCTATGTCAAACGTGCCCTTTTGCTGCCACTGGCCCAGCAGATTGGTCGTGTTCCTGGTTGTTTCCCCCACGTTGGGTTCATCGAACGGGTTCACTCGAAGGATCGACGCAGCCGTCGCGGCCGCGATCTCCCAGCGAAGAAACTCCTCGGCCAGTCCCATCCGGTCAGGCAGAGAGACCCTTATGACAGGATGTCCGGCCTTCTCGAGCGCCGCCACCCGCTTGTCGTAGTTTTTGTTGTCCGCGGCGGCGTGTGAAATGTAGACAAAAAGCCGATCCTTTCCATAGACTCGCGGGTTCCCGAGCGGTTCGCCTACGACCGGGATCAGACCGCGGCCCTGCTTCCCGGTGCTTTCGGCAAGCAGCTGTTCCAGCCAGCCGCCGAGCGCGCCGATCGTGTCGCTGATAACAAACGTGACTTTGTCACGGCCTTTCTTCGCTTCCATGGCTGCCAGGGCCCCGAGCTCGACCGGGGGATTTCCGACCGCCGGGAGGCCTGGTCCGCTGCTGATCTGAAGCTTGGTCGCACGTTCGAGGAAAGTCCTGATATTGATCCCCATGAGGGCCATCGGCACCAGGCCGAAATAAGAGAGCGCGGAGTAACGGCCGGGTATATCCGGGGGATTGAGGAAACAGTGGCGGAACCTCTTGGCCTCGGCTTCTTTGGCCAGCCACGTGCCCGGGTCGGTAATTGCCAGAAAAGACTTGCCCGGGATGCCGGAGCGGCCAGCCAGGGTATCGTAGAAGTACCGATAGAAGCTGATAGTTTCAATAGTGTTGCCGGATTTACTGGAGATGACGAACAGCGAACGGGTCGGCTCGATCTGGGAAAGCAGATGCGCGATGGCATAGGGATCGGTGCTGTCGAGAACCACTAGCTCCGGCCAGCCACGGGCCGCGCCGAAGGCGTGAGCGCAAACTTCAGGACAAAGGCTGCTGCCCCCCATCCCGAGAATCACCGTGTGCTTGAATCCCTCCTTCCTGACGAGGTCGGCGACCGCTTGGATCTCTTCGACTCGCTCGAGGAATTCCTGCGGGCTGTCCAGCCAGCCGAGGCGCTTTTGGATCTGGTTTGCGGCGCTCGCCTCCATGCTCCACAACGTCCCGTCTTTCGCATAGAGACGGGCCACGAAGCGCCGGACATCGAGGGCTTTGACCGCGGTCTTAATGTTCGCTTGTGATAAGTCGGCCAAATGTTGGCGGTTGAGCTTCTTGCCCAGGAAGTGCCGGCGTTTATCGGCGAGCGAAACCATCAGTGCGTCGAAAGGCTCGATGAATTTGCGGACTCCACCTTCTTGGAGCTCGGCCGTGACCCTGTCGAAATCGACGCCGAGGGCCGCGAGCCTCGAGAAACATTCACGGGCGCCCTCCAAGTCTGCTGCCAACGACTCCGGGTAGACGTTGCCGTGTCGGGCAAAAGCCTCAGCCGTCTGCTCGGGCATAGTGTTGACCGTGTCGCGGCCAATAAGGGACTCCACGTAGCGAACATCGTAATAGAGCGGATCCTTGGTGCTGGTGCTTGCCCAAAGCAGGCGTTGCGGCCGCGCGCCCTTGTCGTGGAGCCGCTGCCAGCGGTCGGAGGCCGTAATCTCACGGAAAGCGTGATATGCCAGTCGCGCATTGGCAATGGCCGCCTTGCCGAACAGCTCCGCCACTTGCGCCCGCTCCTCGACGCCTCTCGCCCGGCTCCAGCGCTCGCCCAGCAGCTGATCGACGAGGCTGTCGATACGGCTGACGAAAAAACTGGCCACGGATGCTACGCTGCGGACACTGCGCCCCTCCGAAACGCGTCGCTCCAGGGCCGTCAGAAACGCTTCGGCCACCTCCTGGTAGTTTTCGATCGAGAACAGGAGGGTGATATTGATGTTGAATCCTTCGTAAAGCGCCTGATGGATGGCCGGAAGTCCTTCGCGAGTGCCGGGGATCTTGACCATAAGGTTGGGCCGGTCTACGGCGTTCCAGAGCCGGCGCGTCTCGGCAATTGTCTGTTCTGTGCTGTAAGCCAGGTGAGGGGACACCTCGAGGCTGACAAACCCATCCACTCCGTCGGACGCGTCAAACACCGGCCGCAGGACGTCGCACGCCGCGCGGGTGTCGGTTACCACGAGGTTCTCGTAAATGCGCGGAAGAGTGAACTCCTCGGTGCTCAGCTTTCGGATCTGAGAGTCATACTCTCGGCCGGAAGAGATCGCCTTCTGGAAGATGGCTGGATTGGAGGTGACACCGCGGAGTCCGTCGTTGGCGACCCTGCGCTTCAATTCACCGGTCCGGATCATGGAGCGTGTGAGGTTGTCGAGCCAGTAACTCTGGCCATGTTCCAGCAGCTGCCGAAGCGTGTTCATCGCCTCTACAAATACTAAACCGGGAAAGGGTGGGAGGAAAGGGGTTGGACCGCGGATAACGCGGATAACACGCGGATAGCGCGGATCGATCCGCGCTATCCGCGTGTTATCCGCGTTATCCGCGGTCTATTCTCCAGGACCCGCTTTCACCTTTTCGCCTCTGGCTCATCCACAAATTTATGCCCGGTCTCGTGGACAAAGACGTCCTCCAGGGTCGGGCGCGAGACGGTGATGGCGCTGATGCGCCCGGGGAAGGCTTCGATGACCTGAGCGACGAATTGATGACCCCGCAACCGTTCCAGCCGAAGGGTGCCGTTAATCAGCTGAGCCGGGCATCCGAAGTGCTGCTGGATCAATCGCGCAAGCTGCTCGGGCTCAGCCGCCTGGATTGACACCACGTCTCCGCCAATTCTTTCCTTCAGCGACTCGGGAGTGCCTTCGGAGACGATCCTGCCTTCGTTGAGGATAGCCAGTCGGTCACACCGGTCAGCCTCCTCCATCAAGTGGGTTGTCAGCAGGATGGTCATCGATTGCTGGTCGCGCAGTGACCGCAGCAGATTCCAAAGGTCGAACCGAGCCGTGGGATCCAGGGCCGCACTTGGTTCGTCCAGGATCATTACGCGAGGCTGGTGGAGCAAGCTCTTCACAATCTCCAGCCGGCGCTGCATTCCACCCGAAAGCGTTCCTACCAGGTCGTTGCTTCGATCGCTCAACCCAAACCTCGCGAGGAGCTCGTCCGATCGAAGCCGGGCGTCCGCTTTGGGCAGGCGGTGAAGAGCGGCTTGGCAGTCCAGGTTTTCGCGGACGGTCAGCTCCCGGTCCAGGCTATTTGTCTGAAAAACCACTCCGATCAGCTTCCGGGTGCCCACCGGATCGTCCACCACGCTCGTGTCACGAAAGTAGGCATTTCCGGAGGCAGGTCTGAGGAGCGTGCAGAGGACGCGAAACAGAGTCGTTTTGCCCCCGCCATTGGGTCCCAGCAACCCGTAGATCTGGCGGGCAGCGACCGCAAAGGAGACATTGACGAGAGCCTGCCGGCGTCCGTAGCTGGCGCTGATCGCTTCAACCCGAATTTCATTCACTGGCTGCTCTCACATTTTGTTCAGAACCATGAGGATCAATAAGACAGGCAGATAGACAATCGTGCCGAGGGACAGCTTGCGCGCGGCCGAAATCGAGCGGACCCATGCGGCCCGGAATCCGAGCCAAAGAAGGCCGACGCCCAGAGTGATGGCACCGGCCAGATACACGTCCCCGGTAAGACCTGAGCTCGCAGGCAGGAGGCTCGCACCAAACAAAACCAGACTGTAGATGATGATCCGAACCGCGGTCCGGCGTCCGTCAGGATCAGCGCCGGAAAGCATGCTGAACCCGCCTTTCTGATAGTCGCGCCGGTACGCCCACGAAATGGCCAAAAAATGGGGAAACTGCCATAAGAGCAAAATGAGAAACAGCCCGAGAGCGTTCAGATCCAGTGTCCCCGCGGCGCCGGCCCATCCCATTAAGGGAGGGAGAGCACCGGGAATGGAGCCGACGGCCGTGCAATAAGACGTCCGGGTCTTTAAAGGCGTGTAAATCAAAAGATACAGGAAGGACGTGGCCAGACCGAGCAGGGACGTCATCCCGTTTACCAGAAGCAACAGGTAGACGGAGCCCACAGACACCAACCCGACGCCGAAGACGAGGGCCTCAGCCGGTGTCAGGCGTCCGGAGGGCAACGGCCGTCCCCAGGTTCGGCGCATCCTGCCGTCAAGG
>Ga0209593_10000394_pt1 | contig 21363 bp, 30 predicted proteins | sample PPLLaktember2015_3_FD_187260 | JGI IMG/M metagenome (GOLD analysis project Ga0209593, IMG submission 187260) | Freshwater sediment microbial communities from Prairie Pothole Lake near Jamestown, North Dakota, USA - PPLs Lake P7 Core (6) Depth... | ecosystem: Environmental > Aquatic > Freshwater...
TTATCAGATTTTCAGCAAAGATATGTATAAGAAACGTAAAATCCAAAAATAATCGTTAAAATATTTGCAAATTCCATTTAATTGATTTAATTTTGCGGTGATAAATTATGTATTATGAGAATAGAGATTGATTTTGACAATAAGACTATTGAAGTCAAAGACTCAACCACGCTTGGGGAATTGGTCGATAAACTTAAAGAACTGAAGTTGGATTGGAAGGAATTCAAGTTAAAGGTCGGGGTAGAATATATACCTTATCCGTGGTATATTCCGCAAACCCTGCCCTATAATCCGTGGTACAGTCCCACTTATTGTGGTGATAATAAAGGCACAGGGACGCCCCCACCTGAGTTACCTTATACAACATGTGGTACTGTAACAATGCAAAACTTAGGGCTACAACGCGTAGATTGGAATTATACTGACTGACTATGAGTACTGAGGAAATAGAACTTGAAGGATTAGATTACTTCTATAAATTCAAAGAGAGACTGGATATCGCCATGGCTTACATAAGTGACGGCAGGGATATAACTGACGAGGATTATTTGGTACTTCAACAGCTACACAGGATACAAAGAGAGGGGAATCTGCCGTTCTTTAAGATTGCTACAACAGAATCAGCCATTACGACTACGCAAATAGATTTATTCTGTCAGGATGTCAGTTCCACGGGTGATGGTACAAAAGTTGCAAAGGTTAAAAAGAATAGTAAACATTAAAAACATGGCAATAAAAAGGTATAGAGGGTGGGATTTATTTCCGAGCATACAGTCGATAGACGATGATTTAGCGTGGATCGCCGAGAATATTTATAATCCATTCAGGTCGAGTTGGACTATTAAAGGGCAATGGGTTGATCCCGAAAAATATGAAATTACCCCTAAAAAAGAATACCTACAAACTCTCGTAGAAAATAAACAGAAGCAGATAGAGCAGGCAGAGGAATCACTAGCACGTCTTAAGGAAGAGTTGAAAGAACTCAAAAAAAACAGTTGACAGAACGCAGAAGGAGGGCGGGTTAAATGCTCGCCCTTTTATTTAAAACCAATACTATGTTACGACAAGCAAGACGCAAAGAACTGCGTGAGTTAGAAAAAGAATACAAGAGAATTCTTGATAACAAACAGTTTCAGAAGGTTCTTAAGTCTAAGGATTTTGAGAAGCTATGTAATGAGGAATTGGACTTACTGAAAAGCCACAAGCACTCTAACAATCAACTTCAGGCTCAGTTTGATTTCGGTTGTGTGCTTTTGTCCCGCATCAAGGGAATAGAAAAGAAGATGGCCGAGCTTAGGCGTTCACCTGTAAATAAAGAGGACATCATGGGCGTTTAAGAGCCTGAAAACTTCACCTTCAATATCCACTGTTACAAAACCATTCGGTGAATGTAAAACCTTATCGCCTATTTGTATTCCATGGTCTAATGCGGGAAGATGGTCGCCCACAAGGACTACCTCGCCTACGTGCGTGCGTTGTTTCATAACCTCGACAGGCTTATAAATCAAACCAGTTTTCTCAGGCTCTTTAATCTCTTTAACGAGTACCCTCCCGGGGAGTATTCTACCTTTATCAAGCATGTTTTTCTGTTTTTGTTCCCACAAAAGTAATCAAATATTTTGACAGTTCGAATTTAATCCTTACCTTTGGTAAAACTATTTTTATGGCAAAAACAGAAAAGGAACAGGAAGATTTCTTAGATGAGATAATAGAATTTGTTAAGTCTTTGCCGGATAACGACAGGCAGAACTTTGCCTGTAACTCTACCTTCCAGATTGCTCTATGGGCTGGCGTGAACCACATAGAGATGGTGGGCATACTTGAATGTGCTAAGGCTGATATAATCAAATTTGTCGTCTATCCAGAGAATGACAAAGAGGACGGCGATGAGTGGAAAAGACTAATAGATAATAACTAATGGCACGGAAGCAGAGATATAAAATGGGTGAATCTGTATATCTAAGGACGGGTACCGATAGAGAACCACGGCTTATCACTCAGATCACTGCTTTTCCGGGTGGGAAGAAATATGAGTTGTCATGGGGGTTAGAAACATCTTGGCATTACGAGATTGAGTTTACAAGAGAGGCATCTAGTCGGGTAAAGGTGAGAGGGCTAGGGAAATGACATGGCATCTTACTAAAATCCCGAAGATATTACACTGCTATTGGGGTGGGAATAGTTTGCCCTACCTAAGATACCTAACAATAGACACATTCCATAGATTAAACCCAGATTGGCAGATAAGATATTACTACCCTATTAATCCTAAAAAAGAACACTCTTGGGTTACTACCGAGCAGAAGTATAAAGAAACGTGGGACAACTGGATTGATAAGATTGATACGTCTTATGTTAGTGCTATTGGTATTAGTTTCGAGGATGCGAAGAAGAATATGTCTGAAGTACATCGGTCTGATTATTTAAGGTGGCAGTTGCTTTCAGGGCTTGGCGGTTTGTGGTCTGATATGGATATATTGTATGTGAAGCCCATGGAGGCACTTTATGTTAATACAGAAGAAAATAGCGACAAAGAGACGGTTGTTTGTATAAGTGGTTATGGACATTCAGTGGGATTTATGATGGGGTCTAGGCGCAATGTTGTTTTTAAGACAATGGCTGATAAGTCACTAGCGTCATATTCATCGAACCAGTATCAGTGTATGGGTTCTGTCCTATTCAATAAGTTATATCCTAATATAGAACTTATCCCAAGGGGGATTAATTTAAGTATGGATGTAGTTTATGCTTACGATGCGAATCATGTCAGGGAATTATTTTCAGACAACAGACCTAATAGATTCACGAATAATACCATCGGGGTGCATTGGTATGCGGGTAGTCATATATCTGGCGCTTATCTAAACAAAACCAACGGCGGGTTAAACCCGACTGGTGATTCTATAATTGACAGATCAATAAGAAATGAAGGTTAGTATTGTAATGGCTTATTACCAACGACAGGCATTGTTGGATAAAACGCTCGAGAGTATTGATAAATCTGAAGTAAAAGATTATGAGTTAATAATTGTTGATGACGCGAGCGAACCGCCATTGGTATGTGACCGTGCTAAAATAATCAGAGTAGAGAAGAAAGATAAGTGGTATACATGTTCGAGTGTGGCGTGGAATATGGGGATGAGAGAGGCTACTGGCGACATAATTATACTACAAAGTCCAGAGTGTTATTATGTTGGTGATATACTTCAATGCGCGGTAAACAGTATAAAGCCTAATTTATATCTTTCCTTTGCCTGCTATGCCTTAAATAAAGAAGAAACGTTGAAATTTAAGAGTGGCATTAATCCTACTATTAATAATTATACATTCACAAGTAAAACTAAGAACGGGTGGTTTAACCATAGTCAATATCGTCCGGTGGCTTATCATTTCTGTTCGGCTGTTTTAAGAAGTGATCTCGATCTTATTGGGGGCTTTGATGAGAGATTTGCACGGGGTTGGGCTTTCGATGATGATGACTTTATTCGTAGGATAAAACTTCGAGGGATGGATATAATGATTATAGACAGTCCGTTTGTTATCCATCAGTTCCATTCCCATTTTGAGTTTAGTAATCCGTCTGTGTTTTCTAAACCGCATGCCATTAATCAAGAGATTTATTATAAGGGTTATGATCCTAAAATACCCATGGATTACGGTAGAAATACTGATTTTTATCCGAGTTATAGTGGTCAATGGGAACTTATAGTTAAGAATTATAATAGATTCTACTTAAATTACAACGGTGACCGGAAATCTGTAATCCCGCGTAAGTTACACATGATATGGTTAGGCGGTAAAATACCTTTTAAATATATTAGGCTAATAGCACAATGGAGAAAGTATCATCCTGATTGGGAATTTAGGCTATGGGGAGATGATGACATAGGTACTTTTGGTATGATTAACCAAGTGGCGTTTGATGCGGTAGATAACCTTGGAGCCAAATCTGATATCTTTAGATATGAGATTCTGTATAGGCATGGCGGTTTATATGTTGACACAGACTTTGAGTGCTTAAAACCGTTTGATGATTTACTGTATCTTGATTTCTTCGCGGGAGGGCGTTCAGTGAATCCGTGTGTGGCTAACGGCTTAATGGGATGCAAACCCAAGGATGTGTTTATGAAACTTATTATAGACACTATTTATATAGAAAGAAACAGAATGGACGTGAGGCTTGGTAATGTTATGAAGAAAACAGGTGCAGAGCTCATTACAAGCATCTACGTGGATTATATTAAGAAAACAAGCGAGAAGACGGTTTTATTCCCAGATTCATTCTTTTATCCAATGCCTAATAGTTTTAGATATGATATCAGAGGTAACAAGCCCGAGGATGGCGTAAGGATAAAATCTTATATTAAACAGAATTCGTACTGTGTCCATCTGTGGTATACGAGTTGGATTCCAGATCAAAGGGCTAAACCCAAGGAAGATGCTGTAGCCCAAGCATACAAGGATAAAACACCGAAGTCTATTTCATTAGATATATTCATACATAAGATTGGTGGGCATAAAGCCGCTGACAGGAGATTACCAAGTTCAAGAAACGTAAGAAGAATAATATAATATGTATAAGTCACAGGTTGGTCAGGATAGATGGGTTTGTAAAAAACTGCATAATAAAGTTGGTGGTTATTTTATTGACATCGGAGCTACCAATGGTTTTGATCTAAGCAACACATACCACTTAGAGAAGCAACTTAAATGGGGTGGTATATGCATCGAACCTAATATATCTCAATATGAGATATTGGCGAGTATCAGAAATTGCACCTGTTTAAATGTAGCTATTTCAGATATAGACGGGATAGTTAAATTTAAAACATACGAGGGTGATAGGTTTGCGGGTCACATATCGGATGACGGGTACGAAATAGAATCTATGACATTAGATACTATCGTTAGGCGTTTTAATTGCCCTAAGATTATTGATTATATAAGCCTAGACGTAGAGGGTGTGGAATATGATATATTAACTAAGTTCCCCTTCGATGAATATAAGGTTACTCTTTGGACTATAGAACACGCCTCACGTTGGGATAATGGTGCCAAACAGAAGAAAATTCGTGAGATAATGACATCCAAGGGATACACCTTTGTTAATGAGAATTCTAAGGGGAACGCAGATTTTGAAGATTGGTTTTATTATGCAGAATAGTTTTATAGTACTTGTGACAGTCCATAACTCTGCGGAGTGGATAAAGAAATGCCTTGACTCTGTTTTGTCACAGGATTATACGAATTATAGATTGCTGATTATTGATGATCATTCTACCGACGGCACCTGGGATATAGTTTCTAAATACGATGCGTGTATTGTGAAAAATGACAAGAACATGGTTCATTCCTTAATAAACATGGTTACTGGGCTTAAGGCGTTCTTCTTTGATCCAGAAGATATAATTGTTTGTTTGGATGGTGATGATTGGTTCGCTGACGATACGGTACTATCTTACCTTAACGATGTTTACCAGGAAGATGTATGGCTTACGTGGGGGCAGTTTGAACCATTAAGCCATAGTTATCATAACTTTTGCAAGCCACTATCTCAGGCGATGCGTTACGGCCCCAGTGGTAGAGAAGAGATAGTAAATCTTAATAGTAGGACATATCGAAAAGGGAGGGCGTGGACTACATCTCACCTTAAGACATTTAAGAAGAAAGCATGGGATCGCATTAATGAAGAAGATTTCAAGGACGAGAAAGGGGAGTGGCTTATCACTTGTGGCGACTTATGTATGATGTATCCGATAATAGAAATGGCTGGTGATAATAGGATAAGGTTCATTGATAAAGTTCTTTATATATATAATGACACCAACCCATCTAATCATACTAAGACGATGCCAGAAACGAGTATAAGAATAGCCAACTATCTACAAGGCAAACCCTGTTATGATATTGTTGGTTAACCCTCCGTTCTACCGTTTTTTGGGATTAGAACAAGATTACGTCCCATTATCTCTCTTGGCTGTTGGGTCAAAGATGGATAATGACGGTGAAAGGGTGTTAATAAAGAATATGGAGATTGGTGGCACACAATATGTCGGGTATTCAGAGAGATCGAGTCACTATGATGCCTACCTACAAGCGTTGAACGATCCTATCCATCATATATGGCAGGAACTACATGAGACTATTGTGAAAGTAAAGCCCGATAAGATTGGGATAAACGTATTAAACGTGAAGTTCCAGTCGGCTCTTAAAATCATAAATATCGCTAAGTTCTATAACATACCCGTCATAGTGGGAGGTAATCATCCGTCTACAGAACCAGATGCATATCCCAAGGGGGTGGAAGTGTTTTGTGGTGAGTTCGAGTCTTATGATAGGGTAAGGGATTTGGATACAACGCCTTTCCCAAACTACAATCTTTTATTGGATCACTATAGCCCTAATGGTTACGCCCACGTTCTTTCTTCCCGAGGGTGCCCGTTTAACTGTACGTTCTGTGCGTCAAAGATAATGTGGAATAGGTTGGTTACATATAAGTCTATAGATAGAATTATCGCCGAGATGAGATATGTACACAACAAATTCAAGAGCGACTATTTTACGTTTTGGGATGAGACGTTTACTGTTAATAAAAAGAGAATCACAGAGTTCTGTGTTAAGTATGATTTACCCGCCCTATGGCGATGTGATACACGGGCTGATGCCATAACAGAATCAATGGTGAGGATGATGAAAAGTGCTGGGTGTGGGCAGATGAGCCTTGGGTTGGAGTCTGGTGATGATGAGATATTGAGGTATGTTAAGAAGGGTGAGACTACTGATGATTTTAAGAGAGCCTCGGATATATTAAATAAGAACAACATTCAATGGAAGGCGTATATGATAATAGGGTTTCCCAAAGACACAGAAGAGTCTATCCTAAAGTCAATAGAGTTTGTGAAGTCGCTTAAGCCGTTTAGGATTACACTTTCGTTCTTTACTCCCTATAAGGGTACCGATTTGTATGAAGAAACAAAAGCGCTGGGATTAATAAATGATAATTATGATATGAGTTTGTTTTCTCATCAGAGTCCTCATAATTATTTCTGCCCGCTTATACCTAAAGAGAGGTTCTTCCATATAAGAGATGAGATAACACAAGAGATAGATCAATATAATAAAGAGGCATTAAAATTATGGACGTAAGAGGTATATGGACAACGAGAGATGAGGTAGCCACGCATGAGTTCGATGAACCGTTATGCTCTGCGATTGACTTCCTATTTAAGGATGGTGTACATAGCATTATTGATGTTGGATGCGGTAATGGTTCTTATACGAGATACTTATATGAACGTGGTTTTTGGGTTGAGGGTTATGATGGTTCTCCGCTAACACCAGAGCTATCAAAGGGGCTTTGTCGTATAATGGACTTCTCAGAACCCGTAGAGATTGGGGAGTTCGATTTAGTCCTTTGTTTGGAAGTAGGGGAGCATATACCCGCAGAATATGAACAGGTCTTTATTGATAACCTGTGTAATTTAGCTATTCGGTGGATTGTATTATCTTGGGCTGTACCAAACCAAGGCGGGACGGGACACGTAAATTGTCATACCAACGAATACGTAATAGGTGAGATGGCTAAAAGAGGGTTCGTTATTAACGATGGTTTAACGGTAGGCTTAAGGGATGAGGCTCGCTTGAGTTGGTTTAAAAATACCTTAATGATATTTGAATGGAAAGGTTAACTGTAATATTCTTTTCGTGTAGAAGGTTGCACCTATTAGAGCAATCATTCTGGGCTTTTCGGGCATTCAACACATACCCCGTAGATGAATATATCATAGTCAATGACTCTGCCGATCCTGCTATACATCAGAAACTAACAGACGCTTATAAGGATGTTACATTGGTGTTTAACAAGGAGAACGTAGGGCTTATTAAGAGCGTTGACTTAGGTTATAAGCATATCAAAACAGAATATTTCTTCCATTGCGAAGATGACTGGTGTTGTAGTGGTAAAAGTGGGTTTATAGAAAAATCTATGGCTCTAATGAAAGCAAAACCCATGATAGAGGAAGTGTGGCTAAAGGATATGAATGGTCACCCCATGGAGAAGGAAATACTGTCAGCGGGTGGTGTGCAGTATAGGCTCATACAGGATAACTATGAAAAGGGGAAAAACGGGTTTAATGATTTTGCATGGCACGGGTTCACTACAGCATGCGCACTTAAGCGGTTAAGCGATTATAAGAAGGTTGCACCATATGCTGATATACCATGGCAGGGTACGATATGGCACAGAGAGCAGGCTATCGGCGAGAGATATCATAAGTTAGGTTATAGAACCGCTGTGTTATTAGATAATTACGTAGAGAATATAGGATATGGACAGTCAGAATATGTAACAGGAAACGAGATATGAAAGGAGTAATACAGATAGGCGCACATTGGGCAGAGGAATATGAAGGGTGGCTTTCGTTAGGGGTAGAAAATTTTATCTTCTTCGAGCCGATCCTCGCTAATTATAACAAGCTATGTCGCATCCTGCCGAAGACGGATAATATAAGAATACACAGGTTGGCGATAGGCAATATGGTTGGCATCATCCCGATGTATGTAGAAACAGAACATCAAGGTAAGTCTTGTTCTATATTAGAACCATATCTTCATCTTGAACAGTATCCTGATATAGAGTTTAATGATAAGGTGTCAGTGGTTATAGATAAGCTAGATAATATAGAATATGACAGGTCTCTTTATGATCATCTGCATGTAGATACACAAGGTTATGAACTTGAGGTGTTTAGAGGGGCAGAGAGGTCATTAGGATACATTGATACTATCACGACAGAGGTCTATAGGAAGGAACTCTACAAGGGTTGCCCTATGATTGACGAGGTAGTGTCGTTCCTTGGGGATCAAGGGTTCAAGGTTAAGGATGTGTTTTGGCGTGGTAATTCATGGGGCGATGCCTCTTTTATAAGATGAAAGCAATAATAAGGTCTGATTTTCCAGAGGGTATCAATGCTAATATTGATGTCCCTTGTGATAAGCAAATAGAGGTTGTTATTGATAACCTTATCCCTAAAAGTCTTACGCCCGTCCCGTCAGATACCATAAGGTTTTTTGTCACAACCCAATCAGAGGGATTGTATAATTCATTGATATTAAAACACAGAGATTGTTATACTTATCTGCTTACGCAATTTGAAGAGTTGTTACGTTTGCCTAATGCCATTAAACTTGTTGGGTGTGGTTCTTTCGTAGACCCTGACCCCAATATCAAAAAGAAGTTTGGCGTGTCTATGATAATGAGCAATAGGAATTATCTACCAGGTCACGCGCTGAGATATGAATTATATGCAAGACGCAATGAGATTAAGATACCGTTTGATATCTATGGTAGTTCATGGAATCCGGTAGACATTCCAAACTTACTGCCACTCGCCCCTTGGGATAATCGTAAAGATAAGGTGAGGGTTATGGACTGTATGTTCCATATTGCGATAGATACCTATAGTCGTAAGGATCATTATTCCGAGAAGCTAATAGACGCACTGATAACCAAAACCGTGCCTATTTACTGGGGCTGCACCAATATAGATGAATATTTCAGCGAGATAGGTATCTTTCAAGTAGATGATGTGGATGAGATTATATGGGTATGTAATAGGCTCACGCCTAAGATGTACGATGTCATGTCGCCAGCAACAGATGATAATTACTACAAGGCGTTAGGCGTTTATAGGTATGAAGATATCTTGAGGGACGCTATACTTAAAGCGCTTAACAAATGATCAGTTGTCATATCGCCACACTCCCCGAAAGAGAAAATAGCTTAAAGAAAGTTCTTGATGCTATCATCCCGCAAGTCGATAAGGTCTATGTCGGATTGAATGGTTATGATAAGATACCTGATTGGTTACGTGATTTACGTAACGTGAATAGTGAAATCCATGATAACTCTCTTGGTGATGGTGCGAAGTGGATACATACCATGGATGAACCGTCTATCTGTATTACTCTCGATGACGACCTTGTGGCGACACCAAATTTCGTGAAATACATGCTGTATGGATTGGATAAGTATGGAGGTGCGTGTTCTCTCCATGGTAAGAACTACGCCAGACCGATCAGGAGTTTTAAAAAGAGCATGAAGAATGTCTATCGTTGCCTTGGTAATGTAGACAAGGATGTGCGTGTTGACGTTATAGGAACGGGCTGTATGATCTTTGACAACCGACAAGTAATACTTGACAATTCGGTGTATGAACACAAGAACATGGCTGACGTGTTGTTCTCACGGCTATGCTTTAGGCAGAGAAAGCCGATGACTGTGCTTGCTCACCACGCAGGACAGTTCCTAACCTACCTCCCGCAAGAGAAAACAATATGGCGAGAGACGAAAGACGATAGTGTGCAGACAAAGATTCTCAATGAGTTTCTATACAATTGGGGCGTAATATAATCGTTTTTCACACGATATATATGTTTTTATGCACTTTTCACGGATTGTAAACATTTTTCATGCGAATATATTTGGAATTATCGCTGAGATGTACTATATTTGATGCAAAATAGAAATAAAATGGAATCGAGTAAAGTAAAAACAGATTGTGATAAAAGAGGACATGATTTGTATATAAGCCACAACGCAAAAGGAGAAACTATATATAAATGTATGTATTGCCCATATTCAGAACCGGCTTTTAGGAAATCTAAGAGAGTTAAAATAAGACATTAATGATGACCTTTGGGTTTTTGACCATCAACTTCCGTAGACCGCAGATTCTTAAACTCTTCTGCGCCTCAATCAAGAGACTCAGGGCGGAGGTAGGGATTAACTTTCCTGTCATATGTGTGAGCGAAGCCGTTGACGCCACGATATGCTCTCAATATGAGATAGGACATATTGTTTATCCGAATACTCCCTCAAGCGAGAAATGGAACGTCGGTTGTGAATATTTAAGGCAGATCGGTGTAGACTACGTGGTTGTAATGGGAAGTGATGATATCATGTCCACACAATGTTTGAGAAACATAATGTCCGAGATGGATAATGATGTAGACGTAATAGGGGTTAAGGGCTTATACGTCTACGACACAGATGGTGATTACAGAGGCACGCTAAAGCATATAACATCAAAGAAGTTATTAGGTGTTGGCAAAACTATCAATAAGAGGGTACTTGATGCAGTTAATTGGCGACCATGGGAGTGTAGCGTACCACGGAATTCAGGAACAGATGCGGTGGCGAGTAGAAATATTTTTCCGTATGTCAAGACTACGGCGGTGGTAGAGGGCGTGATAGTCGATTGCAAGTCCAAGGAGTCGCTGAATAAGTTCACGATGTTTCACACCAACAGTCATGGGCAGGACTCGGATAAGAATATATTCTACAACATCTTGTCGAGAGAAGAACTTGAGATACTGCACAGTATACGGCAGGTCGGATTGCCGATTAAGTTTCCAAATCTACAAAAGAAAGGGAGGACGCTGATATGAAAGCCACAGAGGAAATTTACAGTATCCGCTTCAACAAATGTGTCCTTCCTGACGACATACACTTCACGGTATATACTTTAGGTATGCCTATTGGAACCGCGTTAGGGCTAATTATACCTGAGAGTATTATACTAAAAGGGGAAAGAATAACCGTGACGTTTTCAAATAAGACAAAACACATAATCCACTACGGCTCCGATGTAGAGCTTTTCATAAGAGAAAAAGAGAAAACGAGTAAAGTAAAATGATTGCAACATCAACGACATATAGGACATATGGTGATGACACTACATGGACAGATACATCTGCGTCTTATTGTACTCCATCGAGATATTATAGTACGGGGTGTTATATTGGTTACACGGTAACATCGAATAATTACTCTTATAAACCATTACCGTTAAAAGAGTTGATGAAATTATGGGCGAAAGAACGGATGCGGGTATTTTGGACAAACCCGATTAAGGAAGAACCTAATAAAATAGTTATAATAAAACCAATCCCATTAAGGTGTGTGATATTAAATGGACATGGTTGGGCAAATCAAAAATAAATGGCAGAAATATTTCAACAGAGGATAACTAAAGCACAACTCGATAATGGTGTTATGCCCCAAAATCATGTGTTAATAGAAATGACATATAAGAGTGAGGGGTTAAGAAGTAAGGGAAATCTTATTGTGGGATTTGATGTCGATGCCGAGTATGATGACGAAAAGACTTCTCATGCTGCCGATCTTGCAGAAATATGGGGGATCGTTGCTAAATTACCAGAGATGCTATATTATAAGAAAGATGATTCTCATAGTATGCCGTGGGACTGCGATATGGAATTATGTGTTGGGGATCAGGTTTTTTTTAATGCTATTGAAAGTAAAAATGCAGTAGAGATATTGTGTGAGGATAAGAACCTCCGTATCATCCCGTATCAGGATTTGTATGTTGCCAAGAGGAAACGGTGGTTAAGTAAATTTGGTAATAGGTGGACGGAAGATGTCATAATGCTTAACGGGTACGTATTATGTTCGCCATTTTATACGTACAACGATTCGCCATTAGCAATAAAAACAGAGGTAGAGGACAAGACCCGCGGTATCGTAAGATTCGTCGGTAAGCCCAACCGTGAATATCAGAATCCCAACTACGCAGACTTCAAAGAACTCAAGGATGGCGACCTTGTGTTATTTAATCCAGGCAGTCCGGTGTTCAGGCTCGAAAGAATGTCAACGCTTGCGAGATTCGATGGTGATAAGATTTACAATGTAGTGCAGAGGCGTAGGATAGCCCTTATACTATCAAAAGGCAATTAAAAATTAATTCGTACCTTTGCCTTTGGTTTAAAATGGTAACTGAGGTAAAAATTTAAAAAGTAAGGTAATGGGATTATTTCTGTGCAACGTGTTATCTTGGCGCGACGTTCGTGACTCTTCAAATAGGGTTGCCAAGATTGAGGACAACGGACGCCTGTTCATCCTAAATACAAATAGGGTGACGGATATTAAGGACTTGTCGACTTTGGCAATTCCGAAGTGTTCTTTTCAGTACTCTGACAACCCAGGGAGTAGACGTGAGGGGCTTTCGGAGGTTATATGCAACTTGAGCGCAGCCGAGCTTGCTGCCGAGTTTGACTATGTACACGCATCGAATGCGGTGACACTCCCGATTGTCCCGTTCAATAGTCCATATAAGGGCAATCCTGTCTTTCCTTTTAGGACACCTGTTAACACTACTATCGGCTTAGGCGCGATAACGTATGTGACGAGGTACAATCCTGATCCGACAAATTACGTTTGGATTTGTTATTACAAAGGCAGTTTCAAGAGGATGGAAGTGCTTGTGAGCATGGACAACGATCTGTATCCTACTTTGACTTCAACAACTACTGGTGAGCAGGGCGAGGATGAGGATGTATTTGGAAGAGGATAATTAATAAAAAGAAAGAATATGTTATTCTTAGCAACGGTGGCTAGATGGCAATGCGATTCTTGGAAGAGGGTACGTAATGCAACTACAGGTACACAGTACCTATTGAATACTACAGGTAATGCCGGTCAGAACAGAGTAGACAGCATTATCGAGAGACACGGTGTAAGCACCCTGTACTATTTTGATAACCCCTTTGACGAAAAAGACAGAGGGAATTATATGATCTTGGTCTTAACGGCGGCACAGATTATCACGCAGATGGATTTAGCGCCAGTGCATAACTCTCTTACGCTGACGACTTATCTTAACAACAACCCGAATTTGGCGACTACGGATGTAGAGATAGGCTTGGCTTATTTCGCTTATGCGGTTGCTGATACGAATAACGCCGCACGGTCATGGGTTACGTATAACGAGTCCGGTTGGGATACAAAGACGGTATTGGTCAATAACACCTTAGCGAATCTCTTATCCCAAGTGAATTCTTAGACTTGGGGGTTTGTGTTTCATAGTTGGTTTTGGTTTGGGGGAGCGGATAAGATGTCTGCTCCCTTTTTTTATGTAAATAAATTTGGAAATCTCAATTAAGTGTTTTATCTTTGGTGAAAATTAAAACATAAAGCCATGCATGAAACACCAGATGTAGAAAAAGCCTTTGTATCTATTATCAACTCAATGAAAGCAGAGTCAGAAGAAAGGGATAAGTGTATCAGTGTTATCAATGAAACATTAGACAGGATTAGATCACGTCCGGCATGTGTTGAAAAAGACCCAAGTATGCCAATGGACGAAGATGGTAGTGTTGTCCCCGTATTAGGTAACTTAATAAACGGCATGCGTAAGGCTAATAGTAACCTACGGGATATTGTCAATAGGTTAAACGAGTTGATATGAAGAAGTATCCATTAACAGCAAGAGAGTGGTTTTGGGCAAAATGCCCAGCATCAAAGGCAGAATGGAATGAGACAGGGCATGATGATGAGTTTATGTGTAGGCAAATGGATGAATATGGTAAATATATTATCACAGAATACACAACCTTCCTGCTTAAACGTGGTTATTGCGATAGCGATGTATACGATGAACCGCCAAGTGCTATTGATAGATTTTACATTCCAATATTAGACAAATGAAAATAAAAAAGAAGCAGAAAATTAATGGACGTTACCATTTGCATTGCATAAACTGTGGCAGTTTATTTTGGTCGCCAGATGCTTGGAAACAATATTGCCCAAAATGTTCTTATCTAAATATTGATAAATTACGCAATAATGACAGCAACTCTCGTATTATTAGGAATACTTAATATAATAGTATGGATTTGGTTCATTTGGGAAATGGAACATAGAAACACGAAGAGATGAAAAAGACATATTATAATTGGGAACAAGATGAAGCGTACAGAGATGGATACAGGGGTGCTTCTCATGGCAGGGATGATATGTCAAGACCGTCTAAATTTGCTGCCGACTTTGATAGTCCAGATCGTGCGTATTGGGAGGGGCATGATGATTATCTGAAAGAGCAAGAACGTAAACGTAGGAATGAGGAAAATTGGGATGCTGAATATGAAAGATGGAGGAATGCATAGCTATGAAAAAGAAAAACATCCGATGGTTATGTACTATCACCCATTTATGTAGAAACTGTGGCAAACAATGGGTTACAACGGAATGGATAACGAGCGTACCCAAGCCCGATAAGGTAGAAGATAGAATGAAGTTTAAAGTTGAACAATATCATTGTGTAAATCTATGAAACCAATAATTGATATTATAGAGGTTGGCTTTCCACAGAGCCTTATCCAAAGAGAAGGATCAGAGATTTCTGTATTAATTAGTACAGAAGAGTTAGTGTCCGAACTTTACGATGAACTATGCACCTATAAGTCCATGTATGAAGATGCATATAACCATGCCTGTGAATATCAGGAGAGGGCGCACGAGGCTGAGAAAGAAGTTAGAAGTATGGATAGAGAAAGGGATTGGTAATGGACAAGATGATTTATGATGAGTTCAGGATGGACTTAAAAGCCTTAAGAAATAAGGTTGATAGGATTAATGAATGGATACGGCAACAAGAATTTAAGGACGATATTTATAAGAGTGGCAGGTATATTATTGGGTGCGACCCGATAAATAAAACAATCTATAAGGTGGGCGATTGGGTTATCCGTATAGACGATAGGGATGAACCTAACCATAAAAAGGGGCGGTTATTTAAAATATTAGCTATCTATGGTAGTCTCTTAACGGAAACTTATGAGATTTCTCATTATGCATCTAGTGTTAGGCTTGCCTCTAATGATGAGATAAAAGATCATTTAATGAATGAAGCTATTAAAAAGGGATTAGTGCCTTGGAGAAAATTCAAATGGGATAAGGCACTACAGGGGGACGAGGATATTACCACATTTATTCCTAACTATGGATGGGAGTATATACCCGAACTTGATTCATTGACTGTTGGTGTTGCGGAATCTCATTCAAGAAGGGCTATTTACCAAAGAGGATTATGGGCTACGCCAGTCTTCGATAAGAAACGATTTCCTAAGAATAAATTAGAGTTACAGTCTTTTGTTTATGCATGGGCGGCGATGAAAGAGGGGAAGTCCATGAAAGACCTCTTAGATGAATATGAAGATACTTAAGATAAGGGCAAAACGAAAGATGAAAAAAGTTAAATGCCCCTTTTAAATGTGTAGTGAGGTTGGAGAGTACCCGTTGTAACTCTTAGGTTAGGGTTGTACCGAGATAAACAACTCCAATGGTTTGGCGGTGTACCTCGACAGAACACCGCTTTTTTATTGCTATCTTTGTGAAAACAGAAAGAATGGCGAAGAAAGCAAAGAAGCCTTCCATATTCGATAACGATAACGGGGAACTTGAAGAGGATAAGTTAGGGCTTAAGCCCGAGAGCATTGTTGGTATATTAGCCGAGCAAGGTAAACTCCCTGATGATTGGTGTCCATACGGGACAGGATATATGCCAGAGAAACCGAGATTCCTTGGCGATGAACCGCCGTCTGCAAGGATCGTTGGGCAACCTAAGACATGGGAGGTTATTAATGATGGTGATCCTGACTTAACACCAATTTATTTCTCACTTCCAACACCGCCTAAAGACTTAAACAGAATTGATAATTATGGATTAGACCGCGATGAGCAATACTTCCGCAGACTTGAAGTACCTAAGAAACTAAGGATTCTCGAGAAGAAAGCACTTGAAGAACTTTATGAGATAGAAAGACGCAATAGACAAGATACAATTCAAGGGTACAAGATTTATCTTAAGTTCTGGGAGTTGTTCGAGAGCGAAACCGAAAACTTACAGGATGAGATAGAGTGGCTAAAGACTGCTTGGTGGTGCAGGAAGTATGGTTATTGGTTCTATAATGACGGGGAATTAACGTTCTTACCTCCTGATTATTTCGATTTTCTTAACTTTTATTACATATCGGAAGCTGAGTGTTACCCTGAGTACAGGGATGACAGGAGAAGGGTCCATTGTTTCGCATGGTATCTCGAGAATAGCACAGAGACATTTGCTCATATTGATAATGAAACGGGGAGGGCAGTAAAAGGTGAGGATGGTAAGTATGAGATGATAGACTTAGGCAGGCGACTTTTTTTCGGGGATGCCGAGCCGAAAACTCGTAGGAAAGGAAATACGCATGAAGCCGCAGGGAAGATATTAAAAGAATCAGTTACACGAAGATCACACTTCAGCACTATCATATCCTTCGAGGGGAATAATGCTGAGATACATTATAAGAAGAAATTACTCCCTGCTTTTGACAGACTGCCTATGTGTGTTAAGCCTATGTGGGAGGGGAGCAGGAGACCGACTGTGTTAAGGCTTGATGCACCGCCTAATGTCTATCATATAAAGGGACTTGGGAGTGCTGTAATGTTCTCAGACTCAGGGGGTTTATTCAAGAACGAGGGTGATAGATTAAACAACCTTCTTAACGACGAACAAGGCAAATCTTCTCAGTTAGCGGTAAATATCTTTGAAAGATGGAATATCAACAAACTCACCATGGCTACGGGTATGGGTTTGAACATCCTTGATGGCGTGTATGTTAAGAACCCATCGACAATCGAAGAGATGGAATCCGCCAGTGCGCCTTATTATAGAATGTGTATGATGTCGTGTTTCTATAACCGCATCCCGCATAAGGGGCAGACAGCTTCAGGCTTCGCAAGGATATTCATGCCAGCCTATTATGCGATGGAAGGGTTCATTGACAGGTTTGGGAAGTCTGTGGCTGATACTCCGACTGAAAGACAGATACGATTGTCGCCCGATGCTATATTCGCTAAAAGTGGGAAGGGTGCAAGACAGATGTTCCAGGCTGAAAGAGATGCGTTATTAGCAGAGAACACACCACAGTCTCTTGAAGCATATCGAAGCATAAGGCGTAAGTCACCGTTCACGTGGGCGGAGTGTTGGTTGGGGACTTCTGGTAGTGTAGGGTATAACCTTGAGATAGTAGACAAGCGCCTCGGTGAGTTAAACAGACTCAAATCATTTGGGAAATCACCTTATAAGATAGGATATTTCTATAGAGAATCACTTCCTGATGGTAGAGTATTATGGAAGAACGATCCTGATATTCCTAAGTTCAGGATGTCTAAGGACATACCAGAAGGTATGACTAATCAAAGGGAGATGATAGAGGTATGGGACGGGTTAAGCAATAAGATAGTGCCATCATGGAAGCCTATCAATGGAGTCAGGTTCACTTGCGGGGTAGACCCGTTTAGAAACCTGAAAGCCAATGAAGCAAAGTTGAGCAATAAGTTAGGTACGAGTTTATCAAGTTCAAGGCAGTCTGATGGAGGTATAGCTATCCTTTGGGAATACGATGAGAGTTTAGACCGCGATAAGCCTAAGAATGAATGGGACAGTTTTAAATGTGTGCTATCGTATAGATATAGACCTGCTACACAAGAAGAGTTCTTTGAAGATGCTATCATGGCATTTCAGTATTTCGGTGCCATGTGTTATCCTGAGCAGAACGTAGAGGCATTCATTAGTTATGTTTATAAGAGGGGCTATGCGGGGTACTTCCTGTTTGACATAGGACTCGACGGTAAGCAGAAGCCCTTACCGGGGAGATACACGGGTACAGAAGTGCAACAGGAGATTGTAAGAGAGTACAAGGATTATATACAGTTCAGGGGGCATGTAGAGAACCACGATGACCTGCTTAATGAAATAAAGGCATTCAGAGGGCTTGAAGATTTCACTACCAAGGACTTGAAGGTAGCCTTCGGCTTCGCCCTGCTTGGGAGCAAGTCACGATACAGGGAGCTTATGACGAATGGTTCAGGTGATGCTATTGACCTGTCGGGCTATAATCTTTTCCAAAAAAGGCGTTATTGAATTTGGAATTCTCATTTATCTGTTTTATCTTTGGGGGATGAGTAATGATATTGTCTTATTAGATTTATTTTCAGGTATAGGAGGGTTTAGTTTAGGCTTAACTCAAGCGGGTTTCAATATTACTACTCATTATTATTCAGAGATAGATAGGCATGCAATAGCCAATTACAAATATAACTTTAAACATTCAGAATATGTCGGATCAGTTACAGATTTGGGATCAGGAGCAATTACCAGACCAAACATTATCACTTTTGGATCGCCTTGCCAAGATTTCAGCGTGGCTGGACGAAGAGCAGGGATGGAAGGACAAAGAAGTTCTCTTATCGGGCAAGCCTTACGACTTGTTGCCGAATGCAGACCTGACCTTTTTATCTGGGAGAATGTTAAGGGGGTCTTCTCCTCAAACAATGGTGAAGACTTTTGGGCGATTATCCAAGCCTTTACCGACATTGGGGGTTATAGACTTGAATGGCAACTGCTTAATACAGCATGGTTTCTACCCCAAAATAGAGAGCGGATATACCTTATCGGACATCTTGCAGAAAGAAGTGGACAACTCATATTTCCTATCGAGCGGGGTGATAGAAAGGATGATGGCAACGAAAAGCCAAATGAAGCCAGAAGTGTTAGAACTTTAAGTGGTGGTGGGCATAGTGGGGGGAATCACTCATCAATGACATTGATTAGACACAGGAGTGATAAAGATTATAAAGAGGGCGATATCGCACCCGCAGTACGCAATTCAGATAAGGCAGAAGTTAGAATAGTTGCCCAACGAGGCAGAGAAAATGGGCAACTATTAGAAGTGCAGGAAGATGATAAAACCAACGCACTTACGGGAGTTCAAAAGGATAATCTATTAATGATTGGACACATTGCCAATGCCGTTACTCCCGATGCTTATTTAGCAAGGGGGAAACGTAATAGAGATGAGAACGGCAAAGCAGTATTAACTTCAATGCACGAAAGACGTATAAGACGACTAACAGAGATAGAGTGCGAAAGACTTCAGGGATTCCCTGATAATTGGACAGAGTACGGTGATTACGATGGTGTGGTTAAAAAGGTTGCTAAAACTCAAAGATATAAAATGCTCGGTAATGCAGTAACGGTTGCCGTAGTAAAAGAGATTGGGATGAGGTTAATTCAAAAGTGATTATCTTTGTGAAAATATATCACAGAGATGAGTATCCCCGTCTTAAATAATTATACAAAGACCGAATATCCCTTCCCTTCCAGGGATATCGACCCTAAGACTAAGACAGCTAAGTATTGCCGTCAGTACGCACAAGCAGTCTATTCGCTGTATTTAAAAAATCAGACTGCATGGACGCTCGATTATCAGAATGAGTTCGCTACTCTCAGGGCTTACTCACGCGGGGAACAAGACATTGAACAGTATAAAAAATGGCTGACCAACTCGGTATCTACTGAGGCTAATGGATCGGTAACGGCTTTCGACGACACTCCTATTGGTAGAGTTTCAAAGCGTGAAGGATGGGCATCTATTTTGTGGCAGAACCTTAGTCCGGCCCCGCAAATTTTATCAGCAATACACGGGATGTTCGACAAGGCTGATTATGACCTATTTGTGGACACAATAGATGCTGACTCACGGAAGCTCGCTGAGGAACAGAAGTATATCAAGTTCATTGAGGCTAAGAACATCGAGTGGCAGAACAAGATCAAGATGGATATGGGGATACCCATTGATGAGGACGTGCTGTTGCCGAGGTCTAAAGAGGACTTGGATATGTTTGAGGCTCAAGGCGGATTTAAGCTCAACGTGGCGAAAGCCATGCAGAAGATACTAAGGCATACCTTTAATATATCAGAGTGGGATACCGAGACCTTTGAGAAGTGCTTGGATGATTTTATCTGTATAGAGCACGCTGCGATAGAAGATTATTATGATTCAGAGGACAGTAAGTTCAAGTGCAGGTATCTTGACCCTGCGAACCTTGTAATTCAGTTCTCCAATAAATTTGACTATTCGGATTCGGAATATGCGGGTTACTGTACTAACTGGACTATCTCTAACCTGAGAAACAAACTGCCCGATGTCAAGGAAGAAGAATGGGCGCAGTTGGCGGGTAAAGTCAAGGGTAGGTATGGTAACTACGCGGGCGTATGGGACGATAAGTTCAGTAAGCTCGATCCATCAAATAACACTTACGGCTATGACGGGTTTAAGGTGCCAGTCTTTCAGTCGTGGTGGATGGACACCGATACGAGCAAGAAACTTTACTACAAGAGTTTCAGGGGAAGAAATAGCATTATAGACCTCGGATGGGAAACGGAAGTTAAGCCACTGACAAAAGCTAATACAGACGCAGGTGCCTTACAGGAGGTCAAGCATGTCTTTAAGAGACAGCCGTATCAGTGCTTTTGGGTTATGGACACTGATTATTGCTTCGATTGGGGGCCTATTAATATGGCATCCCGCAAGAGTCTAAGCAAACCTCAGCTTCCAGTCCATGCAGGTCAGTTACTTCAGCCTTCACTTATAAAAAGGATTAGACCTATACTCGACCAGATAACACAGACATTCCTTCGCTATCAGAACTCACTTGCTATGATGTTCGAGAGTGGTGTG
>Ga0209593_10000395_pt1 | contig 21360 bp, 20 predicted proteins | sample PPLLaktember2015_3_FD_187260 | JGI IMG/M metagenome (GOLD analysis project Ga0209593, IMG submission 187260) | Freshwater sediment microbial communities from Prairie Pothole Lake near Jamestown, North Dakota, USA - PPLs Lake P7 Core (6) Depth... | ecosystem: Environmental > Aquatic > Freshwater...
CCTACCCTCTGTCCATAATGTCCATACTGTCCATATTGTCCATATTCTTAGCCTATCCCTGCCTATGCTGACCAATAACCATTATGCAAAGAGTATGGACTGTATGGACTTAATGGACTGTATGGACAAAGTATTCGCTCGAAAAACCGGGAGTGAATAGGGACTTTTGCATTTCATTAAAAACAAATTTTAACCTTATCTTAGTGACATTCGGGACAGTCAAGAATATTACCTTCGGCACGGGGGAATTAACAATTATCAATTATCGATTAACAATTATCAAGTCGTTTCTTGGGAGGAATTAGCAATTAGCAATAAAACTCCACGTAGTGGAATTTTCCTCTTGACAATCATTTTCATTCACGATATGATTTCTTTCCAATGAGTGAATACAGTTACCTTGATATTCTGCCGACCGAACGCATAGCCGATAAACTGGACAAAGAAATCCATTCACCGGGAAGCGTCGCAAAAATAGCTGCGGAACTGGAGGCTTATGTTCAAATTATGGAGGAGGAAAACCTCCGATTCCTGGCCAGACCTCAAGATTCCAAATCCGATACCATGGATTCGAAAGATACCTTGAAATTTTTACGCTGCCAGGAACGAACCCGCAATACACGAACCATCCTCCAGTATTTAAAGGCCTTCCTGGCACACTTGCCGTTAGAAGAGAATATTGCCGGCAAACCTGTAAACCCATTTAACCAAATGAAAGCGTTTGTCTTATTTAATATCGACCTCCTGAAAGAAAAAGACGTATCTGCGTCTATTTTGCAAGAACATGAGCGGTTAGGTTTGCTAAACGATACCAATAGCTGGTATTACCGTGGTCAAATCGATAAAAGCCACCGGTCGCTGCGTGAAATAGCGGACAGCACTGATAAAGCGACGGTTGAAAATTGGTGCAAGATTTTTACCGGGCTGCAGCAACTATGCACGTTCTGGTTTTCGGTGCGGAACCAGGTCCTTAATCGAGTAAGAAAAAGCGATATTTTTATGTATAAAATGTGCGGCATTCTAATAGCGAAATACCTGCCTAAAGAAGAGATAATACTGAATGCGGAAAGATGAATAGGGATATTGCGGCCCAGTATAATCCGAAATCCACCGCCTAATTTGTCTTCGACGACCAGGAAACCCTTTCGTGAAAGAGTTTCCTGGACCTTCCCAAAGCATTTGATTATATACTTTTATAAGAGTTTTGGGAGGTGTCGGAACCTGTCCATCCGCGGCGGTTTACAAAAAGGTACTGACAAACCGATGGCGAATCCGGGGTTTAATTGTTAAGTTTTGATTTTAAATCGTCATGGGACAGGTATGAATGCCACTAAGTTAAGGTTATTTTTGTGCTATAGGGGCGTGTAGGCATTCGTGCTTATCCGTTTTTAGCTCCGATTCAGTTACAATGCCACGCGCCTACCCTCTGTCCATAATGTCCATACTGTCCATATTGTCCATATTCTTAGCCTATCCCTGCCTATGCTGACCAATAACCATTATGCAAAGAGTATGGACTGTATGGACAAAGTATTCGCTCGAAAAACCGGGAGTGAATAGGGACTTTTGCATTTCATTAAAAACAAATTTTAACCTTATCTTAGCGGCATTCGGGACAGGTATCGTGGTTATTGTTCTTCACCGCAGTAAAGGCATCGGCGCATTTTGGTAGGCATGGTTTTTCGGCAGTTCCAACAGACATAGTCGGTACGTTGGGTACGGGCTTCGATTCGTTTTTTTATGTCGGTCATAGTGACGGAGTTATCTTGTTTTTCCTGGTTTAGCCGGTTTAAATCCAGGAGAACGTCGGAAACAGAGCGGTAGCGGTTGTTTATTTCGGGTTCCAATGTTTTTGAGATAATACGGTTTATTCCTGGAGGAATGGAGGGGACTTTTTTAATAAGGGGGGCGTAATCCGAAGATTTGGCTTTTTTGTAGATTTCCATGGGGTTTGCCATGACGATAGGAGGGAGCCCGGCTGCCATTTCATAGAAAAGACATCCTGCAGAATAGATATCGGAAGCCAGTACGGCGCGTCCTTCGAACTGTTCGGGCGCCATATAGGGAGGAGACCCAATGCGAGTGGTCGCATACTGGCGGTCGCTTAATAAAGTGGAGGTGCCGAAATCCGTGATCTTTACATTATCTTCCTCGTTGATAAGGATATTGGAAGGGCGTATATCGCGGTGAATGACCATATGCCTGTGGGCGAATTCCAATGCCGATAATACTTGCCGGAGATATTTCATGGCGGTTTTAAGGTCTAATTTATCATGTTTGTCCAGGAGTTTTTCAAGATCGGTTCCTTCGACATATTCCATTACCATCAGGATAGTTCCCTCGATAATATCCACGGTAAGTAACTTAACGATATTGGGGTGGTCGAGTAATTTAGTTTGAAGGATGCATTCCTGGAGGGATTTTTCCATTTGGGCGACCATGCGGTGGGGGATTTTGAGAGCCCGTTGGGTTTTAAGAATGGTATCTTCTGCGAGGTAAACCGTGCCGAAACCTCCGCTCCCCAGTTTTTTCAGTATTTGATATTTCCCGATTTTTCCTTTTAATTCGATCATGACGGTGTTATCGCGAAGCTGCGGCAGATTGCTTTAATAGGGCAGCGATGGAAAGAGCGGCAGTTTCCGACTTCAACACGCATTCGTTGATGGAAGTGGAAATAAAGCCGTTATTCACCAAATCGTCGCGTTCCTGGTCCATGAAATCGCCTGGTGGGCCAATCACGGCGATTACAGGGGGTAACCATGTAAATAGAGAAGGGGTTCCCCCGCTAATATCCAACAAAATACGGCTTTTAAACGACGGTGCCAGGCGGATGAGCTGCGGGATGGAGATGGGTGGGAGAATATCGGTGATCCAGAGGCGCTTATTGACTTTCAGGGATTGGCCGGCAATTCGTTCCCATTTTTTCAATTTGGATGTGCTGTAGGTTTCGTCGGTACGTTGAAAGATCACGGGGCGGATTTGGTCGACGCCGAGTTCGGTTAATTTTTCGATAAGAAGGTTCATGGGGCGTTGTTTTAAAAGAGATGGAGCGATAATAACGGTAGTAGGAGGTTTTTCCTGGAATTTTTTAATTTTGATTTGGGCAGTAGCCGAATCGGATTTGATGTTCTTGATTTCGCAAAAATAGAGGGAGCCTTTGCCGTCGATGACTTCGAGTGGATCGCCGGGTTTGGCGCGGTTGACGTTTTTTATGTGGTGGAATTCGTCGCCGGTGATGCGGATGGTATTACCATCAACGGGGTGTTCGGAAAAAAAGCGACGAACGGTGCTCATTTGAATTAACCCGATGTTAATTTAATGGAAAAAGCCTTTTTTTCCATTCCCGGGATTTTGGTTTTTCAATTTTTCGATTTCGATTTCTTTGAGTTCCTGGAACAGTTCTTTTTCGCGTTTGGTTAATAGGGAAGGAGTAACGATGTTGAGAACGATGAGGAAGTCGCCTTTTCCCCAATTGTTGACTTGTTTGAAGCCTTTGCCTTTGATGCGGATGGTTTTCCCGGTTTGGGATTCGGGTTGAATTTTAATTTTTTCGGTGCCGTAGAAGGTATGGATTTTGACTTCGTCGCCGAGAGCGGCTTGAGAGAAAGAGATATCGAGTTTATAGATGAGGTCGGAGCCATCGCGTTTGAATTCATCGTGTTCGTCGACGCGTATGATAACGTAAAGGTCGCCGGGTCTTCCGGCGTTAAATCCGCCTTCGCCTTCGCCGGAAACGCGGAGTCGGTTTCCTGAGTCGACGCCGGCCGGGAAAGAGATTGGGATTTTGCGTTGTTCCGGGATACGGCCTTTTCCTTTGCATTTGGAGCAGGGGTGTTTGATAATTTTCCCTGCGCCCTGGCAGAGAGGGCAGGTGGATGCGATAGAGAAGAAGCCGTGGGTGATGCGGGTTTGTCCGGATCCCCCGCATTGTTTACAAGTTTCGATGGGGTAACCGGGTTCGTTTCCGCTGCCGCCGCAGATGTCGCAGGAGGTTTCGCGGGGTATTACCACTTCTTTTTCTACGCCGTTGTAAGCTTCTTCCATGGTGATATTAACTTCGTAAGCGATATCGCGGCCGCGTCGTGCGCCAGCTTGGCCGCCGCCCCTGCCTCCCCCGAAGCCGAAGAGGTTTCCCAATATATCTTCAAAGTCTGAGAAAATGGAACCCGAAAAGTCGGAGAAACCGCGGCCGGCAGAGCGTAATCCTTCGTGGCCGTATCGATCGTAGAGTTTTCGTTTTTCATCGTCTCCTAAAACAGCGTATGCTTCGGAGGCTTCTTTAAATTTATCTTCGGCTTCGGAATTACCGGGATTTCGATCCGGGTGATATTGAAGTGCCAGTTTTCGGTAGGCTTTTTTGATATCGTTCACGTTCGCATCACGCGAAACGCCGAGCACTTCATAGAAATCTCTCTTTGCCATTTGTTTACTCCTCGAATTCAGACATCAGAATCTGGTTAATTTTGTTTCGATTTATTTGAATTTTCATCAGGACGTTTTCCATTGCACTCATTTCTTCTTCATGTAAAACTTGATCTGCGCGAAGGATGAGGTTTTTAATTTCGATTTTATCTTTGGGAGAGAGTTTATTGTCGTGGCGGTCAAAAAAGAATTTAATGGTATCCAGTCCTTCTTGCAGTTTTAATTTGGTTTCGTTTTTTTTAATGCGGAGTTTGTCATTTTCTTGATATTCTTTTGCTTCATCGATGCGTTGTTGGATTTCTTCTGGGGATAGGCCGCTGGAGGGTTGGATTTTCATACTTTGAACGAGGCCAGTTTGGGCTTCTTTTGCAGAAACTTTGACGATACCGTTGGCATCGATTTCAAAGGTGACATCGATTTGAGGGATGCCTTTGGGTGACATGGGGATGCCCACGAGGTTGAAATAGCCCAGGGATTTATTTTCGGAGGCGAGTTGGCGTTCGCCCTGGAGTACGTGTATAGTGACGGTTTGTTGGTTATCGGAAATGGTGGTGAAGCGCATGGTTCGTTTAATGGGGATGGTGGAGTTGGCGTCGATAATTTTTGTAAACCGGTCGCCTTTGGTTTCGACGCCGAGGGAGAGGGATGTGACATCCAGTAAAAGGATATCTTTAACTTTTCCGCGGATGACTTCAGCTTGAATTGCAGCGCCTTGAGCGACGACTTCTTCGGGGTTGAGGTCGATGAAAGGGTCTTTATGGAAGAATTCGGTTAATTTTTTATATACGATGGGCATCCTGCTTTGTCCGCCCACCAGGATGACTTTTTCGATTTGTTTTGGAGTAATAGAGATTTTGTCCAGTGATTTTTGGATTAATTGGATGGTGCGGTCGATGAGGAACATGGTGAAGTGTTCAAGCTGCGACCGGGTGATTTTTTTTTGGAAGTGGTAAGGTGAGCTGTTGGGGAGTTGGATGAGGTAGGGGATATCGATTTGGGTTTCCTGGTTGAAGGAGAGTTCGATTTTGGCTTTTTCTGCGGATTGAATGATTCGTTGAAGGGTGTTTTTTTCGCTGATATGATCGATGGAGGTATCTTCTTTAATTTCGTCCAGCATCCATTCGATAATTTTTTCGTCGAAGTCGTTTCCGCCCAGGAAGGTATCGCCGGTGGTGGAGACGACTTTATAGATGTCTTCGGTGACTTCGACGATGGAGATATCGAAAGTTCCGCCCCCGAGGTCATAGACGGCGTATAGGCCATCTTTGTTTATTTTCTTTTTATAGGCGAGGAGTGCGGCGGTCGGTTCGTTGATGATGCGTGAGACTTTAAGGCCCGCGATTTCCCCGGCTACTTTGGTAGCCAGGCGTTGGGCGTCGTTGAAGAAAGCTGGGACTGTGATCACGGTATCGTTGATTTCTTCGCCGAGGAATTCTTCGGCGACTTGTTTCAGATATCCCAGGAGCATGGCGGAGATTTCTTCCGGTGAGAAGAGTTTTCCTCCAAGTCCGACTTTCGTATCGCCGTTTTCTGCTTCGTGGATTTCAAAGCTGGCGCGTTGTTGAATGAGTTGAACTTCGTCGGTTTTGAATTTCCTGCCGATGAGGCGTTTGATGCCCCATATGGTATTTTCGTTATTGGTGACGAATTGTCGTTTGGCGATATTCCCGAAAATGCGTTTTTTGTCGCGGGTGAGAGCCACCATCGATGGAATAACCCTGGAGCCTTCGGGGTTTGGGACGACGAGGGGTTCGGGACCTTCGAGGTAGCTGATGCAGGAATTGGTAGTTCCAAGGTCTATACCGATATTTTTAGCCATGGGTGTTTGGAGTTACTCCTGGTTTTCGTCGGGCTCGTTCGAGTCGGGGTTGGGTGTTTCCGGTTCGGGTGGGACTGCTACTTTGACGAGGCTTGGTTTGAGGAGTTTTCCGTTGTATAGGAAACCTTTTTGATAAACCTCAACGACAGTGGGTTCAATGACATCGGGGTTTTCGGTTTTTGAGAGGGCATTATGAACGAGGGGGTCGAACGGTTTATCCATTGCTTCCACTTCGACGACGTTATATTTTTTCAGCAGGTCGGAGAATTGTTTAAGGATCATTTCGACGCCGGAGATAATGGATTTTTCGTCATTGGAAATGGAGTGAAGGGGTGAGCATTTTGCTTTTAGAGCTCTTTCCAGGTTATCGTAAACCTGGAGTAAGTCGACCAGGAAATCGGCGAGAATATATTTTTGGAATTCTTCTTTTTCTTTTTTAACACGTTTCCTGTAGTTGTCCATTTCTGCGAGGTTTCGTATGAACCTGTCTTTGTAGTCGTCGCGGTCTTTATTTGCTTCTTCCAGGGAATTTTCCAATTCGGCGATTTGATCGAGGAGTTTTTTTGTAAAGGGTCTTTTTTTAGCGAGGTTGATGTGATGGGAGTGAGAATGAGGGGGGTGATGTCTATGGGAGTCATGGTCCTGTTCGTCCTCTCCAGGGGCGTCATCTTTTATTTCGGTTTCTTCTTCAAAGAGGATATCATCTTCCTGGTCGGTTTCAAATTTTATGTCGTTGGTATGGTATTTATCTTCCGGGGTTCCCGGATTAAAACCGATTTCAACCTGATCTTCTTGATCTTGGTCCGTCATAGTTTATACCTCCGCTGTTTTTTTGAAAGTATTTTTGAATAGTAAGAGGAAATGCGTTCAGCCCGGGGAGATTTTATCGAGTTTCCCGGGATAATAAAAGAGGGAAAAATAATAATAAGCTTTGTAAAGGTAGAAGGGTATGTTTCAATTAGGCGAATCGATACAGAGGAATTTTTATTTTTTAGCCGCATCTTTTTGGAATTTTAATATAATCGGCTGGAAATGTCAATCCCTTTTTCATCGGGGTGACAATCGGCGGGTGTAAATCGGTTTTTTTTTTGATTTTTTTTACAGGGGATGGGAATTGGTTTCTTTGAAGATTTTGTTCAATAAATTGGCGAGGCGGTAACCTCCGAGAATAATGCGTTTTTTAATTTCATTTTGGCCGTCGGTAATATATTTTGGGGAAGGCAAGTCGCCTTCTTCCAGGTTAGTGTAAGCAAATTTTACAGCAGTATCGAAAGATTCTTGCGCCCATGCCCAGGGGTCATCGATAAGCAATTGTGGCCGTAACGTTTCGATATCTGTGGAGTTCATTATATTATTTATGGTTTCTTGTAATAGTAAGGTGTAGTTTACTGTATCCGGGTGGATTTCGGGGAAAAATAAAACACCGGAATCCCACAATAAATGGAGATTTGTAAAGGCCCCCGGGCCGGTGGGTTGAATTTTGAAGTCATTGCCGCCGCGATTGCCGTTGGGATGTACCGGTGAAACTAAGGATGAAGCATGGAGGGGTTGGTGAACGTCGGCGACCGCATGTACAAGGAAACGCAGTGCCAATCCCTTTGCGAAACGTGATGCTTTCGGGTTGGTCAATGTGTCGATGGATTTGTGGATAAACCAGATAACGTTTTTATTTTCAAAGGGGGGCATGTTCGACACGTTTCCCGTCATATGGTATTGGTTGATATAGTGAAATTCGCTGAAATAATCCAGGCCTGCACCTTTGATTCCATCCATCCATGCGGCGGCTTGAACAAAGGTTGCATAATCGGGTGGAATATTTTTCAATTCCGCGATTAAGCTGTCGATTTCTATTCTTACATTCTCGTCCAGTTGTTGGTAGGCGATTTGAGCCGTGAGCATATGACCTGAATCGAACCAGGAAAAAGCCTGGACCGGTAAAATAATAATAATAAGCCCTAACCAGGTTATAAACCGTTTGTTTGTTTTCATCTTTCCTCCTTTTCATTTTCCTATATCAATTAAAATATTAATCCACAAACGCGCCCTCATACAAATCCTAACAGAAGCTTTGGGAAGGTCCAGGAAACCCTTTCACGAAAAGGTTTCCTGGTGGTCGAAGACAATATCATTAGAAAGGATCGTCGCCGGCGCTGTTATTTAAATCCGTTTTCACCGGGGCTGAATTCTCCGGCAGGGTATCTTCCGATGAATTTCGGAGTAATTGGGCGAATTCGACTTCCAGTTTTTTGAATTCTCCTTTTTGTTCATTGAGGATTTCCATGCATATACGTGCAGCGTCGAGGGCTTCCCTGGTTTTTTCTACCAGGTCGTCGACGCCGATTTCGTCTTTATTCAAGGATTCGGTGATTTTTTCCAGGATTACGTAGTTTTCTTCGTATTTGCGCGACTGCGCCAGTTTATTCATGATTTTTCCTCCCTATTATCTTGGTTTTTTCGAATTGAAACGGTTCCGTCGAAGAATCGAAGGGTGGCTGTATCGGTATGGCGTTGATGGAATTGTTTCGCTGTTTTTATAACATGGTTTTCTTCATCCAATGTGAGGGTAAAACCTTTTTTAAGGATGTTTTGGGGGTCGCTGGCCCTGACCAAATCCCTATAATTTTGAAGGTTTTTATCGGTCTCCAGGATTTTTTTTGATGAGGAATCCATCAAGTAACGGGCTTTATCCCTGAGGAGTTCGAGTAGTTGCCGGTTTTTTCGCTGTTGTTTCTTTAAGTCCAGTCGTAGGATGGTCTTTTCGATTTGTTTACGTTCCCGGTGGTGCAGTGAAAGGATGCGTGCGCGGACAACAGCGGTAAGGTTTCGGATATTATGGCGGTTTTTAAGCCGGAGGTCCAGGGATTTTCGTATTAATTGGCCGGTGAGGTGGTGGATGCGTTGTTCATGGTGGCGAACAGCAAAACGCAGCGATTTGGCGAGGCCTTTGTTTAATGAGCGAAGGCGTTCTTCTCTCCATTGGAGGTAACTTTGTACACGGGGTGGAACATTTTTTAAAAAGGCCCTGAGTTTTTCCATTTCCCGTTGATGGGTATTGGAAAAATAGGAAATAAGGCGTGAAATGATTGATGCCAATTGGTCTTGAAGGCTCATATATCGGTTTTGCAAGTATTTCCCGATGCCTGAAGGGGTGGAGGGAGTGGGGGTGAACCAGGAGCACAGTTCGATGGCGGAAACGTCTTTTTCGTGGCCGACAGCCGTAATAATCGGGATAGGGCAAAGGCAGACTTTCCGGCACAAGCGAAGGTCGTTAAAAACCGAGAGAGATTGTTCGCTGCCGCCGCCTCTTGCAATAATGATAGCATCTATGGGAATATCGGGGTTCTCTTCGAAGTATGATATCGCCTGGATGATGTTGTCTACCGCATGGGGGCCTTCCATCCGGGAATCGAGAAAATAGAGCCTGTATTTGTTTTCCAGGGGGTGTAAGCCTGCCGAGATATCTTGAAGGGAGGTTCCCTGGTTGGAGGTGATCAAACCGATGTTGGAGATTAACATAGGCAAAAGGAGTTGTTTTTGGTTGGTGAGGATGCCTTCTTCTTTTAATTTTTCTAGAGTGATTTCGCGTTGGTTCCGGATTTTGGATTGGGTGTATTCGGGTAGGATATCCAGGACGTTTAGGCGGATATCCACGACATTCCGGAGGGGTAGGTAGATTTCGACATTGCAGAAAATGGGGAGGTCGCGTTCCAGGGTTTCGGCGATGCCGGCGTCTTTTAGTTTGCGATTGATTTTTTCCAGGTTAGCGGGTTTGATTTCCATGCGGAAGAGGATATCTTTGGATTCGTCTTCATCTTTTAAGTCGAGGTATGAAGCCCATTTGTAGTTTTTAATTTCCGAAGCGACTATTCCGCGAATCCATAGATGTCCCCGGATACCATCCCGGATCAGTCGGTCGAGGCGGTTGCGGAGGTCCGATACCGAATAGGAGTCGGGGAATTGAGCGAGTGGGGTTTTTTCTTGTTCTTCTTTTTGGATCGGTGCGGGTTTGGGTGGTTTTTGGAGGTTGTTTTTCAATTGGGACATTTCGTCGTCAATATTACCCGGGGTTATAAACCAGCTTTTATCGGCGGGGTTCCAGCGGTAACCCCTGAGTTTCAAGTCGTCTTTGATGGGGAAGGCGTTGTAGATATGGATGCTGTTTTGGTCGAAGGCGACGCTTACTTCTTGTCCGTTTATGGAAATCGTTACCCAGTTCATTGATTCATCTCATTTTAATTAAGAATAACTATAACCCAATTTTTTCTTAAAATCAACCCCACTTCGAGTGCCCCCAGCAGTTCTTGTTTTAGAATCGAGGGGCTGTAGTCGGTTTCCGAATTCCTTCCACTTCACCTCCCCGGCGGTCATCGGCTCCGGGGACCGGCCGCACTGCGTGTGGTTTTATTGCAGAACCGGGCGGATAGTGCAATGTTTGGGGAGAGTCCGACTGGTATTTCATACATCTTCTTTTTTAATTTTGAGATAGTCTCTTGCGTGGGAGTATATTATATGGAACGGTGGGCCATGGGAACCGGGTATTATCCGTCATTTTTAGCGGCTATACCGGATCATCCCAGGCTGGTTCCGGATTTGTTGAAAAAAAAAACATAAAAGCTTGACAAAAGTTGAATATCTTTCTATAATGGTTGTTCCGTAATGCTATGCTAATAAATCGGAGGCTATCCATGAATAAAAAAATTACAGTCGCAACAATTCTGCTTTTGGTGGTTGTTGCCTTTTTGTCGGCTCGTAACAAAGAACAAGAAGATATGTATTTGAAAGCGGTTGCCGAAAAGGATTTACCCACAAAAATGGAATTGCTGAAACAGTATGTAGAGAAGTACGGGCAACAGAATGACAAGTATTTGATGTTTATTTACTTGAACCTGGCAGAGACGTCTTACAAGTTGAAAAATTTTGATGATGTCATTCGTTATGGAGAAGTAGCGACCGGCTTTCAAGAAATCGACCCGACCAACAAACTCAATATGATGTTTTTCCTGGCAAATTCCTACTACAATCTTCAAAAAGAAATGGAAAAAGGGTTGAAGTACGGTGATTCCATTATCGAGGTCAGCAATGATTTGATAAAGAAAATGGAAGCATCGGAACAAGACAGGGAAAAAATCACCCAGATGGTCAACAACTACAAGCAGTACTTTATTGCCCCAGCTTACAGGCTCCAATCTTTAATTCTATTCGCAATGGGAAAAGACAATGATGCATTGATTCTCCAGGCTGCAGAAAAAGCCATCTCCGCCTATGACTTGGATAAATCTGAGAATTCCAACAAAATCGTTATCTCACTGGCCGGTAACCTTTACCAGAAGAATAAATTCAATGAAGCGATTTCTGTTATTGAACGGATCATCGATAAAGAAAATCCAAAGTTCGAAGAAGCCAATTTCCTCGGATCATTATACTACAAGATCGGTAATCGAGATAAATCGATCCAGTTCCTTGAAATGGCTTACAAATCCAAGCATATGCTCGATCTGGCTATGAAAATCGGCCAATTGGTTCAAAAAAAAGACCCCTACAAAGGAATCAATTATTTTGCCGATGCCTATGTTCTTTCCAGGTACAACAAAGAATCCCAGGCCTTTAAATTTCTTGAACACCTCTACTTCAACATTATTGCCAAAGACAAATCCCCGGAAGAACGTGAAACAGGATTCAAAGATATTATCGAGGCTGCAAAAACTCGGCTCGGTACTTCCAGCACCGAACCCACTACCCCCCCCAACACCGAATCCTCGACCGCCACTAATTCTAATTAAATCTCCCTGGTAAAACGTTTTTTTAATCCGACTTAAGGGCAGAACGCGATATTTAGCGTGATGCCCTTTTTTTTTTATCCGCTAGTTTTTGCAAAAAAGGTTATTTTGGGTGAACCGGTGGGCTTTAATAATTAATTACACACTCAATAATATTTTCCTATTATTGTCGACGCGTTGGGTAATGCGTTGAGAATCGAAATACTCGAATAATATGATGAGGTATTTACGCGGAAAATAGGTCATTTCCCTAAGGGCCTGGATTGAAATAATCTCTCCTTCGTTGCGTTTGAACTTCTTCAAGCGATTGATTATTTTATGTAATTCCTCTTTTAAAATAAAGAAGGATTCCGTTAATTGAACGATTTTACCGTTTTCCACCAGCACCCACAGGGAGTCGTTGACTTCCTTGTAAAGCATATCGGAGTTGTCGATGATGTTCTCGATGGTAAAAACGCTCAGTTTATTTTTTTTCACGATGTTTTCGATGGCGTCCAGGGAGTTTTTCTCTGTTTCCGATAAAGCCAGTTTTTGGAAAATGATTTCGTCTTTGACGATCCGATAGGAAAAGTTCTTGGTCAGGCGATGGAGCAAATATTTAAAAAAGATGGAAGATTGGGGCAACTTTGTCCGGGTTTCGATTTCCAGCAATTTGATGTTTTTAACGCGGTTGGTGAAGCATTCGGTGAAGATTTGATTCAATTCTTCCAGGTAGGATTCGAGGTTTTCGTTGGAAATGATGCAGAGGTGGTAAAAATCGATAATTTTTATTTGCTGTTCGATTTCTTTTTGAACCAGGAATTCGAGGACATCTTCCCGGTTTAAGGAGAAGAAATCCAGTAATTCGTCTATTTTCAGGAATTTTTCCACTGAAGCGAAGGCGATGATCAACTCGTATTTATCTTTATTCTTTCCTGTTTCAGCGCCTGTTTCTTTTTCTTCAGGCGTTTCGAAAAACTTTGATAATTTGAGTAGTTTCCGTTTATTGTATTTGGAGATAGACGGCAGCAAAACCGTGAGCTCCTTGCTTTTGTTTTTAAAGGTTAATTTCTCCTGGAATTTGAATTCTTCCTGGAGTTTAAAATTGGCAATGAAAATATCTTTGCCTATTTTATTGAAGTTTGCAGCGATAATCCTATCTTCAAAGGCTATATTCCCTGTAAAGGAGGTTTCGCGGTGATTCATCTCGACAATATATGCGTTAAATCTCATTCTGTTTCAATATCCTATTCGTGTTCATTGCATTGCTTTTCACGTTTTTTTTCGCTGCTATTTCATTTTTACGATTCGTTTCGTTTGGTTTACATTCGCCGTTTTATTTTTTCCTTTCTTAAATCGGTTGAAATCGGCATTTTACATCGTTTAAAGCATTTGCGCTCTGGATTCGCTGTGCCATGCCTTGATTATTAAAACAACCACTCAGAAGGTTTTCACAAATTCAATATTTTAACTGTTTTGAAAAACCATTATATAAAAGTATTCAGGATAAATCAAGAGATAAGTTTAATATAGTTCAACTTTTACTAACCGGGAATCGATGGGTCCGTTAAAAAGGGGGATGCGCCGAGAAATTTTCAAGCCGATATGTTTGGTGAGTTCTTTGTCGCCGCATAAGATATAGGCCGTGGAGCCTTTGCAATTTTGTTTCAGGAAGTCGCCCAATTCTTTGTAGGTTTGGAATAAGTCGGAGGGGTTCTCCCGTTGTTCTTCCTTGGGTTGGAGCCGGAAGCCGTAAGGAGGGTTGGACACTACCATGCACCCTCCTATTTTCCCTTGATTTCGAAAGTCCCCCCGGGCTATGCGGACTTGTTTGCCGTGGGGTAATGAGTCCAGGTTTCGAATCGAGGCTTTGACGGCTTTTGGGTCGATATCGCTCCCGGAGATCAAGCCTTTGGGGCATATTCGAAGGTTTTCAGCGCATCTTTTTTTTTCCTGGGACCACAGTTGGGGGGAGAAGTCCGGCATGTTGAAGAAACCGAAGTGTTCACGGTGGATTCCTGCCGGGATACGGCAATATTTCATAAGAGCTTCGATCACCAATGTGCCGGAGCCGCAAAATGGATCGAAGAAGGGTTGGTCCCCCGTCCACCCGGTGATCCGTATAATGGCTGCCGCCAGGGTTTCTTGGAGGGGGGCCGGCACCGATGCCAACCGGTAACCCCTCTTGTGGAGCGATCCCCCGGATGTATCGAAACTGAGTATCGCCGTGTCCTGTTGAATGTTCAAATTCAACCGGATATCCGGGTTTGCTGTATTTACGTTGGGTCTATGGCCGGTTTTTTTTCGAAAATAATCGACAATGGCATCTTTAAAACGAAGGGCCGCGTACCTGGAATGAGTGATGGTGCTGTCGGATACATTGGAATCTACGGCGAATGTTTGGTCCGGCGATAAGAGGTCCAACCATTCGATATCGGCGGCTTTTTTGTAAAGGACTTCGTCGGAAGGGCAATCGAACCGTGTTAATGGGGCCAATACGCGAATAATGGTCCTGGCGCAGTAGTTGATTCGGTATAAAATTTCGCGTGAAGCTTTAAAATGAATACCGCAATAAACTTCCTCGCATTGTGTGGCTCCCAGTTCTTGCAGTTCTTCGCGGGCAATGGGTTCGAGGCGCCGTTGGGTTTGGGCAAAAAAACGGTGGTTTTTAATGTATTCGAACATGGGGTTATTTTTTTTCCTGGTTTTCCCCTTTGCTGGTGCTCTTTATCTTTTGCATATCGATCAAGTCGGAGAGAATTTCCATGGCTTCGCCGATAGTGATGTCGTTTCTCAGTTCTTTGAACCATTCTTCCTGGCGTTCTTTTTCGACGATGTTCATGCGGTCGGAACTCGATACCGGGAGTTTAATGGTCGGTAAAACTTGCATGTTGGGGTTTTCCTGTTTGACTTTATCTAATTTTTCTCTTGCTTGTTTGATTTGGTCTTGTTCTTTCAGCACTTCGTCGATTTTAAGGGTCTGCATTTTTTTATCTTGAAAGTGTTTGACTTTATCGGCATAGTCTTTGATTTGAATGAAGGCCTGGTTGGATTGGACACGATCCCGGCTTTTTTCGATCATCGATTGTGTAACGAGCGGTTCCGGTTTCCATTTGGTATACGATGCCGGTGGGATAGAGTCCCATGAGAGTGGGAAATCCATATATTTTTCCCCGATTTCCAGGTAATCGTAGCGATCCGGTAATACAATATTGGAAGAAACCCCTTTCAGTTGGATAGCATCGCCGTTAACGCGGTAAAATTTTTGAATAGTAATGGTCAACGCCCCGAAGGATTCTTTGTCTTCGTCTTTTTGGGTAACGAAATTATCCAGGTCGATCAGGGCCTGGACAGTGCCTTTCCCGAAGGATTGGTTGGAGCCCACGATAATGGCACGGTTATAATCCTGGAGTGCAGCGGAGAGGATTTCCGACGCCGAGGCGGTGATCTGGTTGATCAGTACCACCAGTGGGCCCGAGTAGGTAGTACCGGGGTTTGGATCTTCCAGTACACTGACCTGGCTGCTTTTATTTTTTACCTGGAGAATGGGGCCTTGTGGAATAAATAGGCCGGACATGCGGACGGCATCCTGGAGAGCCCCGCCGCCGTTATTTCGCAGGTCGAGGATTACCCCGTCCACTTTTTTCGATTTCAATTTTTCCAATTCTTTTTTTACATCGTCGGTGGAATTTCGCCCGCCGCGGAAGTCGTTATAGAATCCCGGTAGATTGATAAAGCCGAAATGCTTTCCCGTTTTTTTGTCAACCAAAACAGCCGATTTGGCAAAGGTTTCTTCCAGGATGACCACATCGCGCACAATAGGAATCTCGATAATGCGGCCGTCGGGTTTTTTTACGGACAATCGAACCAGGGTGCTTTTTTTTCCCCGGATTAATTTGACTGCGTCTGCGGTTCTCATGCCGATAATGTCAACCGGTTCGTCGTTTCCCTGGGCGACTTTCACGATCAAGTCGCCGGCTTCCAATTGTTTTTGACGCCATGAAGGTCCTCCCGGGATAATATTGACCACTTTAACGTATTCTCCTTCGTCCTGGAGTGTGGCGCCGATTCCTTCGAAGGAGCCTTTAATTTGCATATCGAAGGTTTCTTTATCGGTGGGGGAGAAGTAAGTGGTATGGGGGTCCGTTACCTGGACCAGCGAGTTGATATAAGCCGAGAAGGAATCGTTTTTAATGGTTTGAGTGAGGCGGTTAAAAACAGGTTTCATCGTGGTTAAAACGGATTTTCGTGCTTCTTCTTCCAATTCTTTATCGTTTTTTTTCTTTTTGTCTTTTTCGTTGGTTTCTTTCAAGGCGATATATCTAAGCAGTGCGCGGTATTTAAGATTTTTTCTCCAATATTCTTTTATTTCATCGATGGTTTTACAGTATTGGTTTTTTTCCGGTTCCAGCTCCAATGACTCTTTTGCATTAAAATCAAAGGGTTTTGAGAGTAATTCCGCGTAGAAATCCGTCACCTGGGAAATGCGTTTTTGAATGAGGTTGGAAGCGGCTTTAACGAATTCCGAATTTCCTTCGGCGAATTGGTCGTCGATTTTATATTTGTATTGTTGGAGGGTTTCTATGTCGCTTTGGAGTAAAAACCGTTTGCTGAAATCCAGGTAGTTAATGAATTCGGTAAAGGCTTTCGCTGAAAAGTCGTTATCTATTTTTTTCCCTGAGTAGTGCCATCTTTCGAGGCCGGTGTAGACGATTTGGGCGACTAATTTTTCCTGGTTATAGTCATCTCCCCTTGAAAAACCGTTGAAGAGCAATATAACCGATACAACTACTGCGATACTGACGGTTACCGTAATTTTGGATTTCACGATTCCTCCTTTCAGGATTACTTTGTGTTTTCGTGTTTAGTAATCCTAATACGTATGCGTGGAATACATAGTTTAGAACATGATTATTTTATCAAAACTTTTTGGGTTTGTACAGTCTGAATCGGCAATTAATAATTCACAATCCCCCACGCATCCCCCGGCACTGCAGGATGCTTTTAGTTCCTGGATAGCTGGGCACATTTTCTAGCTTGCAAGTCATCCAATACAACACCGGTATTTTTTATTTTTAATGCGCATGACAAGACTTCACTCTCACCAAGGCCAATATCCCAGGCTAAGATAGATGAATATACCAACCGGCAGTTTTACGGTTATCGATCGAGTGTCCATTTGACCTCCTGCTATAAGAGTATTATAAAAAGGAGATTATGTCGAATAAAAAAACCAACGGACCAACGGATATAAATCTGCGCGCAGCGTCTCTACAATAACCGCCGCAAAATCCCACCGGCAAACGACACCCCACGCAGTGGGGCTCTGTGACCTCTGTGGCTAAATCATTTTCATGACAGGCAAGAAAAATCCCTGCAAGCTTTAGTTGATAAGAATCGGTTTCAATGTTATAATTTTGCCATGAAGAATTTGCCGTTAAGTATCCAGACGTTTCGCGATTTTGTCGAAGAGGGGTACCTGTATGTCGATAAAACAAAGTTAATTCACGATCTCTTTGCCAGGGGAGGGAAATATTATTTTTTATCCAGGCCCCGTCGTTTCGGGAAATCCGTACTCATCTCGACACTGGCGGAGATATTCAGCGGGAATAAAGAACTTTTCAAAGGTCTATGGATTTACGATAAAATCCAATGGAGTTCATACCCTGTGGTCCATATCGATTTTTCCACCATCGACTATGAATCCCCCGAAAAGTTGAAAGAGTCTATTAAAAAATTTCTCCAAAAAACAGCATTATCTCATGGTGCAGTCCTGGATGAAGAAAAAACCTACAAAGAGAGTTTCGTAGAGTTAATTGAAAAATTATCCGTTAAAGGCAGGGTAGTAATTCTTATCGATGAATACGACAAGCCTTTGATCGAGTATATCGAGGCAGCGGAAATCGGGATTGCCCGCGAAATACGAAAGGTTTTAAAAAACTTTTATGGTGTGATTAAAGGGATGGATGCGTATCTTCGTTTTGTTTTCATAACCGGGGTATCGAAGTTTTCCAGGGTATCGGTTTTTTCTGATCTCAATAATTTGGTCGACATCACGTTATCGGGGAATTTTTCTTCTATTCTTGGGTATACGGAGGAGGAGTTGACGCATTATTTTTCTTCTTTTATAGAGGAGATGGCTGAAAAACGGGGGATGGCTTCCGAGGAGTTGATAAAAATCATTCGTGATTGGTATAATGGGTATTCCTGGGATGGAGAGAATTTTGTTTACAACCCGTTTTCTATATTGAATTTGTTCAATGCCAACACCTTCGATAATTTTTGGTTTTCTACCGGGACGCCGACTTTCCTGGTAAAGTTGGTGAAGGAGCGGTATAATGAACCCATGGAGTTTGAGAATTTGCCGGTGAAAGGGTATATTTTTGACAGTTATGATCTTGAAAACCCGGATATTGCATGCCTGTTGTTTCAAACCGGGTATCTTACGATCAAGCAAGTCATCCTGGAAGAAGAAGTGAAGACCTATGTATTGTCGTATCCAAACCGGGAGGTACGGGATTCTTTTTTGACTCATCTTTTTGGAGAGTATACTCAAAATAGTTTGAGTTCCGGTGTGAAGATTTTAGAGCGAATGGTTAAAGCCATTGTGGCCGATGACCCCGAAATGTTTATCAAGGAGGTCAAATCTCTTTTTGCATCTATTCCATATCAAATTTTTATCAGTGAGAGGGAGGCTTATTATCATTCGATTATTTATTTGGTATTGAGGTTAAGCGGTGCCGAGGTCAGGTGTGAAGACAGTACCAATGTGGGGCGGATCGATGCGGTTTTGGAGACTGCGAAGAAAATCTACATCATGGAATTCAAAGTAGGAAGTGCCGAAGAGGCTTTGGAGCAGATCAACGAGATGAAATATTATGAAAAGTTCCTGGACAGGGGGAAAGAGGTTGTTCTTTTCGGGATAGGTTTTGATCCTGGGATTCGGAATATAGGCAATTACCTTATAGAAAGCAAGAAATAAAGCGGCGTGTGGGTTCATTTTCTCACTATTTTTTTAAAAGCCCGGTTTCTCGAACAAATACTTTGTCGGCAAATGCCAGGAATAGGCAGGAATGTGGACATGCTTTTCGGGCAGACACACCGTGGCCATTATGCAAAAGAGTGTGGAATGGGTGGATACAGTGGACGCATTGGAAAAGGGTTCGAAAAAAGAACAGTCAAAAAGTTATCACTTTTTTAAAATTAAAAAACCTTTTATTCATTGAATGCCAGTAAAACATCTTTCATTAAACGTTTATCAATTCTTATTCCCTTCCGGGTAAGTTGCTCAAAATAGGGCTTCACCGCATCGAATCATACTCAGCCTCTTCCAAAACCTCCTGCGCAGTATACTGAAATGGAGTACCCCCAAACCGTTTTAAAGAAAAAATAAAATCTTCACGGCTTATCCCGGCCAGCTCAGATGCTTTTTCCTGGGAAATCATCCCCATTTCAAACCATTTAACTGCAGCGGCCAGGCGTAATTCCGACATGAATTCTTCCGGTTTTTTTTTGAGAATTGAGAATACACCAACCGGCAGTTTTACGGTTATCGATCGAGTGTCCATTTGACCTCCTGCTATATTAATGGGTGCAACCCTCCGAGCTCCATTCGTCCAGGTGGCGGGAGATAAAATCGATGACCCGTTGGTGGTCTTCTTTCCCGTTTCCCTGGACAGGAAAGGGTTCGCCGAAAGTCATGAAAATGGTTTTTTCTCTACTTAAAGGTCCGAAGCCTTTAATTATTTTGCTGTCTCCCCAGAAGTCGGTTTTAATGGCCACCGGTAAGATGTGAGCGCCTGTTTTTTGGCAAAGTTTTATTCCCAGGGAATTGAATTTTTCAGGGATAAAGTGTGGAGTGCGCGTGCTTTGGGGAAAAATAATGAGGGATTTTCCGTCTTTGAGTCGTTTTTCTCCTTCCGTCATGACGATGCGGAAGTCTTCTCTAGGGTTTTGGCGTCCGACTACGATGGGGTTCCTGGATTTCATGATGGGGCCGAAAATAGGTCCTTTAACCAGTTTGTCTTTGACTACGAAGGTGGCAGGCCGTGAGGTCGTGACCAGGCAGGGGAATATCACTGTTTCCAGGGTACTGATGTGGTTACTGACGATGACTATGGGTTCATCGGATTTCCTGAGGTTATTTAAACCCTGGATTTTGAAGCGGCCCCCGCACCCTTCGATGTCCCGTAAAATATCATATGATGCCCTCATCCACTGGAAATCATTATATAGTCCTTTCACCGACAATCGGCTGCTCCTGGTAACGATTCCACCAAAAAGAATATAAAACCACCACCGTGAATGGAAAAGCAGTTTATCGCCCCAATAATTAGGGGTGTCTATCGGTGTTTCGTACGTATCGTTCGAAAAGATTTCTTTGATTTTTGTTTCGGATATCATCCCGAAATTATAGCGTTTTTGGAGGGTGAAGTCAATATGGTTTTTGCAGGTGTGTAAAGTAATCCGTGTGAACCTATTTGGGTGGATATCCATGCAAAATGCGCTGTAATCAAACCTTTTCGCGTAAGTGTCGATTAAAAAAAATCATAGACGGCACAACTGCATCCTGGAAAAAGTCTATTTCGCAAGTACCCTGGGGAAAATAGGATATAGTGGAAAAAATGGGCGAGAAAGAAAAGGGACAGTGCGTGGAGATGTGGCACCACGCACCGTCGCAAATTTTGAATTACAGGCTAAAAACAACGAGGATAAAATGATACGACAACCGAGCTGGTACAGGTATATAAAAGAGCAGTCTCATAGCAGGTGGAAGAATTGCATGTTACCACCTTAGTGATGCAGTTCACTCCTTCCGTAGCGATTCCTCCTTTTACGGTTACCATCTCGGAGTTTTGCAGGTTAGCAATGGTGGACTTCTTCACCATCAATGTTTTTGGCATTTTTCTTGTTTTCATAGTTAGTTCTCCTGTTAAAAAGTTTAACATATTTTTATTATGACACCATTATAATAGGAAGATGATAATCCTGTCAAATGAATTATATTTTTAGTGTGTCATGAGAAAGTCATAATGTCGATAAGTCTTGAAGGAAGAAAAGCCCCACTAAGCGGGGATTTGCATTGCCGTGATATCTTGCCCGATTCGTGGGATGGTCTGACTCCACTTTGATTTGCAAAAAAAACCTCGCACGGCGGGGGTTTATTATGGCGACAAGCGCCATCAAGGTGGCTTCCTTATTGGCAGCCACTGCAAAAGGGGGACAGCGAAAAAGGGGACAGTCAAGAATGCTGCTAAGATAAGGCTATTTTTGTGCTATAGGGGCGTGTCGGTGCTCCCCTGGAACGCCCTGTTGAGCCAAATTTTCGAGGACCGAAAATTGGCGAGACGGGTCCCCGGAGCC
>Ga0209593_10000397_pt1 | contig 21338 bp, 20 predicted proteins | sample PPLLaktember2015_3_FD_187260 | JGI IMG/M metagenome (GOLD analysis project Ga0209593, IMG submission 187260) | Freshwater sediment microbial communities from Prairie Pothole Lake near Jamestown, North Dakota, USA - PPLs Lake P7 Core (6) Depth... | ecosystem: Environmental > Aquatic > Freshwater...
AAAGCATGACCCGGGCTGATTTTTACCCGCATAGACCTCAAACGGTCGAGCTGCTCCAAACGCACATTTCTTACGTCTTCATTGCCGGTGATTACGTTTACAAAGTAAAAAAACCCGTCAATTTCGGTTTTCTCGATTTCACGACACTGGAACGAAGAAAATTCTATTGTGAGGAAGAACTTCGTCTGAACAGGCGCCTTGCCCCGAGCATCTATCTGGATGTTGTTCCGATCATGCAGGATAACAGCGGGAACCTGTCTTTGGGCGGAACCGGGCAAGTCATCGAATATGCCGTCCTGATGAAAAGACTGCCCCTGGACAAAATGCTCAAAATCCTTCTGGCACAAAATAAGGCCGATAAAAATATTATGGATGCCGTCGCTGAAAAAGTAGCCTGCTTTCACAGAACAGCCGAGACCGGCGGTAAGATCGACCAGATGGGATCCATCAAAACCATCCGCCACAACACCGACGAAAACTTTGAACAAACCGAAAAGTATGTGGATGTCACCATCCCTGCTTATCAGTTCCACTTCATCAAGGAATATGTAAATAAATTTCTGGCCTCCAACAAAGATCTTCTGGAGAAAAGAATTGCACAGCATAAGATTCGGGACTGCCACGGCGATTTGCATCTGGAACACATCTGCGTGGCGGATGATATTATTATTTTTGACTGCATAGAGTTCAATGAGCGCTTCCGATTTGGTGATGTGGCGGCGGAAGTTGCCTTTCTGACCATGGACCTGGATTACAACGGATATACCCTTCAGGCTGAAGATTTCGTACACGCATATCTAAAATATTCTGATGATACGGATTTACAGGCCCTATTAAATTTTTATCGATGCTACTACGCCTACGTCCGCGGAAAAGTCATCAGTTTTCGTCTTGACCAGAAAGAAATACCCGAAATCGAGCGCGCGGAAACAAAGAAGACCGCATCAAAATATTTTGACCTCGCATACACATATGCTGCTCGTCTGGAAAAACCGGTCCTGATTCTGACTGCGGGGCTGATCGGTTCCGGCAAAAGTTACCAGGCACAGAAGCTCGCGGCTCGCCTCGGTGCGGATGTGATTCGTACAGACATTCTGCGCAAGGAGATGCTCAATATCGATCCAGCCGAAAAGCATCATGAAACATTCGGTCAGGGGATCTACGCCCGTGATGTTTCACAAAAGACCTACGAAAAAGCCATAGAACTGGCTGCCGAAAAAATTCATCGGGGCAAACCGGTCATTATCGATGCGTCTTTTAAAACCCGTTCTGATCGTGCGCTGGCCATCAATCTTTCCGAAAGGCTTCGAGTGCCTTTTTATATCATTGAATGCACCTGCCCGGATGATGTCGTACAAATACGCCTGGAAAAAAGAAAACTGGACAAGGACAATCCGTCCGACGGCCGCTGGGAAATCCTACAGCAGCAGAAAAATCAGTATGAAGAAATAAAAGAGATTCCCGGCAACAGCTATTTTAAAGTTGACACGACGGACAATCCGGAAATTTTCCGCCAGAACATTATCCGCACGATCAAAATGGCTGAATTGCAAATCTGATACCAAGTTGCATTCAGAGGAATCCCACCCCTTATGAGGGGGCAAGCGACAATGCCAACAAAGCCGAAGACCGGATGAACATTCCGCAAGGAAGCGCAAAAAGAAACTATTCTTTCCCTACCGGTAGCTGCCACACTGAAATTGGCAACTACATGCGACATGGTATGAGTATTGTGTTTCCGGGGATCCCTCACTGCCCGCAAAGATCAGCCGGCAGCAAAATGACAAAAAGGTGTGATGGTTTATGGGGCGACGGCTTCTTTCGCTCCATCCTTATTTTCGGCGTCAGCTTTCGTTACGGTTTCTTCTGTTTTGGCCCTGGTTTCTGATGCTTCTGTCTGGACTTTTTCTTTGGTTTCTGCTTTTGCCCTGGCCTTTTCTTCTTTGAGCTGTTTTGATTTCTCTTCCGCCTCAAGCCGCTTTTTCGTTTCCTCAATGTATGATTCTACTTTTAAATCCAGGCCGACACCGGGATATTCGCGGGCGATGACTTCAAACCGCTGCAGTGCAGCCGCATATTTATTCTGTTTAAAATAGAAATTGCCTATATAAAATTCATGCTCGGCCATCTTTGTTTTGCATTCCCGGATCTTTTTTTCAGCCAGGATGGAAAACTTGCTTTGCGGAAAACGGGCAACCAGTTTCTCAAATTCTCTTTTGGCATTGATCAGTTCCGACTGGTCCCGGTCAACCGCTTCGATTTCCAGGAAGTGACACATCCCTAGTTGATAGAGGGCATAGGGGACGTTTTCATTGGTCGGATAAAATGTTGTAAAATCACGGTAGGCCGTTTGAGCGTCCGAGTATTCTTTTCTGCTGAAATAAGAATCCGCGATGCCCAGTGTGGCCAGAACGGAGAGTTCATGCAATGGATATTCTTCTTTGAGGCGGGTATAGAATGACTGCGCCTTTTTATAGTTGCCGTTCTGATACTCGGCTGTGCCCCTTGAATAAAGGGCTTCCGGGGTATTTCTGACCGGTTGGCTGCTCTTGAAAAAAGACATGATGTTGTCCTTATTGATCATGTCTAAATTAAACGAGCAACCGCTGCAAATCAGAAGAAAGGCTAAAACAATGCTTACATTTTTAAGTTTCACTGGTATTCCCGATAATAAATATTAAAGGTAACGTTATCCCTGTTGCGTCTGTAAGATAAATATCACAGGCTTTTCTTAACAAACTCTTCAAGCTTCTCTTTCGGCACAAGACCGATCATGGTATCAAACACTTTCCCGCCCTTAAACATCATCAGGGTGGGAATGCTGCGAACGCCATAGGTAGTCGCCGCTTTCTGAGCGTCGTCAACATTCAGTTTCATGACCTTGATTTTGTCCTGATACTGAGCGGCAATCTCTTCCACGATAGGTCCAATAGCCTTGCACGGTCCGCACCAGGGCGCCCAGAAATCAATGAGCACCGGCCTGTCGCTTTTCAGAACTTCTCCATCGAAATTATCATCCGTGGCCACTCCCAGAAATTGGCTGCTCATGACTGACTTCCTCCTGTTGGATTTTCGTCTATATGGCATAGCGAAGCAAAAAAAGTCAAATGCTATTTGACTTTTTATCCAATCCGTATCATTTTTTGACTGTACAGCCTTTATCTGCTATGAATCAGCATACATAAGGAGGGCATGATGGGACCATTGGGCGTATTAGCAGGAACAATTATGATGGAAAGAAGCGAGCTTCTCCAGAAAGGACACCGGGAGAGCATCCGTAATCAATACGGGGAAGTGCGTTTGACGGTAACCGATCACATCATCTTTATTGTACGTCACGGCAATGATCCCGCCGAATATATCCTGCCGCACAGGATCAATCATCATGCGAACCTTCAGGCACTGAAAGACCTGTGTGTAACCGAGGTGATCGGCATCAACTCAACCGGATCGCTGAAGAAGAACCTGTATCCGGGCATGATCGTCATTCCCGACGATTTTATCACGTTCACGGCCACCCCTACCATTCACCAGGATAAAGCCACGCATATTACACCGTCTTTAAATGAATCCGTTCGACAGAAACTGATTAAGGCGGCACGGAACAGTAACCTGGACGTTGTGGAAACAGGAACCTACTGGCAGGTTATGGGCCCGCGTCTGGAAACAAAAGCGGAAATCCGGATGATGGCAAACTATGCCGACATCGTTGGCATGACCATGGCCAATGAAGCCGTCATCGCCCTGGAAATGGATCTGCCGTATGCATCGGCCTGTTCGATCGACAATTACGGCAACGGTCTGGTGGAAAAACCGCTGAGCATGGAGGAAATCATCACCGGAACACGTAAAAACACGGATATGATGATGAGGCTTCTGGAACGGTATGTCGAAGGGATGTCGTAGCGCTGAACATCGAGGAGATTATTTGTCTGTTTCGGAGGTAACTGATTTAACCAGTACTTTATCGACCCGGTTGCCGTCCATATCCACGATTTCAAATAAATAACCGCCTGCCGAAAATTTATCGCCGATGGCGGGAATGCGATTCAATTGATACATGGCCAGACCGCCGAGCGTATTGACAGCCGGTCTTTCCTCATCACTGTCAAAAAAAGACGGGACATTCAATAAATCCTCAACGTCTTCCACTTTCATCGAACCATCCATCAGGTAGGATCCGTCTTCACGTTGAAACACTTCAGGATCATCAACATCACCCAGAGCAGGCAGATCACCCATGATGTTTTCGGTCAGGTCATGGAGAGTGATAATTCCCTCCACAGATCCGTATTCGTTGATAACAATGCCAAAGTGTTTCTTTGTCTCCCGGAACATCTCCAGCACTTTAAGGGCGGGCGCCTGTTCCGGAATATACAGGGGATCAAGCAGAAGTTCCTCCAGATGCAAGGTTTGATGTTGAATGTAGTAGGCCAGCACCTCCCTTACGTTCACGACACCCTTGATATTGTCGATCTCATCTTCACATACCGGCATGCGGGGATAAGACGAATGTAACACTTCAGACAATATTTCATCATTCGTTTGATGAATATCGATCCAGACGACATCAACTCTTGGCACCATAAGCGCGCCGGCACGCTTATCGCCGAACCGGATGACTTCATTAATCATATCGGATTCTTCTTTTTCTATTACGCCATGCTCGGAACCTTTCTTCAAAAACATGCGCAGTTCTTCTTCTGTGACCAGTGCTTCATTGCGATTTTGAACGCCAAATAATTTCAGAACGATTTTTGTGGAAATACTTAAAATCCACACCACAGGATAAGTGACTGAGCCGAATACTTTCATAGCAGGGGAAAGAAAGATGGCAATCGCTTCGGCATTATTGAGCGCAATGGTTTTGGGCACCAATTCCCCGATAATCAGCGAAAGATAGGTACTGACACCTACGACGATGATGACGGAAAGCGTATGGGCATGCGGAGCCAGCCAGCCAACATTTTTCAACAGGGGAGCTACATCTTCCGCCAAAGCCAACCCGGCAAAGGCACCGGAAGCAATACCGATGAGTGTGATTCCCACCTGGATAGCGGAAAGAACTTTTTCCGGCTCTGCCAGAAGGGCCAGCGCGGTTTGTGCGCCCAACCGGCCTGATTTTGCTTCTTCTTCCAGATTGGAGCGGCGCGCGGAAATCAAAGCGATCTCATACATAGCAAAGATGCCATTCAATAAAAGTAAAAGGGCAATAACAAGTATTTCCAAAATATTTACTCCAAAAAATAATTTAAATCTGATCGATCATTTTCGTATTCCTGATCAAATCATGACGCACAGCCATCACAGTTTCTTGAGCAGAATATTTTCCGGCAGCTGGTCAATGGTTCTTCCAAACGACTCCAGAGAGGCGGACAATGCGTCAAATTCCGGGGCATGGATGAACGGCATGGTATTTTGCCCCCGTTTTTCCATCGCTTCCACCACATACTGGATCGTTAGTCTGTCCGGATCCAGTGCCGGCTGATAGCCTGGATCTCCGTCTTCCTCGCTCTCGGTTGTCGCAAGGATATTGCTTTCGACCAGTTCAAAGAGAATATCATTGACAAAGCGGATCGGGATTTCCAGTCGGTTTGATATTTCACCCGCGGTTAACGACTTATCTCCCGCACGGAAATTTGCAATCAGGTGATGCGTGATCAGGAGGGCCAGCAGTATCCTCAAGCGATGGCTGGCCCCAAGCGCGTCCGGTTCAAATTCATAGGTATCCACATTCTGGTGGGCAAAGGAAAGCTCCGCGCCATACAAAACGATCAGCCAGCTCAGTTGAAGCCACGCCAGAAACAGCGGTAGCGCCGCAAAACTGCCGTATATGGCGTTGTATTGTACGACACCTACCTGGAACGTGATGTAAAACCACTGAACCACCTGAAAGATTGTTCCTGTAATGATTCCAGCGAACAGCCCCGAAGAAAAACGCACCCGTGTATTGGGCATGAAAACATAAAGAAATGTAAAAAGACCCCACATCAGCGTATAGGGGAAAAGTGCCAGCATGAAAAAGACCACTGGCCGGAAGCTACCCAGAACGGTGAACTTTTCCATAATCATGGCAACCTGGGTGGAAACAAAGACCGTCACACCGCCGGAAATGATAAGGATCACCGGACAGATCAGCATGAGCGACAAATAATCGGTAAACTTCCGGCTGAGCGGGCGGTGTTTTTTGACGCCCCAAATATCGTTGAAGGAATCTTCAACCTGGCCCAGAACCTTGAGAACAGCCCAGAAAAGCATAATGACACCGACCCCCGCCATCAATCCGCCCTGTGTGTTTTCCAGAAGGGAGTGGGAAAACTGGATGACATTGGCCAGAATATCTTCATGACCCGCAAGTTTTTCGCGCAATTGTTTTTCCAGAATTCTTTCAAAACCGAATCCCTTGGCAACACCGAAGACCATGGCCAGGACCGGAACAATAGAAATCAGCGAATAAAAGGTCAGGGCCGACGCGCGCAGCTGGCACTTGTCTTCATCAAAGCCGCGCACTGAAAGGATCACCACCCTCAGCAGATTAAGAAAAAAGGACCTCACGGGTGAAAGACGTTTCCGCTGGATGCGCCAGACATCCTGTTTAATGAAATTCACCGCCTTCTGGTGCTTTTGCCCTATGCCCGTCATTTAGCCTCCTGTGCGATTTCTCTTATCTGTTTATCCGGTTCAAACAGCTTTCCGTAAGACACCTGCGGATCAAAGCCGGCATGTCTGAAATTCCGCAGGCTCGAGGATGGTGATCTTCCTTCTTTTGAGGTATTCCGGGAAACCATACAGACGTTTCCCCGTATACTCCATCACCACGGCGTCCGCCGGACAGTTATTCAGGCAGCCAAAGCAGGCCACACACCTGTCCCGATCCACAAATTGCTTCTCCGGATGGATCGCGTCAACCGGGCATTGTTTGACGCAGATCCGGCAGCCGATGCATTTCTCGCCATCGACCGTGTGTTTTCTGATCGCTTTCTTGTTGAGCCAGATCAGCGGCAGCGTCCGCAGAACTTCTCTTGCCGATATTTCCGATTCATAAATAATCGATTCACCACGGCTGATTCGCGCAAGTACCTGCTCTGTAAAACTGCGCACCTGCATGTAAGTAGATGCATCAGGCAGATGTTCTGCCGCGCGTTGATTGGCGCTGTCCCAGGTGGGCGTGGGATAGGATGGAATGCTGCGGAATGCGATCATCCCCGCGGCCGCACCGCCGGCGTCGTCAAGCAGATGAAGGGCATGACACAAAGCATTGTTCTGATTGCCCTCCGGTCCTCCGAAAGAAACGAACGCCGCCACAGGTATGCCTGTGATCTTCGGCATTGCGACCAGAAAGCTGCTGACATTTGGCGGAATATCATAATAGAAAACAGGGGAACCCATTACGATCAGGTCATAATCCGTAATGCGTTTTTTATCAAACGTCCGCATATCCGCCAGATCCGCCGCGATTCCTTTTTCCTTCAGGATACAGGCAATCAGTCTTCCATAGCGACTGGTAAATCCTGTCTGGCTGTAACACAAAACCAGCGCGCGTTTCGGGTTTTGGATTTTAAACTCCCGCGGGAGGGCCCGTCCGCTTTCTGGAAACGACAATGGCAGGCTTAAAGCGGTGCATGCAATCAAGCTTTTCTTAATAAAATCCCGTCTGGTATCCATAGTTCTTTTACCCGGCCTTTCCATTTATTGGTTATTAACCTTCATGGTCTTCTTTCGCAAAAGTGATTTTCAGTTCGTAAACTCCGGTATCCAGATGTGTCGTCATGGGATGGCCTGATTTGGAAAACACCAGCATCATCGGCTTATTGCTCGACAGCACGTCTGCCGTGAATCCAGCTATGTTTTTTTCTTTTGCGATGCGGATCAGGTATCGTAAAAGAAATGTCCCGATGCCCCGTGACTGCCAATCCTGATGGGTCGTAAAAGCCACCTCGGCATACCTGGTGTTCGGGTTATTGATATACCGTCCGACGGCCACAATCCTCTCGCGGCCCTCCGGCTCCTCTTTGCCGATAACCGCAGCGATGGCCATTTTATCATTATAATCAATGGCGGCAAACGGCATGGCTACTTTATGGGAGAAGGATTTCAGGTTCTGAAAGAACCTTGTGTAGACGGCCTGCTCCGGCAGTTCATAAATCAGATCCTGAATGGCACGCTCATCCGTTGCTTTGACCGGACGGAAAAAAATTGGAGTGCCTTTCTTGTCAACCCAATTGACTTCATATTCTTTCGGATACAAAACCACCGGCAGCATCTGATCCCGGTATATATAGCCCTGCCTTCTGGCCGCTTCCAAAAGCTCGTCGCGAAAATCGGGATGAGCGATGTTGATGAGCATCATGGCCCTTTCCCGAATGGACTTTCCATGCAGATAAGCAATGCCATATTCTGTTACGACATAATGGATATCCCCCCGTGTCACAACGACGCCGCTGCCCGACGATAGATAAGGCACAATGCGTGATATTTTGCCGTCTTCCGTCGTGGAGGGCAGCACCATAATGGATTTGCCGCGCCGGGACATGGCCGAACCGCGCACGAAGTCAACCTGCCCGCCTATGCCGCTGTAAAATTCAAAACCCAGTGAATCCGAACAGACCTGTCCGGTCAGATCAACGGTAAGCGCAGAATTGATGGACACCATCCGATCGTTTTGAGCAATCACATACGGATCGTTGGCATACTGGCACGGACGAAACTCAAAAAGCGGGTTATTGTGCACATAATCATAAAGACGCCTGGTGCCCATGCAAAAAGACGCAACTACTTTTCCCGGATGGAGTGATTTTTTCCGGCAGGTCACTACACCGCTTTCAATCAGGTCGATCAGACCATCGGTAAACGTTTCCGTATGAACGCCCAGATCCTTCTTATTGGCAAGATACGGAAACAGGGAATTAGGAATTTTACCCACACCGGTCTGAATAGTGGACTCGTTGTCGATCAAATCGGCAATCAGTTTTCCAATCGACTGAGCGATATTGTTCGGCGACTTCTGCTCAAATTCCAGAAGCGGCGTGTCACTTTCTACAAACGCAGAAATCTCACTGACGTGCAGGAAGCTGTCGCCCAGCGTCCGGGGCATATTGGAGTTGACTTCCGCCACCACGTATCTCGCCACTTCTGCAGCCGTCTTGGTAATATCGACTGAAATCCCCAGGCTGACATAGCCGTTCATATCCGGCTCAGATACGGTAATGAGGGCGACATCAATGGGCATGGCGCCCCGCTGCATCATCAGGGGTACTTCCGAAAGAAAGATGGGCGTGTAATCGGCATGGCCTTCTTTTATCGCCGCACGGGCGTTTGCGCCGATAAAAAGAGCATTATGCCGGAAGTGTTCCGTGTAAATGTCCGTTGTGTAATCGGTGAGCCCCAGATCGAGAAAGTGAATCAACTCCACATCTGCAAAATTTCTTCCCATAGCCAGGAGAGTCTTGACAAGCAATTGCGGCTCTCCGCAGGCGGATGCAATAAATATCCGGGCCCCCCGCTTTATTCGGGACAAAGCCGTTTGCGCATTGGTCAGTTTCTGCTTATAGGACTCCTGCCAGTTGAGGCTCATATCGATCACCCTTTCTCCCGTTCACATAAAGGGCCAATAATCTTTAGCCACGTGATGGATTACCGGAAATTTCAAATCCTGGAAGCAAACGGCCTTAAATTTATCCGATCAACCACCTCGTAACAAGCTGTCGGGGCATGAAATGAACGCTTTTATATCACCGCAAGCTGCGGAGAATTAACACTCGTCCCGCAGTGGCGGGATTAAAAAGCGCCAAGCTGACAGGGTTTGACTTTTATTTTGAGATTCTCACATGCGGCACACACGTCGAGGCGTTTGATTTTGAGCCTGTCCGCAATCTCCCAGGCTGCCAGGCAGGAAAGCCTGTTGTCGATCGTCGCCTTCCGTATGGCTGTTTCAAGATCCGATGAAACATTCGCAGCAGCCGGAATACTCTTTTGTTTGCTGTCAAAGCCAAAAAGCCCCAGCTGGCATTGAACAATATTGAAATTGAGCAGATCAATCCCCACACCGATCTCGCCGAGCGATGCGTTTGTTTTTTGAGCTATTTTCTCTGCCGCCCGGCAGGCAATATTGTTGTCTCTGGCCTGCTTGAGGATTTCCTGCTTCAAATCTTCCCGCACCTTTGTGCCTTCCGGATGCTTCTTAAAATATTTCCCCTTGTCCTGATGTGCCATGGTTTTGTCCTCTTCTTTCAAAATGTAATGATATCGTGAAATACGCCAGAGGCAAGGCGCGCGAGTCTTGGAGGAATAAGGCCTGCCGTGCGCAGGCCTCAGTGACGAGAGATGACGCGCGACAAAACATATGGTGTTTTTGACGGCGTCATCAGTATTTCATGTAGTGGAACGGCTCTATTGCCGACAATGCCTCCGTATCAAGGGTTTTAAATCCGTTTTTCTCCAGCAGTTTTTCCGTTTTTTCAATCTGATCTACATCAACGACAAATACAGCCTTTTCCGCACACTCCAGCACAAAGCCACAGGCATTGTTGATATTAATGCCTTCGCGATAGAGAAGCTGCATCAATTTATTCAGACCGCCCGGCCTATCGGGAATCAGCACGGCTAAAACATTTTTCAGATGGACAGTCATGCCGGCTTCCGTCAGTACTTTCTCTGCGTGTTTTGGTTCATCGACGATCAAATTGATTACCCCGGACGAACCGGCAGTCGATATGGTTGTCGCCCGGATACTGATTTCTGCCTTGGCCAGAACCTCGGTGACATGGGCCAGTTGCCCCGGTTTATCTTCCGCAAATACAGAAAGCTGATATGCAATCATATTTTTCCTCGATCCTTATCCATCTATGCAGTTATCTGTAAAAAAACCCATTTCCCCTGTTTCTCTTTTTATAACCAGCACATTTCATCTTCCAGCCAAATAATGATTTGTATCTTTTTTACAATTATCCCTGTGTTTTATCAAGACAAATCTGGAATCAAACCAGTCCGTGGGGATCATCTTTTTCATTGACTCTCCGTTTCCATTTCGACAAGGCTCCCGCTGCCGCAATACTTTTCCCGAAGCTTTGGCTTTTCAATTTTTCCGGTAGGATTCCGTGGCACATGATCAAATATGATTCTGCGCGGACGCTTGTAGCGCGGCAGTGCGGCACAGAACTGCATAAGCTCGGCTTCAGAACTGGAAAAACCCGGCTTAAGCTCAATGATCGCAGCGGTGATTTCCCCTAAACGATGATCGGGAAGGCCGATCACCGCCACATCCTTGATCGCATCATGAGTACGTAAAAAATCTTCGATCTGTACCGGATAAATGTTCTCACCGCCGGTGATAATTACGTCTTTTTTACGGTCAACCAGGTAGATAAAGCCGTCTTCATCCATCCGCGCCATATCTCCCGTGAACAGCCAGCCGTTTTTGAGGATTTCTGCAGTGGCTTCCGGATTATTGTAATAGCATTTCATCACTCCCGGACCTTTTACGCAAAGCTCGCCTACAGCGCCCTGATCCACCGGTTTGCCATTTTCATCCACAATCTGAACTTCCCAACTGTAACCGGCTTTTCCGATCGCGCCGACTTTGTGGATATTTTCAATACCGAGATGCACGCAGCCTGGACCGATCGATTCCGACAGGCCGTAGTTGGTGTCGTAATCGTGTTTCGGGAAAAACTGCTTCCAGCGTTTGACGAGACTGGGCGGAACCGGCTGCGCACCAATGTGCATCAGCCGCCACTGATCAAGCTTGTAGTCGTCAAGCTTGATATCTCCGCGTTCGATGGCGTCCAGGATATCCTGCGCCCACGGAACCAGCAGCCAGACTATGGTTATCTGCTCCTCTGATACTGCTTTGATGATCCATTCCGGCTTCACGCCCCGCAGTAGAACAGCCCTGCTGCCGGCAAGGAAGCTGCCAAACCAGTGCATTTTTGCGCCTGTGTGGTACAGCGGCGGAATGCAGAGAAAATTGTCATCTCTGGTTTGCCTGTGGTGATTCATTTCAACCTCACACGATATCATCAGCGCACGGTGTGTGTGGAGAATCGCTTTGGGAAACCCGGTGGTCCCGGATGAAAAATATATGGCTGCGTCATCATCATCGGAAAGGTTGACTTTCGGCGCCGCAGAGGAACAGCAAGCGGTGAGCGCATAATAGCTTTCTGCGAAAGCGGGGCGCTCCACGCCCAGAAAAAGCTTAATTTTTATTCTCGGAATCTGCTCCCGGATCGCATTGACTCTCTCGGTAAATTCCGGTCCGAAAATCAAAACGTCGCATTCTGCCAGATCAAGACAATATTTTATTTCATCTTCCGTGTAGCGATAATTAAGGGGTACCGCGAGGGCACCCGTCTTCAAAATACCAAAATAAACAGGCAGCCATTCCAGGCAGTTCATAAGTAAAATTGCAACTTTGTGCCCTTTCTTCAAGCCTCTTCCCAATAAAAAATTGGCAAATCGGTTGGCTTTGTCGTCAAACTCGCGCCAGGTCATTTCCCGTCTGTATCTCTTTTCGGGATTGGTTTCGGCAAGTTCGTAATCCTTCCAGCTCGCGCTAATTTCTTTAATTTCCGGATTGATTTCAACCAGGCTGATTTCTTCGCCATACAGGGCTGCATTGTTTTCAAGAATTCTGATGATCGGCATTTATTTTTTCATTCCTTCTGATTTTTTGTTGTTACGCTCCGACATCACGCGGGAATTTTAACACTTAAGCAACATGCTTGATAAAAGCATGTTTATGGATATTTAAGTATAGAAATTTCATCCTTGTATGTCAATGAAATATAGGCTGTGAAGCAAGTTCATATTCTTAAAATCATTATTTTGTGCTACATTGCCGGCAAAACATATGATAATACCAAGTTGCATTCAAATGGTAACGCGACGGCAAGGAGGAGGCTCCGCAGGCGTATTATTGATACGTTGAGGAAGCCGACTACGATGCCAACAAAGTTAGCCAAAGAATGCGACTTGGTATGAATAGAAAAACGCGCCGTAAAAGGAGACATTCCCATGTCGGTTTCAAAGGACATTAAATACTTTTTTATAAACTCAGTGCTGACTTCCATGATCTATTTTCTGCTGAATCTCTATACGAAAACCATACGCGTTCAGCTCGAAAATGCTGAAAAGGTCATAAACCATGCGGAAAACGGGGGACGGGTAATTATTGGCGTCTGGCATCAGCGCTTTTTTGGCGGCTTTTTTGTTCCCCCGATGTTCCGTTTGACACCCTGCATCATGATCAGCCAGAGTCGGGACGGAGATTTTATTTCCAAGATTGTCCAGAAAATTGGATGGAAACCTGTTCGGGGATCGAGTTCCCGGGGTGGCAGGCAGGCTCTTCGAGCGATGGTGGAAGGACTCAGGAAGGACCCCATCGGAGTCCATATTGTTGACGGCCCTAACGGACCACCCCGCGTCATTAAGCCGGGTCTGATCGCATTGGCCCGGGATGCTGACGCAGTGATCGTTCTTGGCCTTGTTTCTTATGAAAAAGCATGGACAGCGAACAGCTGGGATCGCTTCATGGTTCCCAAACCATTCAGCAGAATTCTTGTCCGATTCGGCTCAACCTTTTTAGTTCCTGACAAAATGAACGATGATGAGTTTGAATCACTCCGAAAAAAAGTGGAAGACACACTGATCCAGGAACAGCAAGCAGCGCATCATTTCTGGGACAAATAACCGGAGAACCTCAGATGGATATGATCATATTCAACCACCTCGCCACAAACTATCGAGGCTTGAAATGAACGTTATTATATCGCAGCAAGCTACGGAGCATTAACGCTCGTCCCGTGTGAGCGGGATTCAAGGCATGATCCATTGAATCATGTCTTGCCGCAGATCAATCCTATGACCTCCAGAAAACGGTCCATTTCCCCATCTGTCCCGATGGTCACCCGAAGGAAATTGTCAATTTTGGGCTTATCAAAATATCGCACAAGAATTCCTTCTTCCCTCAATCGTTGAAACAGGATGCGTCCGGGATACTGCGGACTGCTGATGAAAACGAAATTCGCCTCTGAAGAGATGACACGGAAGCCAAAATCGTTGAGCTTTGCCGATACACGTTCCCGGGTCCGGATAATTTTCGATCTTGTTTCCTGAAAATAAGCGTCGTCCTTAATGGCTGCAAGCGCTCCGGCCTGGGCAAGGCGATCAACTGTGTAGGAATTGATCGAATCTTTTACCCTGATAACGCCTTCGATCAGTTCTTCGCTCCCCAATGCGTACCCCACCCGCAATCCTGCCAGCGAATGTGATTTGGACAACGTCCGGATGACCAGCAAATTTGAATAATCGTCGATCAGGCAGGCAGCGGATTGACCGCCGAAATCAATGTACGCCTCATCAATAATGACTACGCGATCTTCATTCCTTTTCAGGATCTTCCTGATGTCTATAAGCGATAATAACTTCCCTGTAGGTGCGTTCGGATTGGCGATGATGATTCCTCCATTTTTCTGAAAGTAATCTTCAATAGAAACATCAAATTCATCATCGACCTCAATCAACCGGTAAGGAATTTTAAAAAACTCAGCATAAACCGGATAGAAACTGTACGTTACCTCCGCAAAAAGCACCGGGGGTCCATCCGGCTCAAAAAAGGCGGGAAATGAAAACGCCAGCAATTCGTCGGAGCCATTGCCGATAAACACATTTTCCCTTTTGAGGCGAACGTATCGGGCAATCGCATCTCTCAGCTCATCGCCTGAAGGATCAGGATAAAGTCGCAGTTTGTCACACGCGGCAAGCCTGATGGCATTGATGGCTTTGGCAGAGGGTGGATAAGGGTTTTCATTGGTGTTCAGCTTAATATACTTACGGTCTTTCGGCTGTTCTCCGGGAATGTAAGGCTTGATGCTTTTTGCCGTTTTACTCCAGTATCTGCTCATGTCCATTCATCCGTATTCTTTGATTATTGAAAACTCGTGAATTTTAAATATAAGAAATATTGAGAAATTTCCATGTATATTTTGCATAACCCTATCACATCTGCCATAATAATTAAGGGATGAACTCTGACTGAATATTATGGTATAGATATACGGAACAGGTCAGGCAAAGAATGCTTTTTATGCTGGCGCAAAATAAATTCAGGAGGAACAGGATGAAACCCATGTATCCCCGTAAAGATCGTCGCCGTCATGATCATGTCGTATTCATCGAACGACGCAAAGGTAAGATTTGGATGTACGGTGAAATACTTCTCTTTGTCGGGTTGATCCTGTATATCTTTTGGCGCCTGATATAAGAATAATAGACATATGATTTTTTATAGATCATCCCCCGTGATCTTCAACGTTTATCACGCAGCAATAGTGTGATCTTGCAGGTCAGCGAGCACTTTTCCCTCCATTCATCATTTGATAATTGTTACGCACATATACCCATTCAAAAAACAATCAAGGGTTCATAATGAACTATCATTTTTAATTGCATGACTTGCTTTTCATAGAAGACAAAAAACAAATCATTCAAAAATAATATAATTAAAATTAACAATATCAACATTATACAACATGAAATCTATTGAGAGACCATTAATGGCATACTGATTGCTAACTTGTCTGAAATATTTATGCTTGCAAAGGCAAATCGTACTGGAAAAGCGGAGCGCAACTTCAACTGACATGAATAAGGGGAAAAATGAAAACGAATAATCTGGCGACTATTGAGCCGCAGAACACGGAAGATGTTTTTAGTGCTACTGAAGAGAAGTACAGAGGACTTGTTAAAAGTATTCAGGACGGTATATTCATTATCAGGGATGGGAATTTACTTTATGCCAATGAAGGATTCGCCAGGGTAATGGATTACCATGCGGAAGAGTTAATCGGTAAAAGCATTAAAGAGTTTATAGCACCGGAATACCTAACGCTGGTAACGGAGCACCATGCCCGGAGGATGAAGGGTAACCATGTTCCCAGCGAATATGACTTTAGCTTAGTGAAGAAGGACGGTGTGACGAGGGTGGATGCCCTCATTCATTTAACGGCCATCAATTACGAAGGCGGGTTGGCTGTCATGGGAGTCAGTAAAGATATCGCCGAGCGCAGGAAGGCGGAAGAAAAACTCGATGAACTATTAATAAACCTGAGGCAGTCAATTAAAACAACGATTCAGGTGTTGGGCATGGCATCAGAAGTAAGAGACCCCTATACGGCAGTCCATCAGAAGAGAGTCTCCAATCTTGCGCTTGCCATCGCCAAAGAGAAAGGGCTTCCTACGGATAAAATTGAAGGAATCCGAATGGCAAGTTCCATCCACGATATAGGGAAAATATCGGTTCCATCGGATATATTGTCCAAACCCACCCAATTGAACAACATTGAAATTTCCATGATTAAAGAACACTCTCATGACGGGTACGAGATGCTGAAGCATGTGTATTCTCCATGGCCCCTGGCGGAAATCGTCCATCAGCATCACGAACGGATGAATGGTGCTGGTTATCCGAGAAACCTGAAAGGAAATGAAATTCTTATGGAGGCCCGTATTCTCGCCGTGGCAGATGTTGTGGAAGCTATGGCGACCCACCGTCCCTATCGTGCGTCATTGGGTCTGGATGCGGCTCTTAAAGAGATAGAGGAAAACAAGGGGATTCTTTATGACAATGGTGTCGCCAATGCCTGCCTGAGATTATTCCGGGAAAAAGGCTATCAGCTTACCTATCAATATGAGCTGTTTAGACTGAATTAGACAGGTATCCCAAAAATACCGAAGAAATTCCGGATCAAGATTGGTCCGTTGAGACTGTCTCCATCGTGTATGGAATGCAAGTGACGAGCCGGCCCCTAACTTTCAATTTCCCGAACGGTATTTAATTTTTTATAACCATTGGCCACCCAGCTGTATAAATCCTGCACCGTTACATTACTGGAGCAGACAAATTGCCGTGCGCCTTCTTCCATTCGTCCCGGACTCTGTTTGTTCTTATAGATCTTTAATGAACCGTTTTTGTACAGCATTAAATAATATTCCAAATTTTAAATCTCCCTTCAAATTTATTTTCTCGATTCACTTTTTCAATTTTGCTCCAGCGTATTGATCCATGTCACTTTAGAAAAATTCCACTTAAAATGTATCCCGCCGCAACAAGCGCCTGGGTCAGCAGCACCAGCAGAACATTCTTCCCCATGGTATTCAGAAAGGTTTCCATGTCATCATACCGGAACGATCCTTTAATGACCTGAATGGCCAGGGGCAACGTCACGAGCGACACAAGTGTGAAGACAGGCATGTAACGACAGATGACCGCCCAGACGACCCAGAAATAAACAAGCAAAGTGACAATCGAAAAAAAATAAGCCGCTTTTTTCTTGCCGGCAACAATCGGCAGTGTCCGCCTGTTCACCGTCACATCCGCTTCCACATCCGGAAACTCGTTGAGTAAAAGCAGATTATGCACAAGAAAAAATGACGGCATGGATGCGATGAAAGAGCTCGCCGAATACGCCCCGGTATGCACAAAATAAGCACCCATCACCGGCAGAATCCCCAGCCCCAGACCGGCCGACCACTCGGGGCAACCCATTTTCAGAATGAGAGGGGTATAAAAGATAATCAGAAGAGCGGCCAGCACCAGGAGCGGTAAAAGCATCCAGCCCGATTTCAACACAAAAAACACAGCCATCGGGATCAGGATCAGCAAGCAGATAATTCCCAACCACAGAACCTCTGGAACAGTCAACAAACCTTCCGGCGCGGCGCCGCTCCCGCCGCTGAAGGGAGTGCGGCTGGTTTTATAATCCAGCCCGCTGCGGGCGTCGAAATAGTCGTTAAAGATATTGACCGCCGCGTGGGCGACCAGAAGGCCGAATGTGGCCAGCACCGCATACCCGAGGTTAAATGGCGAGCCGTAAAGTCTTGATTCATACCAGGCAACGGCGGCTCCCAGAATACCCAGAATCAGCGCTAAAATAAGAAAAGGAATGCGAATAACAGTTACAACACCTTTGAAGCTCACTTACTTTCTGTTTCATTCCGTTTCCGGTTCAGGCGCTTCCTTTACTGGTCGAAACTGCCTCCGTGAGGGCCGGGGACCGTAAGGCTTCGCGGGCGGATGGATTACGTTTCTCATCGTTTTCCACCGCTCGTCGCGGCATCCTCATTAATCCGGAAAGGAAAGAATATCCTTTCTACAGGGTTATTGCATGCGCTCCTTAACAGGTTATTCATCTTTCTGGCAAGGAAATTATGCGCGCTTCATCAGGGATGCGAACACGGCGCCGCCGTTTATCAAAAGCACTGAATAAAACAGGTTTATCCTGAAATAACCCAAAAGTTATGATGAGAAGAGCCTGGAAGCATCCAATGGATTTAAAAAAGGAGGATTGCACACCAGTTCTCCTGCCGGATACGGCTTTAAAATATCCAGCAGGCGGGAGGGATCTTTGATTTCTGGATTCAGCCAAAGTTCCTGTGCCACTTTAGGAACGATTACCGGCATGCGGTCATGGACGGGCATTACAACTTCGTTGGCTGGCGTTGTGATGATGGTGCAGGTTTCCACGGTCTTTTTATCCGGGGAAATCCATTGCTCATACAGACCGGCAAAGACAAAGGGCGCGCCCGATTTTAGGCAGAAAGAATAAGGAATTTTCTTTTTACCCTCGCTCCTCCATTCGTAAAAACCGTCGGAGGGAATAAGACATCTTCTTTGAAGAAAGGCGTTTTTGAAACTAGGTTTCTGCGCAACGGTTTCGACCCTGGCATTAATCAGCTTTGCGCCGATGGCCGAATCTTTGGCCCAAAAAGGAATCAATCCCCACAGGCAAGTCACCATCATGTTTTGATTGTCCCGCCGGATAAGAGCGGGAATGCTCTGGCCGGGGCTGACATTGCGGCTGGGAGAAAAATGCACGGACGCATCGTTAACTTCAAATTCTTCGGCGATGACCGATAGATCCGTGATTAAAACAAATCTTCCGCACATGGAGCATCCTCCGTGGCTATCCCATCCCCCGGCTTACCGGACATCGGCTGGCCGGGGGATACAAACGAGAAACGCTTACTTCAATTTCACAGCTTGATGTTGCCTGCTTTCAACGTTTTGGTTGGCTTAAATATATCCAGAGGGAATTTCTTATGCAGTTCATTAAGTTTATAGACCAGTTCAGGGTAACCGATACCTTGGGCTAACGCAAAGGGTCCGAAAGGCGAACCGCCGCCATTGGCCATAGCCAGATCAATCTCTTGGGGATCATCCACAACGCTTTCCTCCAGCAGTTTGGTCGCTTCATTAACCTGGAGGGCGATCAGCTGATTAATGTCAAATTCCTTTGTAGCTTTTGTCAGATCAATGGAAGGCCTTCCCTTGGACCAATCATAAAAACCTTTACCCGTTTTTTTACCCAGGTTGCCGGACTTCAGATAAGACAGGATCGCATCCGATGGCTTGTAATCTCTGGAAAGCACCGAAGCAAAATATTCCAGGCCATGCACGGCTACATCAATTCCAACATAGTCCACCAGCTCGAATGGCGCCATCGCCATGAGAGGCTTGAACGCAGCGTCAAACTCTTCCGGCGAGGGATGTCCCGCTTCCAGAATTTTAGAAAGTAAAAGCAATGTCGGTTCATTCACCCGATTGAAGATAAATCCAGGGGAATCTTTTTTCACGATGACGGGAACTTTTTTGATTTTTTTAGCGATGTCATAACCGATCTGAATGGATTCATCAGACGTATTCTTCCCCTTGATTACTTCCACCAGCTTCATCAGAATGGCCGGGTTGAAAAAGTGATACCCGATCACCTTATCCGGCCGATTCGTGGCGGAGGCGATATCCGTAATGCTCATGTTGGAAGTATTCGACGCCAGAATGGCATGCTTGGGGGCGAATTTGTCCAGATCCGCAAATACACTCTTTTTAAGATCCAGCTTTTCGGGAACAGCCTCAATAATGAAATCCGCGTCTTTGACGGCTTCCTGCAGATCAACCATCGGGGTAAGGCGCACCAGCGCCTGCGCATAAACATCCGGTGCTATTTTGCCTTTCTCTTTCAATTTATCCAGGCTCGTGATGATTCCCGCAACGCCTTTGTCAACATATTTCTGTTCAATGTCACGCAGGACAACATGATAGCCTCCCAGCAGACAGGAAGCCGCAATCCCGTGTCCCATGTCACCCGCTCCGATCATGGCAATTTTCTTCACATCTTCAGATTTCATCGTTCTCCCTCCTTATAATATGAATTATTTCTTTAATTTTTCCATCTCTTCATCCCGTAATACCTTGCGTAGAATTTTGCCCACAGGCGACTTGGGCACGGCGCTGCGGAATTCAACAATCTTGGGCACTTTATAGGCGGCCAGTTTGACTTTGCAGAAATCAATAATTTCCTGTTCGGTGGCCGTCTCACCCGGATGCAAAACAATAAAGGTTTTTACCGTCTCACCGCGGTAGTCATGCGGAATGCCGATGGCCACCGCTTCGGATATTTTCGGATGTTCATAGAGGACCTCTTCGATTTCGCGCGGATAAATATTGAAGCCACTGGCAATGATCATGTCCTTTTTACGATCCACAATAAAGATGTAGCTGTCTTCGTCCGCCTGCGCGATGTCGCCTGTGTAAAGCCAGCCGTCTTTGAGCTGATTGTCTGTCTCGGTCGGATTGTTCCAGTAGCCTTTCATGATGGTCGGGCCTTTCAAAATCAACTCTCCGGACTGGCCGGGCTTGACATCTTCCACACCGTTTTCCACATCCACAATGCGGAAATCATTATCCGCCATCGGAATACCGATGGAGCCAACCTTGGTGCAACCAAAAGGATTCGCTGTAATCACCGAACTCGATTCGCTTAACCCATATCCTTCATTGAAGATGATGCCAAGATCAATAACGCGTTCAATGAGCTCCAGCGGCATCGGGGCGCCGCCGCTGCTGAGCAGCCCCAGGTATTTCCCCAGGTCAAGGCTCGCCGCCTTGGGATGATTGACAATAGCGGTAATCATTGTGGGCACAGCGGGAAAAAATGCAATATGACCTGCTTTGGTAATCGTATCCAGAATTTCATCGATATCAAACCGCGGCACCAGGATCTGCGTTGCACAACTGAAAAACGCCCAGTTCATTGCATAAATATTCCCATAGACATGGAACAACGGAAGGACCGCCAGAACACTGCGTTCCTGCTGCGGCATGGTATGGGGCGAATACACACCGGGCGCCGCCCACATGCCGGCCTGAAAAGTGGCCGCTACCAGGTTGCCGTGAGTCAAAAGCGCACCCTTGGGAAACCCGGTTGTACCGCCGGTAAACTGGATCATGGCCGGATCATCCGGCACAATCGGGATGCGGGGCGGACGTGTGTCATTGCAGTTCT
>Ga0209593_10000399_pt1 | contig 21273 bp, 27 predicted proteins | sample PPLLaktember2015_3_FD_187260 | JGI IMG/M metagenome (GOLD analysis project Ga0209593, IMG submission 187260) | Freshwater sediment microbial communities from Prairie Pothole Lake near Jamestown, North Dakota, USA - PPLs Lake P7 Core (6) Depth... | ecosystem: Environmental > Aquatic > Freshwater...
AGAGGTTGACGACGCAGGCGAGGGTGGCAAACGACAGGCCCCAAGCGATGGCGGCTAAGGTGGTCATGGCATAACTCCCATTGATGTGGACGCGACAATGGGATATCACCCATTCGTTAACGACAGCAAAGGGAGGTGAGTGATGAGCATCGGCAGAGTGATGGACGGGTGCTGGTGCGGGAACTGCGGGAGCATACACCCCGACGAGATAGATGCGGTCGCCGAGATCAAGCGGCTGCGCGAAGCACTGGAGGACATAGCCACCGTGCATCCCAAATCGTGGACGACTCGCCGCGCCGAGGCCGCGCTGACGACAGCTAAACGAGGCGAGACATGAAGCTGCGCCGCTACTGCGTCACGGTCATGGACAACTGGACCCCATTGCGGACCTTCTGGACGCTGGAGGGAGCCAAGCGGTTCTACCGCAAGCATCGCTCGTGCGCGAACGTCTTCAGGTGGCGCGACAATCAATGGGAATGGATGTGTGGGGCACGCGATGCTGCCACATTAACCGCAGGCGAGCATGCGACAGCTAAACAAGGCGAGTGATGAGCACCGAAGAACTTAAGTCTAATTCCGTCTTCGTCTTTGGCGCAGGCACGCTGTCCGTAAAGTGTTCAGGCGGCAAGGCCAACGGATGGGCCACCCTCGCTATCCCCGAGAGCCAAATCCGTTGGGAGGATGGCCACGCCGAGGTTGACATCCCCCCGTCTGAATTGCGCGACCTTCGCGACTTTCTCACCAAGGTGCTACAGGAGAGAGGCAATCATGACCGAACGTGATCCGAACGGCGTTCCGTCGCACACGCCCGGCGCCAAGCTGGACGACGGCAAGTCGCCGGTGATGCGCGGCGCGATCCAGTATTTCCCGCGCGCGCTGCTGCTCGTCGCCGACATCTCGCACTACGGCGCGAGCAAATATGCGTGGAAGGGCTGGGAGAGCGTCCCCGACGGCGTCGCGCGCTACGGCGACGCGCTGGTGCGCCATCTGGTCGCCGAAGCGACCGACGGGCCGGTCGACCCCTCGACCGGCCTGCTGCACGCCGCGCAGGTGGCGTGGAACGCGCTCGCCCGGCTGGAGCTGATGCTGCGCAGCGGCGAGGACGAGAAGGCATGACCCGCCGCATTCATCCCGATGTCAGGAAACTGCTCAACGAGATTAACGCTTATCGGGTCAAGCACGGCCTCGACCGGACCAAGTTCGGTATCATGGCGGCCAATGACGGCCACCTGTTGCCGCGGCTGGAAACCGGACGCGAGCCGCGCCGATCAACCGTGGAGAAGGTCCGCGCATTTATGCGAGGAGGGAAATAGGCTATGCAGCGCAACGGCGATATGGACTGGACCAAGGAGCGGATGACGCAGCTGCGCGCGCTGCACCGCAATGACAAGCTGTCGTTCGACACGATCGCGGAAATCCTGTCAGGGGATTTCGGCGTTCCGCTGACCAAAAACGCCTGCATCGGAAAGGCCCGCAGGATGGGACTGCCGGAGCGCAAGCACCACAAGCGCAAAGTATTCCGCGGCGACAAGCGGCGGCGCAAGATCACGCTGGTGGCGCCGGCGCCAGCCTATGTCGAGCCCGAGGTGGTGCCGTGCGTGCTGCCGCGCTGGAAGGTGATGGCGGACGAAGCGCCGGCGGTGCGCGACCGGATGACCCTGTTCCAGCTCGACGGCAACAAGTGTCACTGGCCGTATGGCGACCGAGCGCCTTACATGTTCTGCGGCGCGCCGACAGCCGGCAAGACCTACTGCGCCTATCACACCGGGATCGCCTGCGGCCACACGATGACGCGAGCAAAGGTTCACGTATGAACAACGAGAAATACGACCAGCGCAGCGCCGAGACACTCGCGCTGCTGGAGCAGATCGGGCCGCAGCTGCACGGCTATCCGACCGGCGTCGTGCTGCTCGGGCTGACCAACCTGCTGGCGATGGCGCTGTCGACGCTCGACGCGCCGACGCGCGAGCTGATGATTGACACGATCCCGCAGGCGCTGCGCGACATCGCCACGACGACCGACGCTACGCAGCACGAGCTGCGTGCCAACGGCGTAGCCACGCCTCGAAAGCCTCCTGCGCGGACATCTTGAAGTGGACGCGATCAAGCTTCATCTCGTCGACGGTGTCGCGCGCGACGCACACCCGCACCACCACCGGGCGCTGCTGTCCGGGGCGCGCCAAGCGCGCGATGGTCTGCTCCCAATATTCGGGTGACCACGTCGGACAGATCCACGCCATGTCCGCGCCGCCAAACTGCAGATTGAGCCCATGCCCGCCGCTGGCCGGGTGGAGGCCCATCACAGGCAGCAGTCCCGCGTTCCAGTCCTCGATGTTGGCGGCGGCCTGCTTGTCGGAGACGCCGGCACCGAGGAAGCGCAGCTCTTCGCTGCTGGCTCTCCACACCTCCTCCTGCAACATCGCCAGATCAGCCTGATACTCGTAAATGATCAGCGTCGGGGTCGTCGCCTCCTCCAGCAGGTCGCGCAGCCACTCGCGCTTAACGTCGTGCAACACGTTCACCGCCGTGTTGCCCTCCTCGCCATAGACGAAGCCGTTGGCCATCTGCGCCAGCTTGCCGGTGGCGATCGCAGCCGAGGCGGCGACGATCGTCTCCTCGTCCGAGTTAGCGACCAGCTTGCGTCGCATGTCGTCGTACTGCTCGCGCGCCGCAGGCGGCAGCTCGACCTTGTCGAACACGATGGTCGGGGTCACGATCGGCATTTCGCCCTCGGCCACCGTGATGGTGAGCGGCGCGATTTCCGTGTTCAGCTTGTCCTCGGTGGCCTCGAACGGCACCCAGTTGTAGCCGTGATAGTCGGCCGGATAGAAATGCTGCTTGCGCCACTGCCAGAACGAGCGCCCCCACAGCTTGCCGCGGGTCACGATGCGAACCGGCGTGAACAGGTCCTGCGCGCTGTTCGGGCGCAAGGTGCCGGACAGCCCCCAGACCATGCGCCAGTGGTGTGCGTATCTGGCGAGCGCCTTGGCGCGCTCGCCTTTCGGATTGCGCAGGCGACTGGCCTCGTCGATCACCAGCAGGTCATAGAGCGCGTGATCGGTGTGGAACGCTACGAGCGCTTCCATCAGCCACTGCACGATGTCGAGGCCGATGATTGTCAAGTCATAGTCGATCGCGTTTTTCAGCCCGGCTAATCGCGCATTTGGCGGGCCGTCGAGCACCTGATAGGTCAGCCCGGCGGTGTGCGCCCATTGCGCCAGCTCGTCCGGCCACACCACGCGCGCCACTCTTTTCGGCGCGATCACCAGCGCATGGCGGATCACGCCTTCGCGCAGCAGGTCGGCGATCGCGGTGAGCGCCGCGGCGGTCTTGCCGCCGCCGGGGCGCAGCACGCAGAGCGCCTCGTCGTGCTCATAGAGGTGCGTCGCGATACGCTGCTGGTAAGGCCGCAAGTCGGCAAGCGGCCTAATCATAGTCTTTGGCCCGCAGCAAGAGATTGGTAGCAGCGAGGCGGCAGTAAGCCGGACCCATCACGCCGATCGTGTTCACGCAGGCGAGAAAGACGATGCGAAGGTTGGTGTCTTCCGCGCTCATCTTGTCGAGAGCGTCGGCCCACGCCTGCGTGACCTTGCGCACCTTGAGCAGGTCGGGCTTGGACACCAGCCCGGCCATGTCGCGATATATCCGATCGTCGTCGTGCATCTCTTTGGTCATAGCCCGTGGCTCCCCTCGTGCTTGGTGTAGTAATAGGCGATCGTCTCCTCGCTCATTAGCGGCAGGCCCTCGCTCCAGTCGAACCCCTGTCGCATTAGCTCGCGCAGGCCGACCGCGATGTTGTCGGCTTCCTCGCGCGCGCATTCGAGCAGCACCTCGTCGTGCGTATGAAGCCTCACTTTCGCACCGAGCCGCTCCAGCCGCACCAGCGTGCCGCGTAGCACGTCGGCAGCGACCGCCTGCGTGATGTTCTCGACAAACATGCCCGGCCACAGCTTCATCTTGCCGTAGCCGCGGTGGAACATCAGCTCGTGCTTCTTTTCGCCGGTCGGCTGCTTGTCGTCGTCGAGCACGTCGATGTCTTCCCAGCGCATCCTGCGATAGGTCAGGTAGCGCCCCGAGGGCAGGCAGCAGAGCAGCGTGCCGTCGAGATAGCCGGGCACGAACACAAAGAACACGCGCCCAACACGGATGCGCACGCCGGGGGCATGCTCGGCCGCGCGCACCGCCTCCCACAGCTCGCGCGAGAAGTCGCGTGACCACGGGTTGGCCGCGCGCCAGTCGTCGACGGTCTTGCGCGCGTCGTCGTCGGACAGATGCATCCCGTAGCCGGCCGCCATCGCCTGCAGGGCGCCGACGCCGCCACAGAAGCCTAGCGCCAGCTCGGCGACCTTGCCGCGCTGGCGCATCGGCTTGGTGACCTGTTCGATAAGAACGTGCGACAGCACGGCGGCTGTTCGCGTGTACAGGTCGGGCAAGGTCGGGTCAGCGTCGACGTCGCGGAAAACCTGCAGCCGCTCGCGCGCGCCGGGCATGTGGTCACACAGCCACGGCAGCACGCGCGCCTCGATCTGGCTCCAGTCACTCCAGACGAACACGTTGTCGCCGGACGGGATGAAGGCCGGGCGGATCAGCAGCGAGAGCTGGCGCGACACCGGGTCAGGAGAAAATGCTAATAAACCCTCGTAATTTATTCCTTGAATTATTCCGTCGATCGTGTCGGGCTCGTTCGGCAGGGTGTCGCGCGCCAGATTGTGCACCTGCACGCCGCGCGAGGAGGCCCGGCCGGTCTGGCTGGCGCCGTTGAACACATATTGCCCGTAGAGCACCCCGTCGACGTGGCTGGTGAGCATCTTGGTGAACTTGGCCGGGGTCTTGCTGCCGCCATACAGCCTGATCTGCAGCACGCGCAGGACGCATTCCAAACCGGGCATTTCAAGATCGTTGACATAGGCGATCAGGCGCTCGACCTGCCGCCGCGTCAGCGCATGCTTGGCCGGTTTCACCAGCGCGCCGTCCTCGTCGACCTCCTCCTCGCGCTTGGTCAGGATGGCGCGGCCCTCGCTCGGCAGGCGTTCGAGCAGCCACGCGGTGAGGCGGCGCACCATGTCGACGGTCATCGCCGGGTCGCCGGTGATGGCGCGCAGCTCGGCGGTGGAGCGCACTTTGTCCTGCTCGGCCAGCTTGGCCGCGGCGCGCACCAGCCCAAGATCGATCGCGGCGCCGCGGTCGTTGATTGCTTCCATCGCCCAGTACTCGCGCCATTCAGCGAGCGGCAGCTGGCGGGTGGAGAGGAACAGCGAGCGCAGCGCCTCGATGTCCTGCAGGGCGTATTCACGAAATTCCTGCCACTCGACCGGGTGGCTGACCGGGGTGGCGGTGCTATCAGGCAGGCAGAACAGCCTGATCAGGACGGCGCCGCGCCGGTCCTTGCGCTGGTCGCCCGCCTTGCCGGAGGCCATCTTGAGGTCGGGCGGCAGGCCGGAGGCTACCGCCTGCGCCATCACGTCGATGATGTGGCGGGGTTTCAGCTCAGGAAAGCCGAGGGTGGCGAAGTTCCACACGGCGCGATCGAAGCCGGCATTCCATGCCGCCCACATCCCGCCGCCGGTCATCACCTTGGCGTGAAACGCGAGGAACTCGGTCGGCAGGTCGACCATGTCGAGCGGACGCGAGAAGTCGCGCACCGACACCTCGCGCACCGGGCCGCGGCCGATCGCGTAAGTCAGGATAATGGCGTCGGCTTCGGTCGCGTAACGATAGGCGCCCGCCTTGATGTCGGTGCGGCCGCGTGTCTCGAAGTCGATGAAGCCGACGCGCTCGATCGGGAAGGTCGGGCCGTCGTCGGGATCACTCGCTCTCACCCCCGCGGTAATTTCTTCCCATGTCTCGAGGGGGAGAGGAGCGGCTTTCGCCGCTCCCCTCTTGGCCTGCAGGAGGCTCACAGCGGCGCCGGCCGGCGGCGCTGCCCGATATGGGTCTGCGCGGTCGGGACCGGCTGCACGGGCGCCGCCGGGGCAGCGGCGGCCTGTTGCGGCGCGTCGTTGAGGGCGGCCTTGCGCTTGCGCGCGGGCGCCGCCTCGAACGCCTTCTCGCCGACCGGCAAGGCGACGGCCTCGGCGCCCTGCAGGTTGCCGTGCATGTCGGCCCAGCCCATCACCTGAAAGATCGGCACGGCGATTTCACCGTACTTCTTGTGAATGTACGTCTCCGAGGAGAAGCACAGCACCGGGCAGGGATAGGCCGGGGCCTTGGCCAGCTGGTCGTAGATCGCCGCGAGCAGGCCGTCGATGGCGCGGAAGCCGCCGACCGAGTTGATGGTGTACTGCACCTCGGTCCCGGCATCGTCGCCATTGATGCATTTCATCTCGAACGAGCGCTGTTCCTTGAACGCGGTGTCGTCGATCGGGTCGGGCCGCGCCGGCTTGGGTGAGGTCATCGGCGCCATGACCTGCCCGGCCAGCTCGTTGGCCTTGCCCGGCCCGCCGTCGACCCAGCAGCTCCAGCCGTGCTGCATCGACATGATGTTGAGCACCCACTTGGAGCCGGGCTGCATCTCCTCGTTGGTCTGGCCGAAGACGAACTTGCCGCTTTTCAACAGGCGAAAGAACGGCTTGCCGCCCGCGATCACGGTCGAGGCGCGGCTCTCGGCGATGCCGCTCATCAGCCGCTTGATGTAGTCGGCGTCGAGCGAGGGGAGGCCCGGGGCGTTGGTCTTTACGATGTCAGCCATAAGTCAAAGTCCTTCTGTCAAAGGCTACGGAAGTCACTTTCCGGCCTGCTGCAGCATCCGCAGTGACGCGGCAAATTTCTCGACCAGCGCCGTGCGCTCGACCGGCGGGGCGGGGTCGTCGCTGGTCGCCAAGGTGGTGCCGGTCGACGGCGGCGCGACGCGCAGCTCGTCGGGGATCTTGACCCCGCGGCGCTTGGCGGTGGCGTCGGCCTGCTGGAACGTCACCAGCTCCGGCTCGCGCCAGATCTCGTCATCGGAAAAACCCAGCTCGGTCAGCTCGGCGTAGACGGTGTCGGTGTCGACCCATTGGCGCCGCGTCGGCTTGTCCTTGAGCTTCCAGCCCGGGATGGTGCCGCCGTTCTCCAAATAAGCATGCATTTGCGCGTCGACTTCGGCCTTGAGCTGCAGGCAGGTATCGAGCAAATGCTTGGCGAAGCCGAGGTAGAGCGCGTAGTTCGACACCATGTGCTTGGGCGGCGCGGTTTCGCGCGCGACCGGCTGCAGCACGGCAAGGTCGAGCAGCGGACCGGTCCAGAGCGGGCATGCGACCTTACAGGGCGCCCACCTGCAATGCTCCCCTTTACGCATCGGCGGGTCACGATCGACCGCGGCGAGCACGGAATTATGCAGGTCCTGCACGAAATTCCTGATTTCGTGGCGGGTTATCTCGGTGAAGGTGAGCGGCTCGACGCTGCGCGGCTGGATGATCGCGACGACGATGCGCCGCTTGCGAAACCAGCGCGGCTTGGTGTGCAGGGCGGCAGTCGCGTAGTACATCAGCTGGGGATTGACGAACGTGCCTTCGCCGTCGCTGTAGACGGTCCTGACGCCGACGCCCTGACCGAACTTCCAGTCGACCAAGATCAGGTATTCGTCGTCGCCGAGCACGAGGTCGACGGTGCCAAAGGCGCCGGGGATGCCCGGGAAGCGCACGCGCTGCTCGACGCCAAGCACCTCGGGCGCGAACGGGCCGCGCCCCGCGCCGAAGTGACCCTCCAGCACGGCGAGCTGCTCCAGCGCGGGCAGGATCAGGCCGTCGAGGTGCTCGCGGGTGACCGCGCGATCGTAGATGTTGAGGCCGAGCAGCGCCTGCGCGCAGGCGGCCAGATCAGTATCGCCGCTGGCACGCTCGCGCATCAGGCCGTCCATGACGGCGTGGGCGAAGGTGCCCTCTTCAGCGTAGGCGGAGGGCGCGTCGGCGCTCGGCGGCAGGGCGCGGCAGGCGGCGAGGCTGGCCGGGCAATTGAGCAGGCGATCGGCGGTTGATCCACCGACGATCGATGAGTGTTGCGGTACGCCGCGCAGCGCCATGATAAGCCACCCTTGTGTTGTCTAAGTCAAAATGCTGGGGTGACAGAATGGACAAGAAGCCATCAGCTGTCAAGGAGGCGACGATCGAGCGCGAGCTGGTGCGCCGCGTGGAGGCGCTCGGCGGGGTGTGCGAGAAGGTCATGTGCGTCGGCAAGCGCGGATTTTTCGACCGGCTTATAATCCTGCCGGGTCCGCGACCGCGGATTATTTTTGCGGAATTAAAACGGCCGAAACGCGGACGCATCGCGCCGCACCAGCAATGGTACCACGACCACTACAAGGCACTAGGTGTTGAAGTTTACTTCGTGCGTAATTCGGCGGATATTGACCGCCTGCTCGCCGCGCCGTGATGTGGTGAGTGGGGCCGGGCGGTCTTGGAGGACGCCCGACCCCGATCTGCCACCAGCGAAGATGGAAACAGACCATGCCGGATAAATACCACACCGACGTTCGCTTGCAACTGCTCGCGCTCGGCTACGCGATCATCCCCAATCGCGGCAAGATGCCGATGATCAAGGGGTGGAACGAGCGCGGCTATACCGCCCAGCAGCTGGTCAGTGGCCCAAAAGGGAGCGGGCCTGAGCGGGTCGCGAGCTGGCCGGGGCGCTTCCCCGACGCGCTGTCGACCGGGGTGCGGATCGAGAACGGCCAGTGCGTGATCGACGCCGACGTCGACGACAACGACGTGATGACGCAGTTCTGGGCCGACCTCGCGGCGATCGCGCCGGACGTCGCGGCGCGGGCGCCGACGCGATTTGGCGGCGGCGAGCACAAGGTGGCGCTGTTTTGCCGGGTCGAGGGCGAGAAGTGGACGCGCATCGCCTCGCGCCGCTACAACGGCCACTGCATCGAGATATTCGGCGGCGCCACGTTGGCGAACGGGAAATGCTCGCGCCAGTTCGGGGTGTATGGGCCGCACTCGTTCAACGAAGACGGCTCGGTGGCGCGGATGTACGAGTGGGCGCTCGACGTCCCCGCGCTGGCGCAGGTCGGCATCGGCGAGCAGCCCGCGATCACGATCGCGCAGGCGCACGCGCTGGTCGACGCCTTCGAACGCGCCGCGCAGGCCGCCGGGTGGGTCCCGGAGGCGCAGCCGGACACCGCGGGCGGCACGGCGGTGTACGACATCGACGAGAACACGCGCTTCGACGTCAATACCGGCAGCAGCGGGCTGACCTATGACGAGCTGGCCGACGAGCTGGCGGTGCACGGCGAGCGGCTGCGCTGCTCGTCGTCGTTCATGGCCGGGCGCGAGGGAACCAACCGCGAGCGCTGCTGGGTATTTTACTCGCCGTGGCACGACTGTACGGCGGTGTTCGTCTACGGCGACGAGCAGACGCACTATCCCAAGCAGTTCGCCCCGACCTTGGAGCGGGTGGCGGACCACCTCAAGGCGCTGCAGCAGGACGCCGCGCAGCGTCCGCAAGGTCCGCAGGCGGATGTTGCGGATGGTGCGGACGCGCCGCTTGAGCCGCCGGCGGAGGCCGGGGTGGCCATACAGGCGCAGTGGCTGCTGGCCTCGTTTGGCTATTGCGCGATCGACGACGCGGTGATCGCGCTGTGGGAGGCGAGCGGGGCGTGCCGGCTGCGCCCGGCCGCGTTCGAGCGGCGCTACAAGGCATGGTTCGAGCCGCCGGAAAAGCCGCGCAAGACGCCGATTTTCGCGACCGCACTATGGGAGATGTCGGCTTTCCGCGCGCACGTCACCGGGGTGCGGATGCGCCCGGACATGCCGTTCCCGCTGTTTGCGGAAGGCGGCGCGCTGTTCAAGAACATCTACCGCAAGCCGGTGCACCCGGCCGAGGGCGGCGCGATCGAGCCGTTCCAGCGCTTCTTGGCGCGCTTCCTGCCTGATCCTGTGGAGCGCGAGTGGCTGCTCGACTGGATGGCGCACAAGTGGCTGCGCCCGGAGGTCCCCGGCTCGGCGGTGGTGTTCGTCGCCGACAACGTCGACGAGGTGCGCGAGGGCCGCTTCGGCACCGGGCGCGGGCTGATGTTCCGCATCGCGCATGCGCTGTACGGGCCGCAATACGCCCGGGCGCAGGCGTTCAACGTGCTGGACGGGTCGAGCAGCCAGTCAGGTTTTACCGACTGGATGCATGGCTCGGTGCTGGTGACGGTGGACGAAAGCAGAACATCGCCGACCGCCTACCGGCGCGGCGAGCGCAATGCGGTGTACGACGTACTGAAGGACATCGTCGACCCGGCGCCGAAGCGGATGACGTTCAAGATCAAGTACGGGCAGGCGTTCGACGCAATGTCCTACTGCTCGTTCTGGGTGGCGACCAACCACATGGACGCGGTCGCGATGCCCGCCTCCGACCGGCGCTTCACGGTGCTGCGCAACGGGCAGGTGATCACGCCGGAGGAGGCGATCGAGATCGACGCATGGATGCGCGATCCGGCCAGCATCGGGGCGCTGGTGCGCTACCTCGAAGCGCGGCAGCTCGCCGGGTTCAACATGTTCGCGCCGCTGGTCACCGCGGGCAAGGCCGAGATGGCCGAGCTGGCGCTGTCGGAGGTCGAGGACATCCTGCGCGACATGGCGGCCGATGACAGCCGCGGGCTGGTGTTCACCCGGGCGCACCTGATGGCGCATGTCAGCAGCAACTTCGGCGCGAATACCGGCAAATGGCATGGTGAGTTCGAGGGGGCTTGGCACCGCTATTGCGTCAAGGCCGTGTCCCGCGAGAGCGGGTCCCAAAGGCGCATCAGGGCCCAAGGGACGACCAAAAAGCTGTTCTGTTTTCGCTCGCGCGCCAAGCAGGCGGCCGAGCTGCCCGAGGCGGCGGCGCGGCGCGAGGCATCGAAATGGGGTCAGGTTGACGGTGTGACCCGTCTTCCGGGGCTCAGTGTCGTTCCGGGTCACAATGAGAAAGATGAGGATGATCAATGAGATGGTATATGTTTGTGCCCTGTGTCCCACTCTTCTATGAAATATACGTGTGTGTAGATAAGGGAATAGGGAGGTGGAGGGCGCGCGGCGGCCCGCGCGAGCTGACGGAGCTGGGAGTTTTCAAACAGGGCGGGTCACGGTCACACGGGACACTGATGGCGCTCGCGATCGGTGCAACCGTGGCGGTGGCTGGTCCGGCGGCGGGGCAGAAGATCCCAGACCGGCATCCTGACATGGTGCGGGCCGAGGTGCGACCCCTGACGTTCGAGGAGCGCTGGGAGCCCGTGCGCGGGCTGCTGGCGCGGCAGGCGTTCGGGGTGCTGGTGTCGGAGCCTCCTCGCCCGCAAAACGCACCAGCGAGCCCCGCTGTCGATCCGGTGCCGGTTCCGCGGGTGAGGACGGTCATGGTCACGATCCGCAAGCCGGATCAGGAAACGTGCCGGCGGCACGGGCGGCGAACAGTGTGGAACGGAAACTCATGGCGTTGCCGTCGGTGACGTTGGGTCAACAGGGAAGGGATACCACGATGAGCACGAACGGGATCACCGAGCGAATGGAGCGGATACTGTCGACGGCACCGATGGCACCGGTGGAGGACAGCTGGCAGCGCAAGGTCGAGGCGGGGATGCGGGCGGCGCATGAGCTGGAGCGGGAGCGCGACATGGCGGCCAAGGCACTGGGCGACTGCCGCACCGAGCTGCGCGGCCTGCAGGCCGAGCACGACGCCTTGCGGCTGGCCCATGCGCGGCTGCAGACCGAGGTGGAGGCCTACCGGCACGATCGCGACGTGGCGGTGGAGCGGCGGGCCAAGGCGGACGGGCTGCTCGATGCGGTGCTGACCTTGCTGCAAAAGCATCGCGGCCAGCCCCTGCAAGAGGAGCTGGCTGCGGCCAAGCCGGACGGCTAAACCTGTGGATAACTTGACGCCCGGCCTGCCGCAGACGCATGATCGCGGCATGGCCGGGATGAAGATCATCAGCATGCTGGATCACGAGGTGGCCAAGGCGCGGCAGGTCGCGCAGCGCGATCTGGAGGCGGTCCAGCGCCAGCTCCTCGCGGTCACCACGTCGCTGGCGGACAGTCTGGTGGCGCTGGCTGATCGGGTGACGGAGCTGGAGCGATCGATACAGAGGGGGTTAGACGAGACAAGTGGCTAGAGCACTTACGGATATCCGCAGTTTGGCGCGTGCGCAGACTGAGCTGAGCTTGCGCGTGCTGAGTGGCGTAGCCAAGAGCGGCAAGAGCGAGGCCGCGCGCGTCGCAGCGTGCGTCGCGCTGCTCGATCGCGGTTGGGGCAAGCCGCCGCAAGCGCACACCGGCGAGAATGGCGAAGGCGATATTCGCGTGACCATTAGGCACATCGTGCAGGAGATTAAGGGCCAAAAGGTCATCGATCATGAGTGACCTTTTAGCCGATGCGACACAGACGCGACATGCGTGCAAGTTGTCCTACTCTCGCAGCAACAAACAGCGGATTACAAATCCGCTGGTCAGTGTCGGTAGCGTATGCGTGATGGGGATTAAGGTCCCTGCATCGCGGGTGGGTAACACCCCACCCGCGATCGATCGTGAAGGTACCATCGAAGAGCGGGAGGTGACGCGGCCAACTATTAGTCGCCCCAGCTTAATGGTGGTGAGTTTAAGCTTAAAATGGTTTTACGACCTGCTGCCCCTCACCGGACGCACGGGTCATGGGCGTCGTGCCGGAGCAAACACCAAGGCACTCCGCGCGACGCCCGCCTATGCCGCTTGATATTGAAATTCCGAGCAAGGGCTGGGAGCCGCGCCCGCATCAGGCGCGGCTGTGGGCCCACCTGCAGGGCGGCGGCAAGCGCGCAATGGCGGTGTGGCACCGCAGGGCCGGCAAGGACGAGATTTGCCTGCACCACGCCGCGGTTAGCATGATGAAAAGAAAGGGAAATTACTGGCACTGCTTACCCGAGTACGGACAGGCCAGAAAGGCCATCTGGACCGCCGTCAACCCGCACACCGGCATCCGCCGCATCGACGAGGCCTTCCCGCTCGCGTTGCGCGAAACCACCAACGACCACGAGATGTTCATCCGCATGCAGGGCTCGACGTGGCAGCTGATCGGGAGCGACCGCTATGACGCGACTGTCGGCGCCGGCGTCGCGGGCATCACGTACTCGGAGTGGGCATTGGCCAACCCGAGTGCGTGGGCCTATCACCGGCCGATCATCGAAGAAAACCAAGGCTGGGCCGCGTTCATCACCACGCCGCGCGGCAGGAACCACGCCCACGAGATGTTCAAGCATGCGCAGCGCACCGACGGTTGGTTCTGCGAGCGCCTCACCGCGATCGACACCGGCGCCCTGAGCCTGCTGCAGCTCGAAGAGGCGATGGCGGAGTATCAGGCGCTCTACGGCCAAGACGTCGGGCAGGCCCAGTTCCAGCAGGAGTACATGTGCGACTGGCACGCCGCCATCCTCGGCGCGTTCTACGCCTTCGAGATGAAGAAGGTGCGCGAGGAGGAGCGCGTCACCGACAAGGTGGTCGCGATCGAGGGCGCGCCGGTGCACCGCGCGTGGGACCTCGGCGTCGGCGACGACACCTCGATCTGGTGGTTCCAGCCGCGCGGGGCCCAGCTCATGATACTGGATCATTACGCCTCCTCCGGCGTCGGGCTCGAACACTACGCCGGCGTGATCGAGAGCCGCGCGCAGCAGCACGGCTGGAAGAATGGCGATGACTGGGTGCCACACGATGCGAAAATCAAGGAATGGGGCAGCGGACGGACCCGCGTCGAAACCATGCAGTCTATGGGCCTGCGGCCTATGCTCGTGCCGCATCATTCCCTCGACGACGGCATCAATGCCGTCCGGCGTACATTGCCGTTATGCGTTTTTCACCCGCGCACGGAGGAGGGCGGCCTTAGCGCGCTTGATCAGTACAGGCGGGAGTGGGACGATGAAAAGAAAGCCTTCCGCGCCAACGCCGTCCACGACTGGACCTCGCACCCGGCCGACGCCTTCCGCTACCTAGCGATGGCGTGGCGCAAGGCGCCGCTGCGCAAGGTAAAGCCGCCCGTCAATCCCGCCCTGAGCGGCTGGGTCATCCCGCCGCCGCCCGAGCCCAAGCGCGGAGGGATACGATTGTGAGGCGACCGGCCCGAACTTATTCGTATCCCACGCCAGCGCCGCCGACGCGGCTGGAGATTATGCTCGCCATCGAGACGCTGCTGCGCGCGGGCTACAGCGCCGAGATGATCCCGATCTTGCTCGACCTGCACGGCGGCGTCGAGGCGTGCATGCGTCGCGCCAAGGCGGCGCTGAAGGACAGGCGTCCATGTCCGAACTGACCGACAAGCTGCGCACCTGCGCCGCCCACGTCCTCGCGCAGGAGGTCAAGGGCGAGCACTGGGCCGCCATGATCGTCAAGACCTCGGCGGTCGACCTGCTGCTGGAGGCCGCCAACGTGCTCGACGGCGCCGACGGCGCGCTCAAGCCTCCGGCCGAGGCCGTGGAGGCGGTTGACGACGCGGACAAGGCCGCGGCCCCGCCACGGCCCTACAACCCCTACGTCGATTGGGGCCCGCTCACCTCGGTCGGCAGCTTCAACGCCGCCGACCTGCCAACCGTCGGCGCCGTGCAGACACGCCCGCGCAGCCCCAAGACTTGCCCGCAGTGCGACAGCCGCGCCGCCAAGAAGGTCACCCGCGTCGGCAATCGCCTGATCCTGCGCTGCCCGGTCTGCGCCAAGGAGTGGCCCTACCGGATCGAAGAGCGCGCATGACGTGGCACCGCGATTACCTTCGCTTGGCGCGGCCGGAGCGGGCGCGCACGCGCCGCGTGCTGGCCCACTTCACCAAGCAGGCCGAGTTCGAGGCCGCGCTGGTGCTGGCGCAGGCTGAGGCGCGCGCGACAAGCGAGGCGCGCCGCGCCGAGCTGGACGCGCGCCGCGCCCGGGCGCAGCCCGAGCGCCAGCGCCGCTCGCGCGTCGACTGGGCGGAACTGACCAACGACAGCGTCGTCGCCACCATGCAGGTCGCGTGGGAGCGCGGCGCCACCGTGCTGGCGATGCGCGCCGCCGGGCTGACCTATCGGGATATCGGCGAGCGACTCAACATCTCCGCCTCGCGCGCCAGCCAGATCGCCGAGAAGGCGCAGCACGATCGCCGCCACGGCCGCCGCTCGCCGGTCGAGGTGTGGATGAGCCGGTCGGTGGTATGGGACGTGACCCGGCGTGAACGCGGCTATCTTTGTGGTACGCTCGACGTGCTCGCCTGCGACACCCGGCGCGACTGGCTGATCGTCGCCACGTCGTCGCCACGCTCGATCAAGAGGAGAGCGGCCTGATGGCTGAATACAATCGACCCGCCGCCCCGCACGACGCTGACATCCGCCACGACGATCTGGAGTTCGATCCCACCATCGAGCCGCAGGAGAGCCATGCGTGGCTCAATCTGCTGAAGGAGAGCGAGAAGGCGTTCGAGGACTGGAACGCGCGTTGCGACAACATCGACAAGCGCTACGCCAACCTTGAGCGCCTTTCCACCAGCGGCCGCGATCGCGAATTTCAAATGTTCTGGGCCAACATCGAGGTGATCGGCCCGAGCATCTACGCCACGCCCCCGCAACCTGCCGTCACGCCGAAGTGGAAGGACCGCCGGCCAGTGCCGCAGGCCGCATCCGAGGTGCTCGAACGCTGCATCTCCGCCACCTTCGACCAGTGCCACATCGACGAGCTGATGAAGCTGGTGCGCGACGACGTCGCGCTGATCGGCCGCGGCGTGGCGTGGTGCAGGTATGAGCCGAAAGGCGAGGACCACGACTACGAGTGCGTCTGCATCGACTTCAAGCACCGCCGCGATTTCCTGCATTCCGTCTCGCGCAACTGGCGCGAGGTGACGTGGGTCGCCGGCGCGAGCTACCTGACCCGCGCCGAGGCGCGCGAGCGTTTCTATCCGACCTCCGGCGATTGCTACAAGGATGCCGACTACAAGGTCGACCGCGACATCAAGGAAGTCGGCGGCACCGACAACCGCGAGCGCGCCAAGTTCTGGGAAATCTGGGACCGTCCGAACAAGCGCGTGGTCTGGGTCGCCGAGGGCTGCGACAAGATCCTCGACGAGGATGACCCGCACCTTGATTTCACCGACTTCTTTCCCTGCCCGCGCCCGGCTTACGGCACCTTGCAGCGTGGCTCGCTGGTGCCGGTGCCCGACGTGCTGCAGTACGAGGACCAGCTCGACGAGATCAACACGCTCACCGCCAAGATCCATGCGTTGAGCGTGGCGCTGGAGGCGAAGGGGTTTTATCCGGCCGGCGGCGCCGAGCTGTCCGAGGCGATCCAAGCCGCGATCGCCACCAACACGCCCGGCCGCCTGCTGGTACCGATTTCCAACTGGGCCGCGTTCGGCGGCTCCAAGGAGGTGATCGTCTGGCTGCCGATCGAGGTGATCGCGCAGACCATCCAGCAGTGCGTCACGCTGCGCCAGCAGATCATTCAGGACATTTACCAGATCATGGGCCTGAGCGACATCATGCGCGGCGCCACCGATCCGGGCGAGACGCTCGGCGCGCAGCAACTCAAGACCCAGTACGGCTCCGCGCGCATCCGCGACAAGCAGGAGGCGCTGGTGCGCATCGCGCGCGACCTCGTCAACATCGTGGCGGAAATCATCACCGAGAATTTCGACGAGGTGACGATCATCAAGATGAGCCAGACCCTGTTGCCGACCAAGAAGATGCAGGAGAAGCAGGCGCGCGAGCTGGCAACGCAAATTCAGCGTCAGGAGCAGCAGCTCGCACTGGCGCGCGAGAAGTTGCAGCAACCGCCGTCGCCGCCGCCGGGCCTTCCCCCGGGTGCGGTGCCGGCAGGGCCTCCCGGTGCGGCTCCGGGCGCGCCTCCGGCTTCGCCGGGCGCGGCACCGCCGGGCGCGCCGCCGCCCGGCGGGCAGGACCCGCAGGAGCTGCTCAAGCAGGCGCAGGACGTCATCGACGAGGGCCACAAGACGCTCAAGGCGGTGCTCGAGAAGCCGACCTTCGATCAGGTGATGACCTTGTTCAAGGACAGCCGCACCAAGTGCTTTACCCTCGACATCGAAACCGACAGCACCATTCAGGTTGATGAGAATGCCGAGAAGCAGCGCCGCAGCGAGTTCACTGCGGTGCTCGCGCAGTTGCTGCCGCAGTTAGCCCAGATGATCGCAATGGAGCCGCAGACCGGCGCGTTCTGCTCCGAGGTGCTCAAGTTCACCGTCGCGCCCTATCGCGCCGGGCGCTCGCTCGACGGCTCGATCGACGACCTCGCCGAGCTGATGAAGGCCAAGGCCGAAGCGCCGAAGGGCGAAGACCCGGCGACGATGCAGGCGCGCACCGCCAAGGAAATCGAGGCGATGAAGATCGCTCACGCGCAGCAGAAGGACCAGCTCGACGCCGAGCTGAAGAAGCAGGAAATGGCGATGCGCGACGGCCACGAGCAGGCCAAGATCGCCTCCAACGAGAAGATCAAGCAGGCCGAGCTGCAGGCGCGTCAGGGCGACGAGCAGGCCAAGGCGCAGACACTGCAGCTCAAGGCGATCGCCGATCGCGAGAAGCACCAGCTCGACGTCGAGAAGCAGAAGGGCGACCTGCAGATGGGCGCGGTCAAGATCGATCACGCCAAGCAGCTGGCGCAGCTCAAGCTGCAGCAAACCGCGGCACAGGGCGAACAGAAGCGCGCCGCCGAGCAGTTCAAGCTGCAGCAGGCCGCGATGCGCCCGCCGCCAGCCGGTAGGCCGGGGCTATGAAGGACGATCACAAGGCGATCACGCTGATCATTCTCATTGCGATCGCCGCGATGGTGATAGTGTTCGTGTCTGTAGGAGCGTTTTAACCCAAGGAGCCCGACCCATGCGCAAGACCCTGCTCGCCGCGGCACTGCTCGCCGCTTTTGCTTCACCTGCCAGCGCCGACGTGGTCCTCGGCGGCCAGACGTGGACCAACACCGGAACGACCCTGACGCTGCAGAACGTGGTGCCGGGCGGCAACCAGCCGCAGAACATCCAGTGCGTCATCTGTGGCGACAACCAGCCGCAGCAGTCGTCCACGTTCGGTTACACCAACTTCAAGAACAGCGGCAACCTGTCCGACGCGATCTTCTTCTCGACCAACGTGAGCGGTGGTGCCAATCCCGGCGTCGACACGGTCGGCTTGCCGTATGACGGCAGCTTCCTGCGCGCGTATCTGGCGGCGAACGGCGATCCGAACCTGACGTTCTCGATCGGCATCGACGTCAACGACACTGGCACGCCGCAGACGCTCGAAGCGTTCGCGCTGCTCAACCTGACCCAGCACACGGTGCTGGCGCAATACTCGCTGCTGCAGCCCGGCGGCGCGCTGATCCCGTCGATCAACAACGGCACCGGCTTTCCTGATTACACGTTGTCCGGTTTCGACATCAACATCGGCAGCGACATCCAGCTCGGCGACCAGCTGATCTTCTATGCACGCATCAGCGGTGCCAACGACGGGCCGGACAGCTTCTTTCTCGTACCGCAGGCGGTACCCGGCCCAGTGGTCGGTGCGGGCATCCCCGGCCTCGTGATCGCCTGCGGTGCACTGTGGGGCTTCGCGCGGCGACGCCGCCAGCTCGCGGCGTGACGCATCATGGCTGATCGGTACAATCCGTTCGGGCTCGACTACCTGCGCGGCCCCGCCGATCAGCCGTCCTATTCTGTCGACAGTCGCTGGCCGGACCAGCCCGACGTCGCCAGCGCGTTCAAGATGGGCGGGCTGGCGGGCATGGACGAGTATGCCATGCAGGACGCGCCGCACGCCGTGTTCGGCGCCTATGATCGCGCGCAGGCCCAGCAGGCGCGCGATGATGCGCAGGCGCAGCGCGTGCAGCGTTCAGCCGACGTGGCGCGCGGCCTGAGCGGCCAGCAGGGCCCGGCCGACGTGCGCCCGGTGCTCTCCGGCATGCGCGCGGCTGACGCGATCGGCGAGACGTTGGCGCCCGACAACGTGCTCGACGCCGCGAGCACGTTCAACCCGGTCAGGATGCTGGGCAAGGCCGGGCGTGCCGTTCCGGCGATCGCGGGAGCTGTGCTCGGCTCGGACACGGCCGAAGCAGGCGTTCGCACGCGCCTGCCGCCAGCGCGTACAGGCAAGCTGGGCGAGGTTGCTGCGGTCGACAACTGGCTTCCGCCGCGCGGGCACAACAACCCGCCTGCCGACTTTCCCGCGCCGACCGGCAGTCTCAATCCGCTCGACAACGTCGACGTCACGTTTCGCGGCAAGCAGCTCAAGGAGATGACGCCGGAAGACATGCAGGCGTTCGGTGAGCATTACGGCGTGAAGAACCTAGGGCCCTTGTCGCCGCTGCAGACTTACAAGGACATGCTCGGCAATGAGTTTCAGCTCCCCGGCGGCACCAGTGGCAACTGGACCTATGCCGACATGCTGCACATGAAGGCCAATCCGATCAATCCGGCTAACGTCGATCGCACGCTGCATGCCGAGATGCAGCGCAAGCTCGGTCGCACCATGACGCCGGAAGGCGGCGTTGCGAGCGATGCCGATGTGTTCAACGGTCTGGTGTTCGGCATGACGTCGCCGAACAATCCGCTATTCCCCAATCAGGTGTCGCAGTCGCGGCTCCGCTTGCGCTCGCCGGAGATGCTTAACGACCTCGCCAGCATGATCCCATGGAAGCCGGGCGAGGAAGTGACCCCACAAGCGCGCAAGCTGGTGAGCGACAACATTGCGGCGCGCTTTGGACTACAGGCAGAGCCGAAGGGCGGGTTGGGTACACGCGGCACCGCCGACTATTCGCGCGTCGCCGAGATGGCGCAGATGTTTCGCGAGAACCCGGCGTTTTTCCGTAAAGACCCCAACGAGAGCTGGAGCCAAGCGGTCGAGCGCATATCCTCGCAGATACCCGGCCTCTCGATGAAAACCGGCTCGTTCGGCACGGTGTGGCAAGACCCGGCCCATGCCGCTATTTCCGCGATCGATCGTCACATGGCGCGCGAGCTGGAAAAGACCGGCGGCCTGTTCGCCGATCCGGCCGAGCGCGCCGCTTGGGAGAACCAGAGTGTCGGTCGCTGGAATAAGCGCGAGGAGAAGCGCGTCGCGGATGCCGCGAAGAAGGGTGAGGATGCAGCGCCCGCGGACCTCGCCACCGACTTCGACAATCTGATGACCAAGAGCGGCTCAGATGGCCACATCGGCGAAATGCTGCTTGACCATGTCGGCGATGCCAAGACGCCAAAATTCCGCCTCGCCACCGGCGAGGTCAACCCGAACATCCCGCCGCACTTGCAGCAGGCGCAATGGGTGCGCGAGCCCGAGACGGTCTACAAGATGGGGCGCGCATACAAGCAGGCGCTCGACCTCAACCAGAAGATTGCCGACGAGAACGGGTTGAACCTGTTCATGTCGCAGTGGATGGAATGGGACCGCATCCGCAATCGCTTCGAGCCGCACGAGAACATGTTCCCCGGCCTCTCGAAGCTGCCCGCGCCGTCGATCAACCAGCTGCGCGAGGTCGATGCCGCGCACAGGGCGACCGGACACAAGACTTATGGTAAGACCGACGAAGGCTCGCTGCAGCCGACGCGCCCGCTTCCCGGGTTGGCATCGCAGATGGGCTATTTGGGATTGACCGGCGCGATCGCTCCGGCAGTATGGCCGCGGCAAGAAGAGGGAGCCCGGTAGACGGAGACACTTTCCACAACAGCCGTGTAGTAGCCGTAGGCTTAAGGCTCGCTACCGGACCCCTCGTGCAGATCGTACCACGCCGGTAAAGGAGACGACAATGGCCCAGAGCGCGTTGACTGTAACTCCCCCTTCTCCGACGCCGCCGACGAACATGTCGTTCACCGGCGCCACGCCGCCCAACCCGCCGAATTTTACGAAAAATACTTATGCGGACGCGGCCGACAACAACATCTTCAACACCTATCCGCCGCCCTACTTCGACGACGGTGCGGCCGGATCGCTCGTTGCGTTCGCCGCCAACACCGCGGCGCTGGCGAGCGGTACGGGTGCGACGGCGGGCGGGACCGAAGGATCGTACCCCGGCGCTGCCAACGGCGTGGTCCCGGCTTCTACCTCCGTGGCGCACGAGGGCGCCGGCACCGAGGTGGTGGTCAGCGCGACCTCGACCAATCCCGGCCCGCTCGGCCAGCTGCAGACCGTGTCAACTTTGGGCGCCTACACCGCCACGCCGAATGCCAGCCATGCGTCCTACTTGACCGGCACGGCCGGTGTCGCCACGCCGACCACGTCGGCGGCGAGCGGCGCCAGCAACGTCTCCGGCGCCGGCACCACGCTGTTGACCGTGACCGGGACGAACTTCAACCGCTCCAGCGTCGTCTACGTCAACGGCATCGCGCAGACGACGAACTATGTGTCCGCCACCTCGTTGACGG
>Ga0209593_10000400_pt1 | contig 21215 bp, 9 predicted proteins | sample PPLLaktember2015_3_FD_187260 | JGI IMG/M metagenome (GOLD analysis project Ga0209593, IMG submission 187260) | Freshwater sediment microbial communities from Prairie Pothole Lake near Jamestown, North Dakota, USA - PPLs Lake P7 Core (6) Depth... | ecosystem: Environmental > Aquatic > Freshwater...
TCGCCCGATAATTTCACGTATTTCAGCCAGCAGCGTTTCCATTTCAGCCATATCGCTCTCTGAAAGGCTAACCTTTACTTTTTCCCGCTGCTTCGGGTAATTCACAACCCCATCGATATTTTCAACACCCCTCTTTTTCAAGTAATACAAGTAGTATTTAACCTGGTAGATATCCGCTTTTTCCATCTTGCCGCTTTTTTTAACCTCGTGGACCGTACCCGTATCCCCGATAAAATCGATGTTGATGGTGCCGTCGATATCGATGTGTTTTTCTTCTCTTTTGTAGGAGTGCTCGTCGATGAGTTTCCCGATTGCCACGAGGTCGGACTTTTCTTCCATTTTGATGTTCTTGGAAAAAAACCACAGTTTCCGCTTACATATGAATAAGTAATTGACCAGGACACCGGTAATCCGTATATTTTCCATTTTTATAAAATATTGGAAGAACTGCCCTTCCGGGGCTGCGCTAAACCGCGGGTTTTGTCATAATCCAGGTCGATAATGAGCAAACTGTTTTCACGGCTAACCGGGATTTTTTCCACGATATGGTCTTTATAATAAACCGGCACACTCACGGTTACATCATCGATATTTTCCAATAACCCCATCTTTCTTGCCAACGACCCCCCGGTTAATTCCATTTGACGCACCTCCTCAATCCACATACGAAGATTTTCAAACTCCGCATTGTAAATGGAAAGAGGAATAACGGTATACGATTTGATATTCCTGAAATTTTCGTCTACCTGCTTTCGATCGAATTCATAACCCGAGATAGCCTCCAACAGGTTTATTCGAGATTTAATCGCTTTATAATAGCCGGTTTCCTTTATTTTGTCCATGGAATACACATCCTTGATCACAGCAAGTTTATCGAGCTCGGACATGACCCGGCCGTCAAATTTTGTTAAAGCTTGCCTCGATAATTCGAATAGTTCACGGTCGATAACGAAGCCGATGCCTGAAGGGGACTGGGGGAATAAAAATACATTGGGCGAAGAATCGGGGTCCGTGAGTTCCCTCTTTCGATAACATCTGCCCATACGCTGGAATAAACCATCCACGGTGGAGAGTTCGGTAAAAAGATAATCGAAATCGATATCGAGGCTGGCTTCGACAATTTGAGTGGTCACCCAGATACCCGGAGCGGTACCTTTACTGGTTTCCAGGATTTTTTTTTCAAGCTCCCGCCGGTCCCTGCGAATAAACCGGCTGTGAAGAAGATGTTTACCGGGAATATGCCCGAGCTTTTCAAACAATGCCTGCGCCTTTTTCACGGTGTTCACAATCACCAGCACTTTGGAGGTTTTTCCTTTTTCGATGATCGCATCTGCCGCGTCTTCGATATCTCCCTTCTCTATCCGGGTTTTGTGACGCTTCATGTCCAGGATAAACTCTTTATAATCGTAAGTTAAACCGAGTTTTTTTAAAAAGAACCGCAGCACGTCGGGGAACGTGGCGGTGAGGATGGTAAATTTCCCCCCGGCCTCCGCGATGTATTTCAAACCCACGAGGATACACGCCACAATTGCCGGGGAATACATTTGAATCTCATCGATAATGACCTTTGAAAAAGAGAGGGTGGCGAGCACGGATTCGAAACCCTCCTCTTTGAAAACAAATTTAAAGAGTTGATCCACGGTGGTAATTGTAAGGGGTTTCGACAACTGCCGGGCTTTTGTATATTCCCCCAAATAATCGGCCGGTTCTTCCCTTTTCATCATAACGGCGAGAGCATCGGAGTGGAGAAGGGCGGTATCTTGAAAAGCGATGCCGCCGTATTTGATGCGGTCATAAATGGCATCGATACTGACGCGGAGGGGAAGAGTAAAAAAACCTTTGTTATTGCCGATCCATAATAGACCCGCTTCGGTTTTCCCGATACCGGTAGACGCCGCCACGATATGATTTTTATCCGGGTTCGCGAGTAAGTAGGATTGAATTTCTCTCAAATCCCCGTAACTCTTCAAAAAAGAGAGGGTTTTCTGTTCCAGGGAGGTGTTGGGAACTTCGACAGGGATATGAGCACTGGCGGCATAGTCCAAACGGTTCAACACACCTTTGACCATGACATACCGGTAAAACAATTCTTTACCGGTTTTGTAATCGATTCTCTGGGTGATATACTTGAGAAAATCCACGAGGGGTTTGGGATTAAAAAAAGGACTGTCGCAATGGATACCGGGTATATACGGGGGTAAATCCGCGGCGATAAATTCTTTAAAATACTCCATCTTATCATCGGGTATAAACCGGGCATGGTGATAATAAACGGATTGGTAAAGAATCTTTAAAGCATCGGTGTCGAACTGTTCCATTAATTTTTTCCTATCCAGGAAAACGGCGCTGATATTACCGTGGGGGATTTCGTCGCGGTCGGGAAAGGGATCGGGTAACAGGGGGTATTTTAACTTGCGGTACAATTTGTCCTGGAATTTGGAATTGATTTTACCGAGGTCGTGAAACAATACGGCCAATTCCAGTATCTCCCAATCCAATTTCAAGGCGGGGTACAGTTTCTTGAAAAGGTTTAAATTTTTTTTCAATAACGCGGTATGCTCCGCGATGGTTTCCTGGGGATATGACTTAGCCAACTGTTTATTTTCCATGAATTATCGAACCTCCCAAACTTTTATAAAGTATATAATTAAAAGCTTTTGCGGGGGTCCAGGGGGTGACTTTTCACGAAAAGAGCCCCCTGGCGGTCGAAAACAAATTATGCGGGGGCTTTGGACAGGCGACCCTCCACGAAAAAAATGAAATCGCCGTCGGAGTCCATAATTATGCTTTCACCCGCATAAAATTGGGTGGAATCTTTGGGGGTATAAAACACGCGTTGTTTATTCCACCGCCTGAAACCGTTTTTATCCACGCGGTACGTCACATTCAAATCGTAAATGGTGCCGGAGACGGAGCCCATGTTTTTGAGACCGAAAGGGATATAGCAGTTATGTTTTAAAGTAATAAAGTCTTCGACTTCTTTCTCCAGGATATCTACGGTTTTGACTTCTTCGAAACAGGCGAGGTCTTCCCATCGCCCGAGTGAAACATAATCCGGTGGATTTTTTAATTTTTCCAGGACTTCATCGAAACGGTTTTCATCCATGATTTTGATGTGGATGATCACGTGGGTATCCACCAGGAGTTCGATGATCGATGGCACACGCCCGATACCGATTTTCCGGTTCAGCGCCGCACTTTCTACGTAAAGCTGGTGCCTCTCCGGTTCGAACTTCATGGAAGGATGGAAGTAATAGCAAATCTGGTAATTATTGGACTTGGAGAAATAATCACCCTGGACACTGACGGACATAGGAACATATTCTCGGAAACCGCACGCGCGGTGAATCATACCGATGACCGTCGAATACGGGGGAAGGGGGTAACTTTCCCTTAATTGGAAACTGGTGGGGGTTTTATAGTTCACCAGGTCCTGGTAGATTTTTAATTTGATCGCTTTATCCATTGTAATATTCTTTTAATTTGCTGTCGATGTGATCGAAAAACACCTTAATGGATACGGGTTTAAGGTCCTGGATTTCGCGGTCGTTATCGAAGGTGTTTTCCACGTAAGCCGCAACCGTATTATTCTCGATTTCCGAGTCTTTTTCAAGAATAGCTTTAACCCGGTTTACTGCCAATTTATGATCGTTCAGCTTGACGGCATTAATGAAGAAAGGGTTCTTGATATCGTAGATACCGCCGATAATAAACAGCGGGCTTAAATTCTCACGCCTGCCTTTAATATCCCGGTAGAGGAATTTGATCGCTTTTAAAAGAAGGCTGACCCGGTTGTATTTTTCTTTATTATCGATCTCGATCTTCTTATCTCCTTCGCCGTCGATTCCCACTTTATCCAGGTCCAGTGCCAGCGTGTAGGTGTAAAAGCTTTTATGGATTTCGCTTTGAGCAATATTCCCGCCCTTCACCGCTTCTTCCTCTTTATCCTTATCCCCGGCTTTGATTCTTTCTTTATCGCCCAGGCGGTCGAACAAACCTTTGTTGGTGAGGAAGTCGATATCCCCGTTGAAGGTCTCAAGAGAAACCGCGTTGCTGAGCCGTGCCACTGCGGAACGTGTTGCAGCCCCTTCGCCTCCTTTGGTTTTCATGTACCCGAATAAATCGATTTCAAAATAATCCTTAATAGACGCATCCGGGTGAAATTGAATCGTACCTTCATGGCTCACCGGCGTCAACCGGTAATCTTTCGAAAACTCCACCATCTGGTTTACTATGTTAAACCGCAGCGCCTGGCGCGAAATATACGAATAACTCTGGCCATTTCCCCTGCTGATTTTTTTCAGGGAAGTCACATTCCCGATGCCTTCGCCGTAATTGGCGCTCTCTGCTTCAAAAACCACGGTTACAGTCATACCTTTGCTTTTCATCTGAATTCTCCTTCTTTCATTCTAAACCTTATGGTTTAGCTTCTTTTTGGTTTTCACCTTTCGAATCGGGGATATATTCTTCCCCCATGAACCCGATTAAAAACGCATACCCAAACGCCTGGAAACGCTCGGCATCATCGATACACTCGATAAATAATGTCGGAACTTCCAGCCCGATATGCATGTGGCAGTTGATCGCCACATCCATAAACCCATTGATGTTTTTTGTTTTCAGGTTGTTCAAAAGCCGGTAGGCTATACCCGGGATTTTGTTTTGCTCTTCCCTATAACCTTTCTTCAGCTTCAAACCCATCATCTTCATCACCTGTATTTTTTTATCCGACATGTCACCTCCTATAAATTTCATATTTATTTTGAAAATCAAATCCGCAAGACCATGCCTGGCCTTTTTTCGAATGGCCAGACCCAGGATTAACCCGACCAACGGGTATAGGTCCCTATTGCCGTAAATGTGCTCGATCACTTCATCGTATAGATTGATCTTATTCTTCCGGTCTAAAAACACATCGTAGAGCTTCGAAAGGATTTCCAACTCCTTTTTCGAACTCTCGATAACCTTCAACACCTGCTTTGATAACAAATTAAACGTATAACTCTTTGTCACATTATCGTATTTCACCACCTGGATATTATCGATCTCTTGCCTGGTTTTCCGCTCCTCTTGCATCTGCCGGATCATATTGATGATATGCACATAGGTCTTCTCTTCCAGGGATTCCATATTGGCGGTATCGCTTTCCTTCATGCTCAAAGTAAGCGCCTCATTAATACCGATTAATCGATCCATGTTACTGTTATCGTTAATAAAAATACCCTTCTGCTTGTACGTAACATAACCAGCCGGTACACAGCTTAAAACCAGGTTGCAGATCGGGCAAATAATTATATCCGGGGTATGATTCCAATATACCGACGTTTTTCTTGCGCTGTCCAGGTCCATTTTCAACCAGGATAAACCCTCGAAACCCTCCCCTTTCTTATTGATGACCCGGTTGCAAATCATGCAATTCCCGTAGAACGATTTCTTCGCTTCCGACTTAAAAAAATGAACCGCCGGCTCTACAAAATCCCGTTTCAACAGCTCATACATATTATTCTTCACCTGCTGTTTGTTCAAAAAACTAATATTGGACAAATAATAATTAATCGCCGTATAGATGACATATTTAGCCTGGATGATGTTTTTATTCTCCTGGAAATAAGAATAAATCTCTTTTATCCGTTCCAATTTTTTACTATTTTCCACGGATTTATCCTTTATGTCCTTCAAAAGGTTTTTTATATGATTCTCATCTTTAGAAATGATCGCATAGGCCGAACGATAAGAGGCTTTATCCAGGTCCTTATCAAACTCCGCCAGGAATTCCTTAATCCTCCCTTCATCGGTCGCTTGAGGATTTTCCAGGCTGATTTTCGCCTTGCAAAACTCGATCAATTTCGGCCATAACCCATCTTTACCATATTCATCGATAAAATATTTGAAAAAATCCTCCTCGAAACCATCGAAACAAGAAGAGTCGCATTCGATATAATTGTCTTTGACCAGGCACTCTTTTTCAGCATTTTTCAAAATCCTGTAAAAACCAAGTATGCCTGCATTGTACAACCAATCTTTAATTTCGATTCGTACCGTATTTGATGTATCGATCGTGTTCTCGGTCATATCCATATCCTTCATTTTAAACCCCCGGTTCAAATTGATTTGTTTTCAACTCCAAAAACATATATCGTTCCATGATATAAAGGTCAAACCGTATCCAGCAGTCCGAAACCTTCCGAACGCCTGGACCCTATTCCTACTTTATACACGAAATCCAGGATTCCAGGGTCCCCGGTCAACTTGAAAATCCCTGAATTACCTTCCACCAGGCTGCCATAATGCTTTATCGGTATCTCCTTGAAAGATACGGGCATAAACTCCACGCGCTCAACGCGGTTTTTCTTCTCAAGCAAGACCTCCGCCATGACCCGGATGCTCTCTTCTACTTGGGCAATAAAGAGCTCGTTCTTCTTTGTCAAATACTCATCCTCATTGGTTTCTTTGTAATGAAGCCGCACCAGGAAAGGAGATAACGTTTTAAACACCGCTTCGCGGTCCTTAATGGTTTTCTCCCTTTGCAGCGATATCCGCCGGAGAACCATTTCATTCCCGTTCGAAAGCGGGTAAGCCTGGAAAAGTCGACGGTTCCGAATACACGAGTTATAAAAATAAATACCCAATTCGGAATAATAAGTAGAAAAATTCAACGTGATCTCGTTCGTTTTCAAATAAACCATATTTTCTTTGAATTCCGGTTTGGGTAAAAAAACCCCGAAAGCAAAGGGCTTCATTGGAACGCCGTCCCCGTAGAATTTCTCATAAACCCCAGGAGATGCTTCCTGGAAAGATTTTTTTAACAATGAAAGAAAAACCCTCCGGTATTCGATATCCATCTCCGGTTTTTTTAATTGAAAGATCATTTTTAATCGCATTGTGAGCTCCCGTATCTTTGGTACTTCATATGCTTATAATTCCTCCACACGCTTGCCTTTTGACGCCTCCCCAAACCCCGGGGTGAACAAGCCTTTTTAAGATCAAGATATCATTCTATCAAAGTGGGAATCGATTTTCAAGCAAAAAAATAAAAAAAATCACCCCTTCATTTTTCCCTGTTTTGGTGCTTTTTTTATTTATCTCACGGGGCGCACGGAGGGCGCAGAGATGGGAGGAGGAGTTTTCATTGATAATTGTTTATTGATAATTGATAATTCTTTCTCATGCCATTGGCAAGCATAGGTTAGAATAAGCAGGGAATATGGACATTATGGACACCCCACTACGTGGGGGTTTATTGCAGAGCCGAAATATTGTGCACCGCATTCGGCATGGTCTGACTCCTTCGATATCGGAATTCTTTGGCATTGCTGTAGAAAAACAATGGACGAGGGCCGAATCCGTGGGATTGTAAGTGAACCGTGGTTTTTTTAACTGTTGACTGACCCCTTTTTTAATTTAGCCACAGAGGTCACAGAGGTCACTGAGACTTTTTCCCTCAATAATCTGAGAAAATCTGCGTAATCTGCGGCCCCTCTTTTTTAATTCATGGGGGGACATCGCTTAAATTTAACCGATAACGGTTAATTTTTATCAAACATCGCTTAAATTTAACCGATAACGGTTCATTTTTATTCAACATCGCTTAAATTTAACCGATAACGGTTCATTTTTATTCAACATCGCATAATTTTTAACCGATATCGATTAAATTTTATAAAACATCGATTAACTTTTAACCGATGTCGATTAAATTTTATCAAACATCGATTAACTTTTAACCGATGTCGATTAAATTTTATAAAACATCGATTAACTTTTAACCGATATCGATTAAATTTTATAAAACATCGATTAACTTTTAACCGATATCGATTAAATTTTATCAAACGATGATTAAAATGTAACCGATAACGATTGAATTTTATCCAACATCGATTAATTTTAACCGATAACGGTTAAATTTTATCCAACATCGCTTAAATTTAACCGATAACGGTTAATTTTAAGCAAATACCGCTTGATTTTTACCCGGTAACGGTTAATTTTAAGCAAATACCGCTTGATTTTGGCCGGAAAGAAGACGGGTTCCTTTATATCTGTCATCCCAATCACATCCCCGGCGATATCGAGGCAAAGAATTTTGCCCGTTTCGTTTCCCGCATCGTAGGTTTATCCGTGGAAGAGCAGGAAGAAATTTTAAATTCGGCAGATTTCGTCGCTATCAAAGGTAAAAATTTAAGAAGGATTTTAAATGAATATTTTATGGTTTCTAAAAAAATATTGCATCATTGTTGACAACCCAATACCTTTGTGATATGCTTTTTTCATAATAATGAAAAATAGGAGGATTAAAATAAACTTGAAATTAAAGGTAAAATTAGCAGCAGTAGGCGCGTTAATAGCGATTACTGTGTTGAGCGTTAACTTCTTGATCGGAGCAGATAAGGTTACTATCTCCAGCAAAATTACCTATATCTTTTAGAAGGCAGGTAGATTATGACAAAGCGGAAGATATCAAGATTAATCGCGTTGTTGTTTATTTTCGGGTTCACGTTTACAAGCGCAGTTTACCCTGAAAGTAACGATAAACCGATTTATAAGCAGGTTGAGAGGATAAAATTAAATTTGGAAACAGTTGTATTTGCTGCTGCAGCCAATATAATAGTTCTTCCTGACGGTGGATTCTTGGTGACTATAAGAGAATCACTTTACAGTGATTTATTTTCTTTGATAAAGCTTTCCAAAAATGGCGATTTGCTCAAGATATACGATAAACACGTCAATGGGCCTGGATATCTTCAAAGAGTTTCCAATTGCCTTGTCAAGGAAAACTCCATTCTTGTGGGCGAATTTAACGCTCCCTATATCCATGAATTTTCCCATAACCTCGATTTTATTGCCAGGGATTTTAAAATATTGGATATATTTAAACCGGTATACCTGAGCAAGAAGGAGATATTAACATGGTTGGAAATAATTTTAAAATGAGAAAGCTATATTTTTGCATTCATATTTTACTCGTGTGCTGTATAGCTCTATGCTTTCAAAGTTGCAAGGCCAGCAATCTTAAATCAATGGAAATTCCATTCAAAAGCATTAAAACCCTATATACAAAATGGGATCAAGTCTTTGAAAAATCTACAATTATCCCGTTTCATTTCGATGATCCGGATAAGGAAATATACATTATAGGAAGTATTCTAATTAATTCAAAAAGTGAATCCATTATTTTTGATGGAAAGAATCCGAATAAGTTTTCACTATTTGATGCGAAATGGAAATTTATTAAATATATAGGTGAGCCTGGAGAAGGCCCGGGAGCATACATGTTACCGACAACAATTTTCCTGGATAAGGAAGATAATCTTTATGTCATGGATTTGGCCAAGGCATCGATTCTTAAATTTTTGAGCCCTGATTATATTTATGAGAAATCAATTCATATGGATGGAAGCATTAATGAATTAATCATCGATTCAACCGGGAATTTATTTTCTTACAGGTTAAATTCCGAAAATGGCGATATATTTTATAAATTCAGTCCTAAGGGCAAGGTTTTAAAATCAATGATTAAGCCAAAAAGTCTATCGCAAAAATTGTTTATCGGTAGGTTTAATCTTGGAAGCTTAATCAATATACCTTGGGAGGGCATATTGGCTATTTATCCCGCAGAGTACAAAATATATTTCTTCGACTATGACTTGAATATTAAAAGAATATTGGTTGCTGACCCTCCAACAACATATAAACCTTTAATGGATGATTTTCCGAATGACCTTTCACCTTATGATTATTCAAAGAGGCATTCTAGGTGGTGGGGGAAACAACTCAGACCCACAAATATTTATTATCTTGAAAACCGTTTTTTTATGGTGGTTTTAACCAGGTATGAAAATCTAAGTGGGAAATATTATGTCAATATCCATGATCTTGATGGTAATACATATGCTGAGGGCTTGGAAGTTCCTTTTAATGGGATAATACGATACACAAAAGATGGATATATCTATTTGGTAGAAGATTCGGCCTATAATGACAAAGGCGAGATTGAACCGCTTAGACTTCATCGTTTTAAATTCAAAATTAAATCAAATCAATATGCAGGAAACAAATGAAAAACAAAATCATTCCATCCACTACCGATGGCATTATATTTATCATGCTCCTGGTTTTCTGCACTGCGTCTTTTTCCTTTGCAGGCCCGGAGAGTAAAGCATTCTACCTCGAAGAGGCCATGAAACCTTTTTACATGGCCGTTAACGACAACTATTGTTTTATCGGTGAGAGATTCTGCATATTCCAATACTCTCTGAAGGATTTCAAACTGGTCAAAAAAATCGGGAGAAGGGGCTTGGGTCCACAAGAATTCCCGGTTATCCTCGATATTCGTACAAACTCCAAACATTTGATTGTTTCCAGTTTGAGCCGCGTCTATATTTATTCAGCGGAGGGTGAATACATATTCGAAAGAAAAACCAAAGCATGGTGCACGGAGTTCGATATGGCCAATGGGCATTTTCTCGGCATGGAGACGGTCAAAGAAAATAAGAAAGCCTACGAAACCATCAACCTGCTAAACGACGATTTAAGCAAAAATAAAGAACTCTATCGGTATAAAAAATTCATGATCCTGGGGTCCTCCGAACCACACAACCCATTAACCTATGGTACCTATTATTGTTTCATTGGGGAAAAAATTCTTATCAGCACCGACGATGACCGCATCCTATTATTTGATCGAAGAGGAGAGAAACAGAGAGAGATAAAACTAAACCTGGAGAAGCGGCGGATCCCCGAAGAATTCAAGAAGAGCTATTTCGACAACTTCAAAGAAAACCCGCGTAAAAAAATGGTTTATGATACATTCAAAGATAGGATCGAATGGGGTGATTACTTCCCCTATATCAGGTTCGCCCGGGTAGATAGTAAACGAATCTACATCATTACTTATCAAGAAAAGGACAATAAATCCTTATGCCTGGTGTTAGATTTAAATGGAAAGGAATTAGGCCGATCCTTTATTTTACTTCCACCTGTGGAATCATTTTCTTACCCCTTTACTTTTCATAATGGGGCTTTTTACTATTTGAAAGATGACCCGGATAAAGAGCAGTGGGTAGTAATAAAAGAGCAAATTATCCCGGTATCCGATGCAGATTGAAGATAAAGTTATGTTTTCCCGTTTAGACGGCAGCCGGATAGGTAGTAGTTTACAGGTTGAAGTTGTGCGCTTCGCGCGCAAAATGTTGCAATGCAAAACTTGAACCTGTTAATGTGTTTTTGGCGAACACATCGGTTCGCCCCTACAAAAATTAAAGGATAACCCTATACCGATTATCTAAAATCATATTCAAACGTTTTGCCAGCTCTTGGACAGTATTTTCGACAGTATTTTCGACTGTCCCCTTTTTTGCTCTACTCAAATAATTATCCATTATCCACTAAAACCCGGTTCAACCACTCCGCCAACTGCCGAACCTGGGGCTCCCTGAATATCGAAAAATGATCGCCTTCAAGCTCAAACACATCGAATTTACCTTTCGATAACTTCGACCACTGTTTCCGTATTTGAGTTTTATTCTTTTCATTATCCCTGCGGTCATTGTTACCGGCAGCTATACCCTCTTGGGCTTCAAAATAATGGATCGAAGCTCGTATTTTTTGAGATGAGGAATAACGTTCCCAGGCGAAATGAAGAGACCGGATGATATTAACAGCTAAGAACAATTGGCGCACAGGCATTTGACCGGCAAAGGGCAGGCCGGGGAGAAAAGGGGCAATGGCCTTATAATTAAGGTCCTTGACTTCGGTGTTTTTGGATTCGAGGTAATGGGCAACACTTTCCCATAAACGAGCGACATCCGGTTCGGAACCGATAACATCCAGTAACGGTCCTCTTTCCTGCGGCAAAAGCTCATAAAATAAATTTAACTCGGACTCGCGGGAAAAGGCAAATGGAGTTTTTATTTCTTTAGCATGAGGGGGAGGGGCGTCGATTAAAATCAAATGAGAAACAGTTTCACCCTGCGATTCCAACAACCTGGCAATTTCAAACGCAACAATCCCTCCCAACGACCACCCGGCAATACAATAAGGACCTTTGACTTGAACAGTCTTTATGGTTTCAACATATAAAGAAGCCAATCGGCGAATATCGAATTCTTTCGGCCCAGGTTGAGTCAACGGGAAACGGGGAACGCGAATTCCCCAACAGGTGAGGCGGGGATTTAAATAACGGGATAACTCGATGTACCCATGAATTTCACCGGACCCATCGTGGATGAAAAAGAGGTGGGACGGTTTGCCTTCATTATCACCGGCCCTCAAAAGCACCAGCTTCTCATCCTCATGGGAAGTGTAAGAAATTTGGAGTTGAAGGGTTTGAATGTATTCCCCGAGCCGGCGAATGGTGGGATGTTTGAAAATTTCTCCGACCGGGATTTTGGTTTTAAATTCTTTTTCCAGTCTAAAAGCGAGAACTGCAGCTTTTAATGAATGGCCGCCGAGATGGAAAAAATTATCGTCGATACCGATAGGATGATGAATCGATAATACCTCAGCCCAAATTTTTACGAGAACGGTTTCGATTTTATTACGCGGCGGTGTGTAAGCTTCTTCCGACTTTAAGCCCGGCTCGGGCAATGCCCTGAGATCGACTTTGCCGCTGGAAGTTAACGGTATTTTTTCCATCCGCATAAAGTAAGACGGGATCATATAGGCAGGTAATTGCTTCGAAAGAAATTCACGTAAATGAGACACAGAAAGCTCACGGGCAGAAATATAATACGCACAAATATATTTTTCCCGGTTTTCGTTATCGGTATGGACAATCATGACTGCCTGGGTAATCTCGGGGTGCATCGACAAGTTATATTCAATCTCGTTCAATTCTACCCTGAACCCGCGGATTTTTACCTGTCGGTCGATTCGCCCCAAAAACTCGATATTCCCATCCGGGAGCCACCGGCCTAAATCGCCGGTTTTGTAGAGAGAGCCTCCGGCGGCCCACCTTTTTGTAAAAAGGTGGGGCCAAAAACTTTTATTAGGGGTGGTATTATCAATATTCACGGAGTTAACGAATGAATCGGGAGATGCAGGGACGAATTCCAAATCCGCTTTTTTTTCTTCAAACCCGTTTAATCTGGGTAATCTATGGTTCAAAAATTTTTCTGCCGTTAATCCAGGGTTGTTTAAATACCCGCGAGATAGACCTGCACCGCCGATATATAATTCTCCGACTATGCCTACAGGGAGGAAGTGTCGGTTTTTGTCCAGGATAAATACGATGGTATTGATTATAGGCGATCCAATAGGCACGGATAAATAAGGATAAGGCTGCGACGCATCGGCGGCACGCCAGCAAGAGGCACAAATAGTAATTTCGGTAGGACCATAGGCGTTAATATAATCTACTTTTTCTTTCCAGGTATTCAATAAGTTCCAATTGGTTTCGGAGCCGGCGGTAACCAGTTTTCTCAAAGTTGTTACCCTACTGGGTTCTAAATGAGTCAAATAGGGGGGCGGAAGTGTAACGACAGTAATACACCGGGTTTGAATAAATTTTTCAAAAAGGGAATAATCTTCGATGATTTTTTTTGTGACGAGATACAGGGCCGCACCACAGAAAAAAGCCATAAAAAACTCGGTGACAGACGCATCAAAAGTAATATTGGCAAATTGGAGAACGTGGTCCCGGGAGTTGACACCGAAACCGTTTTCAAGGGTCCAAAAGGCTTTTAAATTTGCGATACCCTTGTGCTCGACCATCACGCCTTTGGGTTTCCCGGTGGTCCCGGACGTATAAATGATATAAGCGAGGTCGGTCGATTGGGATTGGGGGTAAGTTTCACCGTTTTGAGGTAATAAGGAGCCCAGATCGGGGATTGTAGAGTGCTGTAAAAGGGGGGATACGTGGTCTGCGGTGAGTAATAATGCGGCGCTGCTGTCTTTGAGTATGTAATCGATCCGGTCCTGTGGAAGATCGGGATCGATGGGCAAATATGCACTGCCGGATTTCAAAATCCCGATAATGCCGACGACCATTTGGATCGATCGCTCCATCATAATACCCACAATGGTGTTTGTTGTAATTCCTTTCTGCCTTAATGAATAAGCGAGTCGACCGGAGACGCGGTTTAATTCGCTGTAAGAGAGGTGAACATTTTCCACGGAAACCAGGGCAATACTATCCGGGGTTTGTTCGGCCTGCTCGGTAAATAAACGGTGAATGGTTTTATAATATGGAAAATCCTGGGGCTGAGGATTAAAACTATCCAGGATTTGATTTTTCTCTCCTTCAGAAATAACCTGGATTTTCGCTATGGATTGATCGGGATTTTGTATGACTTCATGAATAATTCGGAGAAAGTATTCGCCCCACCTGCGGATGGATTGGGATTTAAATAGTAGTGTACTGTATTCGACGGCGAAAGAGATGCGATCTCCTATTTCAAGGGCAGTAAAGGTTAAATCGAATTTTGAAACATGAGAGATGTCGATATCCTGGTTAAGGGAGTCTTCGGACGGGGTGTTTCCAGTACGGGGTTTGGGTTTGGAGTCCCGGAGTTCGAAAAGATTTTGGAGGACAAACATGACATCGAAAAGTGGGTTTCTGCCTGCGTCACGGTTTTTATATACTTTTTCCACCAGTTCTTCAAACGGGTAATCCTGGTTTTCAAAGGCGTCGAGGGACCATGAAACGACTTCTTTAAGAAAAAGGCGAAAGGTCTTATGGGGTTCGGGGAAATGCCGGGTTACCAGGGTATTGACAAACATACCGACGATGGGTTGGAGGTCTGCGTGGTTGCGTCCGGAAGTGGGAGTCCCGATGAGTAAATCTTCCTGTGCGGTGAGTTTATGGAGAAGAATGCTAACTAAGGCCAATAAAATCATATATAGGGACCCGCCTTCCTGGGAGACGGCAGACCGAAGCGCTTGGGTATGGGTTTCATCCAGGTAAAAAAGAATGTAATCGCCGTCGAATCGTTTGACTGGAGGTCGTGGGAAGTCGAGGGGGAGTTCGAGGACGGGGATATCCCCGCACAATTGTTCCAGCCACCAGGACTCCTGGCGCTGCATGGATTCACTCCTTTTCCGACTGGACTGCCACTGGGCATAGTCCTTGTATTGGAGTTTTAAATGAGGAAGACGATTGCCTGCACCGGAGTAAAAAGCGATGAACTCACTGCTTAAAATTCCCTGGGAAATACCGTCATTGATAATATGATGAAGGTCCACGAGTAAGAAATTATCACCGGTGGATTTTTGAACGAGGAACACATGAAGCAATGGAGCAATACTTAAATCGAAGGGACGGACAAAAGAAGACACCCCGGGGTCAAATTCGGTTATATCGAAAAGTACATCATCATGCACCCGTTGAACAGGTTCATTATCCACGATATGAAAGGAAGTTCGAAGCGAGTGGTGCCGGAGGATCAACGCTTTGAACGCATCGATTAACCGGGATTTATCGACAGTGAAATTCAAGGGTATAACCTGGGGCATATTGTAAGCGATGCTGTCGGGGTTCATTTGCTGCAAGAAAAACAAACGCTTTTGAGCATATGAAAGGAGATAATACTCTTTCTCTTCCGCAGGTTCCACAGCGGTGAACTTTTCTTTTACGGATTCTTCGATATACCCGGCTAAACCGGCGATGGTCTGGCGCTGGAATATTTCTTTTAAAGGAATTTTCACATCGAATATTTTGTGAATTCGGGAGGCCACTGCGGTTGCTTTCAAGGAATGGCCTCCAAGTTCGAAGAAATTATCTTTGATTCCTATGGGTGGGCGGCCGGTTTGAGCAGGACCGGGATAAAGGATTTCGCTCCAGGTTTCCACCAACAACTTTTCTACCCTGCTTTGGGGAGGTACATATTGTTGTTGGCTGATAAACCCAGGTTTGGGTAAGGCTTTACGATCGACTTTACCGCTGGGATTCAAGGGAATTCGATCGAGTACGATAAAAGCGGGAGGAACCATAAAATCGGGGAGCGATTGGGAGAGGAATTCTTTTAATTCCATGAAATGAACCGCATCTTTCTCTATACCGGGTTTAGGGACAATATACCCGCAAAGAAACTTTTCACCGGTATCGCCTTCCATGTCCAGGACAACGGCTTCTTTTACCACCGGGTGTCCCACCAAGCGGCTTTCGATTTCGCCCAATTCGACACGGAAACCCCTGAGCTTCACCTGGCGGTCCATACGTCCGAGGAATTCGATATTTCCATCCTCTAACCACCGAACAAGATCGCCGGTTTTGTAAAGAGTACCCAGGGGGCTCTTTTCGTGAAAATCGCCCCCTGGACCCCCACAAAAGCTTTTATTAAGATTATTTTTTCCTTCTAATAAATCCCCACCGTGTGGGGTAAACAAAAGTTTTTGGGAGTCCAGAACCCTTTTTTCAAAAAGGGTTTTGGTCTTTAAAACAAATCTTTCCGCCGACAATTCGGGGTTGTTTAAATATCCGCGGGCGCTGCCGTATCCGCCGATGTACAATTCTCCGCCTGCGCCGATGGGAACGGGGTTCAATTGCTTATCCAAAATAAATGCCGTAGTATTGGCCAGCGGTTTGCCTATAGGAATAGTACCCCGTTTAGGGTCGATGTGATCGATGAAATAGTAAGTGGCAAAAACAGTGGTTTCAGTGGGGCCGTACACATGGATGATCCGTCCGGGGCCGAGAAAATCGAAGGCTTTCCGGGTGTGGGGGATAGAGATGCGTTCGCCGCCGAACAATATTTTCTTTACATACCGCAAAGCTTCGAGGCGATGGTCTGCGATTGCATTGAATAGAGCGGTGGTTAAGAAAAAGACGGTGATTTGTTGTTTGGATAATATTCCTGCGAGGCGTTCGACGTTCATGACATCTTCGGGTTCGATCATAACGAGTGCACCGCCGTTAACGAGGGCGCCGAAAATGTCGAAAACCGAGCCGTCAAAAGCATAATTCGAAAGCTGCAACAACCGGTCGTGGGGTGTGAGGTCGATATAATTGGTGTTTCGGACGACGCGGACGACATTGGCATGGGTGGTTAACACTCCTTTGGGTTTGCCGGTGGTGCCGGAGGTATAAATGATATAGGCAAGATCGGAACCATCGGAAGCGGGTTCTTGGAAATCTTCTTCACCGGGGGATTGGGTCCACATGCGGACCTTTTCAGCGGTAACGATGAGGGAAGCTGCGCTGTCTTTCATCATATAATCGATTCGCTGGGGAGGAAAGCCGGGGTCTATGGGTAAATAAGCGGCGCCGGATTTCAAGATACCCATGATGGCAAGGATCATATCGATAGATCGTTCGACCATGAGCCCGGCGATGGAATCGGGTCTTACACCCTGCGCACGGATATGAGCAGCGATTTTCCCTGCGAGGCGGTTTAACTCTTTATAACTAATAAAAGCATTGGAACCATGCTCCACGGCAGCAATGGTATCGGGAACCCGGTGGACATGTTCCAGGAATAATTGGGGAATGGTTTTGTCGGAGGGATATGGAATATGGGTTTGGTTAAAATCCAGCAGTATTTGTTTTTTATCGTCCTGGGATAGAAGGTCGATTTGAGATAGGAGGGCATTGGGGTTTTGAACAACAGAAGAAACGATATTGAGGAGGTATTGAAAAAAGCGGCGAATGGTGTGTGGGGAAAATAGAATAGTCCGGTATTCGAACATGAATGAAAGGTAATTTTCGGCTTCCCATCCGTTAAACATCAAGTCGAATTTGGAGGTTACGGGGAGATATTCGGAGAGGGAACTTTCTTTGGGTGCGGGGGATTCGGCGGTTTTTTGTACGGGTTCTCGTTCGCGGGTGGCGGTTTGGCGGGCATTAAACGAGAACATAATATCGAATAAGGGGTTTCTGCCGGTTTGGCGTTTCCCGGGAATTTTTTCTACCAGGTCATCAAAGGGGTAGTCCTGGTTTTCAAAAGCTTCGAGGGTTTTTTGTTTAACGTCTTTGGCGAAGGTTTTAAACGGGAGGTGGGGGAAAGGGGAATTTTTTAAAACGAGGGTATTGACAAACATGCCGATAATGGGTTGCAAGTCGGGGTGGCTTCGTCCGGCTATAGGTGTGCCGACAATGATTTCGTCGTTACCGGTCAATTTGGCCAGGAGAATATTAAATATAGAAAGGAGGAGCATATAGAGTGTAGTACCTTCGTTTTTTGAAAGAGAACGGATGGTATGGGTTTTTTCTTCATCGATAATAAAAGAGTTTCGGGCTCCTGTGTAATCATTTTCACGCTCTTTTTCGGAGCAGGAATAATCCTGGGGTAAATCCAAAGGTGTAATGGGAGTGCTGAACTTATTCAACCAGAAATTCTCTTGTTTATTAAATCCTGGTGAACCTTTCGCGGAATTTTGCCATTGGACATAGTCTTTATATTGGACGCGGAGGGGGAGGGATTCGCGGTCATTGTAAAAATCGATCAAATCGGCGGTCATGACCTGGTTGGACTGTGCATCGGTGATGATGTGGTGCATATCGATCATAATGATGCAGTGTTCTTGCGATATTTTAACGAGGCCGACGCGTACGAGTGGAGTTTTGGAGAGGTCGAAGGGGCGAATAAAGTTTTTGATGGCGATTTCCAGTGAAAAGGGGGCGGGGTCATATTCGACAAAAAAGTCACCGGGTTCATTCGCGTTCGATGGATAGATGCGTTGGGCGGGTTCGCCTTCTATGATAAGAAAGCAGGTTCTCAAGCTTTCATGTCGTCGAATCAGTTTATTGAATGCGAGTTCCAATTTTTCTTTATTTATTTCCATGGGAAGAGGGACGACCTGGGACATGTTGTAAGCGGTGCTGGATGGGTCGATTTGCCAGAGGACGAAGAGTCGTTTTTGAGGGGAAGAGAGGGGATAATACTCCATTTCTTCGGAGGGTTGGACGGCGAGGAATTTTTCTTTAGTGGCGTTTTCATCGATGTAATGGGCCAGTTCGCGGACGGTGGGTTTTCGAAAGACCTCTCCCAGCGGCACTCTAACTTCCAATGTTTTATGGATTTGGGAGGTCATCATGATGGCTTTTAAAGAGTTCCCGCCGAGGACGAAAAAGTTATCTTCCAGCCCGACACGATCGACCATCAGCAGTTGTTTCCAGAGGTCGGCCAATTGGACTTCCATGTAAGTGGAGGGTTCGATGTACTCGGCAGAAGAGATGGGTTGATCGGAGCTCATTTCCTTTAGAGCCTGGCGGTCGATTTTGCCGGTAGCGGTCAGGGGGAATTTATCCAGTCGATAATACGCAGCGGGAACCATGTAATCGGGGAGGGATTCCTTGATCTGGCGGACTAAATCGCTTTCGATGACGGTGCTGTTTTCCTGGGTCAAGTAATAGGCGATTAAGAAGTTTTCTTCTCTTCGGTCTCTAACGCAAATGATGGCGCTTTTTTTGATGCCGTCGCACCGGTCCAGTTTGGCTTCGATTTCACCGATTTCGACGCGGTAACCGCGGATTTTGACCTGGAAGTCTTTTCTCCCGGCGTATTCGATAGTACCGTCTACCAAACGCCTGCCGAGGTCGCCGCTGCGATATACGCGGTCTTTACCGGTTAATGGGTTCGGACCGAATACTTCCGATGTTTTTTCCCAGTTATTGATATACCCGCAGGCGAGGAAATCGCTTTTAAATACAAGCTCTCCAATCCCGAATCCCATGGTTTCTTTCCCGGCTTCATCGAGCAGGAGCACTTCGGTATCTTCCACCGCATTTCCTACGGGGACGGCTTCGCGGGACATTTCGGTATTTTTATCGGCAAAATATTGGAGTGTTACGGTCGATTCTGTGGGTCCTAAACCATTGATTAAAATACACTGATCCGGGAAATACCTTTTGAATATTTCGATATCTTTCCGGAAAACGGCTTCGCCTCCGAGTACAATGAGCCGGAGATGTTGAAATTTTTCTTTTTCACTATCTTTTAAATTTTCGGTAAAATACCTATAAACAGTTGGAATAGAATGGTATATCGAAATATCTTCGTCCGAAATCCATTGAGGCAGGCGAAACAGGTTCCCCTCTTCTTTGATCACATAAGGGTAAAGCGCAGCACCATTCAATAAAGCGCCGTAGATATCCATTTTGGCTGCATCGAAACTATAAGAAGAGAAAAGAGTCAACCGGTCCTGGGGGTTAATATGAAGGGCGTTGGTATACACACGGGCAAAGTGAAGCATATTGCGTTGGTTTTGAAGAACTCCTTTGGGTCTGCCGGTGGAACCTGAAGTATATAAAATATACGCGGGGTTATGGGGTGATATGTCTAACAATGGGTTTTCTTTTCCTGGATCGGTACCGGGTTCCATTTGGTCCACATCGATGAGGAGTATATCTTTCCGGGACTTTTCAATTAAGACGTTAGCCATTTCGCGGTTTTTCGAATTAGTAACCAGGACCCTGGGATCGGAATCCAGTAAAATATATTCCAGGCGTTCGAAGGGGTAAGCGGGGTCGAGGGGGATATAATATTTCCCGGCCTTTAAAGCCCCGAAAATACCGGTTATCATCATGCCGCCGTGTTCGAAAAGAAGAGCCACGCCCTGGGCATGGAGGCCGCATTTATGAATAATGGTCCAGGCGATCCGGTTGGAATATTCATTGAGTCGGCGATAAGTAAAGCATTCGGTACCGGTTTTTACAGCGAGGTTATCGGGGTATTTAGCGACTTGTTTCTCAAAACGCAGGGCTGCGGATTGTTCAATTTCTTGTTTATCGAAATAAGTAAAATCATTTTTAGGTCCGATACGAGGAGTGCCTCTTTCTACGGGACTCCGGAACAGCTTCAAATCCTTCATTTTCATCTTCGTATGATGGCTCTTTTCCATTGATTCTCCTCTAAAACGAGTTATATGGGTTACTTTTCATGAGCTTTTTCTTTTCATAAGTTTCTTCATCCTGTCTTTTCCTTTATCGAGGGTTTCCAATTGTGAAACGGTCTCTTTGGAGAGCGCTTCAGTTTGTTCGCTATTTTTCTTTAATTCGAGGTATTGGAGGAAAGATCGAATCGTAGGGTATTTAAACAACATCACTGTGGGAATATGAATATTAAAAACTTCTTTCAGGCGCTGTGCCAGTTGGATGATTTTTAAGGAGTTCCCGCCCCGGTCAAAGAAATTGTCATCGATGCCGACTTTTTCTATGCCTAATAATTCTTTCCAGGTACGGGCCGCTGCTTCTTCCTGGGCGGTTTTGGGGGCGATAAAACCTGCACCGGCGGGCGCATCAGGCATCGGAAGACGTTTACGATCGACTTTCCCGCCGG